>OGCH01000101.1_pt1 | contig 56921 bp, 48 predicted proteins | sample 1570111 | NCBI WGS metagenome assembly OGCH01 (sample SAMN03436243, study PRJEB24508) | hot springs metagenome | biome: Desert Springs; feature: Hot Springs; material: Water | place: USA: Great Boiling Spring, Nevada | collected 2008-12-01 | depth 0 m m | reverse complement strand
GCCTCCTCAAGGCGATGGAGGTACTCTTCCAGTTCCTCCTGCGTGAAGAAGGCGGTTCCATAGATTCGGGTGAGCATTTTATTGCGTGCGTCGCCGCGCCAGTACGCGCCCGCTAACGAAAGCAGTTTGAAATGCTGAATCTGGCGCGTGTTTTCCACATGGGGACCGCGACAGAGGTCAATAAAGTCGCCCTGCTTGTAGAAGCTGATAGGTTCCCCTTCGGGGATGGCGTCCAGCAGTTCCAGCTTGTAGGGAACCTGCCCGATCTGTTCGATAATCTGGCGCGCCTCATCGCGGGAAGTCTCGATTCGCACGATGTCCAGCCCGCGCTGGGCAATCTCGCGCATCTTCTCCTCGATACGGGCTAAGTCTTCCTCTTTGATGGGTTCAGGGAAATCAAAGTCGTAATAGAAGCCGTTCTCGATGGGCGGACCGATGCCGAGCTTTGTGTTGGGATAGAGTTCCAGCACGGCTTGCGCCAGCAGGTGCGCCGCCGAGTGGCGCAACCGATACAACGGACTGTCGGGATAATCGTACTTTGCCATCGAGGGGGAATTGTACCCCATCGTTCAGGGGTACAATCTTCACAGCATGGTGGAGCGGGTACAGGAGCTGCTGAGGCGTACATGGCAATCGCTGGGGTGCGCCGGGCGATGGGGGGTGGGACTGGCGGTGTTCTGCACGCTTGTTGTGGGACTGGCTGGAGGGACGACTGCCGCAGGCTGGACCCTGTTTGGCTTCTGGGTAGGGGGGAATGTGATTCTGAGCCTTCACGCCGTGGTGCGCAGTCTGGTGCGTCCCGCTCTGGGGGCGGTGGTGAGTAAAGAGGCGCTGGGGTGGTCGCTTGCAGGAGCGTTCTTGAGCGCGCTGTTGACCCCCGTATGGGTTTCCAGCGCCGCTGCTCGTGAGGGTTCCGTGGCAATCGGAAGTGCTCTGTTGCTCCTGCTGGCGGGTCTCTCTTTTGGAACGGCGTTGATTGCGGGCGTCCTGATGGGGCTGGTTGCAGCGGGGCTGGGGGCGAGCGCGTGTGAATCGCGGGGTCGCGAGGCGGCGCGCTGGGGGGTTCTTGTGTTCTGGGGATGGCAGGGGATTGTGTTGCTGGGGGTGGCTGCGGGGGTGCCCATCCCTTTGCTGCTGACCCTCTGGTTCGGCACGCCGTGCTGGACTGTCCTGACGGTGCGCTGGGTTTGTCATAGCCCAGCGCTCCCTGCCTGGGGAAGCCACTGGCGCTCGTGGCTGTACCGCCGCCTTGTGGTTCGGCGTGGACGGCGCACGATAGACCTGCGGGGCGCGGCGCTGGGCGCCCTCGTGGGTCTGGCGACATGGGGCGTATGGCACTCTGGCATCCTTTTACCTTTTCAGGCGAACAGCTTAATCTGGCTGATGCGCTTCCGCAACGAACCATTGGTGCAGGCGCGTCGTAGCCTGACCTATCTGCAGGAGTCGTCCTCCGCCGTGCAGGACATCGTGCTACTTCAGTTTGACCAGCAGAGTTATGCCCGGATCAATCAGCGCTCTGAATGCGCTGTGCTGGCGCAGGCGATAAAACAGTTGCACGCATGGAACGCACGCATGGTGATTGTGCCGATGCCCCTGCTGAAAGCCGAAAGTTCGGACCCCTTACCTGTCCAGAAAATTGCGGAGCGCAATCGCCGCGACATGGGCGCTCTGGTGAAAGCTGTGCGTGAGGCGGGGAATGTGGTCTGGGTTGTGCCCGACCGAAGCGCGCTTCGTGCCGAGAATGCCCCTTTAGTAGCAGCGGGCAAAGCGGTGGGGAACCTGGAGCAAGTGCGTTATGTCGCGCCTGCCTTGCCCGTGCTAGAACGCGCCGATTCGCTGGAGCCTCCGCCCCTTGCTGTTTACAAATCGTTAAACCCTCGCGCTTATGCCCAGATTCAGGGGCGCTTCGTGCCGACCGAATTCTACGGCGACCAGCCGGGGGAGGCATTCGTGCAGGTGCCGCTGAGTTCCGTGTTGAATCAGCAGGCTGTTTACTGGACGACCCAGCGCCTCGCGGGCGCCGAGAGCGCCCGTTCAGCGGACAACCCCGTGCAGGAGCGCTTCTTCGCCCTTCAGTCCATCCCTTTACCTCGCCTGTTTGAAAACCGGGTGGTGTTGATGCCTTTCCCGCTTCCCGAACTGTATCAAACGCCTATTGGGCGCATGGACGCGCAGGAACTTATCGCGCATCAACTTGCCTCACTCATGGATGGGCGTACTGGACGCGCTATGGAACCGTGGGGGGCTGGGATGATTCTGATAGCGTTAGGGGTTTTCGTTGGCGCGGCGTGTCTGCGTCGAGCGCCTCTGGCCGCATGGTGGATTGGCTTGCTCACGGTGTTGGGGGTGGGTTTGTTCAGTGTGGCGTTGTTCTGGTTCGGGCGTTTGTGGTTTGACCCCCTGCTGCCGATGTTGAGTGTGATGGCAACGATTCTGCTGGTGACCCAGCTGGCATTTGTGAGCGAGAGTACCGAGCGCGAACGCTACCGCGACCTGCTCCAGCGGCTGGTCGCGCCCGAAGTGGCAGAGCAGCTCATGAGCGACATTCATGCGCGGCTTACCCCGGGCGGTCAGCGCTGTCGCGTGGCGGTGTTATTCGCCGATGTCCGCAACTTTACCGCCTTTGCCGAGTCGCACACTCCTGAGGAGGTTATCGAGTGGCTCAACCATGCGCTCAGCGTGCTGACGGACGCCCTGCACGCCCATCAGGGTATTCTGGACAAGTACACGGGCGACGGGCTGATGGCGCTGTTTGCCTCCCACCTGTTGCCTGAGCCGGAACCCGATGCCGCCCTCATCTGTCGCGCCGTGCGTGCCGCCGTTGCGATGCAGCGCGGGTTGACAACAACGAACACCCCTGAAACGCCTCTGGGAGTTGGGATTGGACTTCACTTCGGCGATGCGGTACTGGGGCTTCTGGGCAGCCCTCATCAGTTCAACTATACCGCTGTGGGGCAGACGGTGGTGATTGCTTCAAGGCTTCAAACGCTGGCGTCCGCAGGGGAAGTCGTGATGAGCGAGGTGGTCTATCGCACCGCGCGTGAGGCAGGGATTGTGCCAGAACTCGTGCCCGAAACTGCCCAGCTCAAGGGCGTCGCAACGCCTCTCATGGTGTATCGACTGCGTGTTGTCCCCGCCGAGCCAGCGGGAGGAGAAGCCAGCCTCTTGCTTCCCACCCCCTCAACCCGTTCATCTTCTGAAAAACTGCCTGAAAAGCGTTAGGGGAGTTGGGAGCGCGATGTATCAGTTGAGGGATATTGACGCGCGTTTTGTGCTGGTTGCGCCGGAAGAGCGACGCAACGAGTTTACACGACACCTCACGAATGAGCCGTTCGCGGAGTGTAAATCCCGATACGCCTTTCGTTCTTTTGAGCAGGTAACTGAGTTCTACTTCATCTGCGCCCGCTATCACGAACTGCATGACGCCTTCCTCAACGGCTGAGCAGGTATAATCCTACCCATCCGATGCGTGTCTATGACCTGCGAACCGAGTCGGCAGAGAGCGTGCGCCGGGCGTTGCGCCACGCGCTGACCGAACCCACACCCGAAGCCGAAGCGCAGGTACGCGCCATTCAGCAGCGTGTGCTTCAGGAAGGCGATTCCGCCCTGCTGGAACTCTCGCGCCAGTGGGATTGCCCCACCCTCCAGCAGCTCGCCGTTTCCGAGGCAGAGTTTGAACACGCCTACCGCACGATAGACCCCGCCGTGCTGGAGGCGATTCGGACGGCAATTGCCCGCGTGCGCCGCTTTCACGAGGCACAGCGCCCTACCTCATGGTGGATTGCCGAGCCGCTGGGGGGCTGGCTGGGACAAAAAGTCGCGCCCCTGCGTCGGGTGGGCATCTACGCCCCCGGCGGACGCGCCCGCTATCCCAGCACGGTGATTATGAACGCTGTGCCCGCGCGTGTGGCAGGGGTGGAGGAGATAATCCTCTGCACGCCCGCCCAGCCTGATGGCAGCCTGCCCGCCTCGGTGCTGGTGGCGGCGGCGGAGGTAGGCATTCGCAAAGTGTTCAAGGTCGGCGGCGCGCAAGCCATCTTCGCGATGGCATATGGCACAGCTACTGTTCCCCCTGTGGAAAAGATTGTCGGACCGGGCAACCTCTATGTGGCGCTGGCAAAGCGCATGCTGTGGGGTCAGGTGGGCGTGGATTTGTGGGCGGGTCCCAGCGAGGTGGCGATTGTGGCGGACGACACCGCTAACCCCGAATGGATCGCCAGCGATTTGCTCACGCAGCTGGAACATGGCGCGGAGTCGGTGGGCTACTTGCTGAGCGATAGCGAGGGCGTGGTGCATGCAACGCTTCAGGCGATTGAGCGCCAGCTGCCCCGACGCCAGCGACGCGCGATTCTGGATGAGTCGCTAACGCACTCCGTCGCCCTGATCTGTCCCGGTCTGGAAGAGGCTGTTGAGTGGGCGAACGAGATTGCTCCTGAACATCTGAGTCTGATGACTGCGAACCCTGAACGCTGGCTGGAGCGGGTGCGCTGCGCGGGATGTATCCTGCTGGGGCATTACACGCCGCAGTCGGCAGGCGACTATCTGGCGGGACCGAGCCACACCCTGCCCACGGGGCGCGCCGCACGGTTCGAATCGCCTGTTTCGGTGGAAACTTTTCTCAAGCGCAGTAGCGTGATTGCCCTCAGCGCGACAGCGTTGCAGTCGCTGGACCCGTTTTTGCAGGCGCTGGCACGGGAGGAAGGCTTTGATGGGCACGCCGACGCCAGCGCCATTCGCTTCACCGCACAAGGAGAAAACTGACATGAGACGCAACCCTGCCCCCGGTTCCCGATTCGGAATGTACGAGCGTGAAACTGCCGAAACCCGCGTCTACGCCTCCGTAGACCTCGACGGCACGGGGAACGCTCAGGTGAACACAGGCATCGGCTTTTTTGACCACATGCTCACGCAGGTTGCCCGGCATGGCGTCATCGACATCGTGGTGAGCGCCACGGGCGACCTGCATGTGGACGAGCATCACACGGTGGAAGACACGGGTATCTGCCTGGGCAAGGCGGTGCAGAAGGCGCTGGGCGATATGCGGGGCATCCAGCGCTACGGCTGGGCAATTGTGCCGATGGACGAGGCGCTGGCGATGGTGGCGATAGACTTCAGCGGGCGCCCCCTGCTGGAGTTCTCTGCTGAGTTCCGCCGCGAGCGCGTGGGCGACTTCAGCACCGAGCTGGTCGCCGAGTTCTTCCGCGCCTTCGCCACGCACGCCCACGCCACCCTGCACATCCGCCTGCTTCAGGCGCAAAACGACCACCACGCGATTGAAGCCATCTTCAAGGCGTTCGCCAAAGCGCTGGATATGGCGACACGCTTCCATCCGCGACAGAACGCCGTCCCCTCCACCAAAGGCTATGTGGAAGGGGCAGGGGAATCGCCCGAAAACAACCTATGATTGCGATTGTGGACTACGGCATGGGCAACCTGCGCAGTGTGCAGAAGGCGCTGGAGTATCTCGGCGCGCCGGCGCAGATTACACACGACCCTCACACCCTGCGAGCGGCGGACGCGATGGTGCTGCCAGGCGTTGGGGCGTTCGGTGCGGCGATGGAACGGCTTAATGCGCAGGGGCTGACCGATGCCCTCCGCCGCGAAATGGAACGCGGGAAGCCGTTCCTCGGCATCTGCCTGGGACTGCAGCTGCTTTATGAGTCCAGCGAGGAATCGCCCGGTGTTGAGGGGCTGGGGGTATTGAAAGGGCGCGTGGTGGGCTTCAAGAGCCGCCCGGACTTCCCGCTGCCTGTGCCCCACATCGGCTGGAGCGCACTCCACCTCACGCAACCCGAATCGCCCCTCTGGGAGGGCGTAAGTGAGGGGAACTATGTCTACTTCGTGCATTCGTACTACCCGGAACCTGAAGAGACGGAAAGCGTGCTTGCCACTTGCGACTACGGGGGCGCGTTCGCCTGCGCTGTTGGGAAAGACAACTTATATGCTGTGCAGTTCCACCCCGAAAAGAGCGGCGCCATCGGCTTGCAGATTCTGCGCAACTTTCTGGCAACGCTCGGTGTGGCTACACGCTGAACGAAGTGCCGCACCCGCACTGGCGCTTGGCTTTCGGGTTGCGGAACTGGAACCCCCCGCCAATCAGCTGCCCCGTGAAGTCAATCGTGGTGCCTTCCAGCAGGGTGGCGCTTTTGGGGTCTATCACGATTCGCACGCCGTCTACCTCGTAGACCTGATCGTTGGGGCGGGGTGATTCAACAGGGAGCATCACATACTCGTAACCCGCACAACCCCCCGCGCGCACGCCGATGCGCAGATAGGCGTCAGGCATCCCCTTCTTTTGCAGAATCTGCTTGATTCGCTGAAGGGCGCGCTCGGTAATCACAACAGGCATCGTCGGCGTGTTCTGCATGGTTTCACCCATGCGGATTATACCTGATTGGCGTCCGCTCTTCCTCAACAAGAGGGGTATAATGCCTTGAGGCATGGGCAAGCCTAAGATACGCCGTCGCCCAAATCTTCCGTTGCGCCGCTGGATTACGCATAAAGAGTTCGTGGCGCTGGTGGAATCGGGCGTGTTCGCCCCTGAAGAGCGACTGGAACTGCTCGCAGGGGAGCTGACACGGAGGGAGCCTGTGAATACCGCCCATGCCGTCGCCGTCCGCCTCGTGCAGATGGCTCTGGAATCGGTTCGCAAAGAGGGCTACGATGTGCGTCCGCAGCTTCCCCTTGTGTTGAGCGAGTACGATATGCCGTTTCCTGATATTGCGGTTGTGGCAGGTAGCCCGCGCGACTATCTGAGCCAGCATCCTGCCAGCGCCCTGCTGGTGGTGGAAGTGTCGGATGCCTCTCTGAAGACCGACCGCGAGGTGAAGGGCAGTCTGTATGCCAGCGCAGGCATCCCTGAATACTGGATTGTGAACCTTCGCGAGCGCGTGCTGGAGGTCTACCGTGAACCGGCGGCGGACACGCGCACGGTGTATGGCGCCGCCTATCGTCAACGCATGGTGCTTCAGGCAGAGGAACAGATTTCGCCGCTCTTTGCGCCCGAAGCGACTTTGCAGGTAGCGCAACTTTTGCCGTGAAGGAGCCGCTTCAGAGTTCAATCGGCGTAACGACTTTAATGGCGAATCGGTTCTGGGTACGGCTGGCGTTGGGCAAGCCGTAGATGAAGTAGAGGTCAAACCCGCGCCGCACCCGCTGGAAGTAGGTGAGATAGAAGTTGCGAACCGTCTCCACTTCGCCCCCGAACTCAGTTCGGCTGGAGATGTAGCGCCCTCCAATCGCGCGTTCGGGGTCAATCTCGTAGTTGAGGGTGAGAATAAACTGGTCAGCCCTGTCGTTGGGCGGTTCGGGGTAATCGATAGCGAGCGTCTCGTAGCTGGCGCGCAGGCGTAAGCGTGGCGCCAGCTCAAATGATTGCTCCAGATAGCCGTAGCGACTGCGCCCCCCGTTCAAATCACCGAAGCGCACCGCCGCAACACCCCGACGGTAGCGGTTCAGCGCGTTCCATGTGTAGCCCACTCGCATGGTGCGGTCAATGTTCGGCGGGCGTCGGAGGTAGTCTACTCCGATCTCCAGCTCCGTATCGGGAGTGAACCCCCAATCCAGTTCCATGAAGACGCCTTCGTCCAGTACGCCACCGCCGTACAGGCGGCGTGAGAGAACGCCCACATCCAGTGTCCACTGGAAGGGGCGCTGGCTTTCGGGTTGGTCAAACCATGCGACTTGAAACCGCACGCCTCGATAGCCTGTTTCGGGCACATATGCCAGGCGCGGGCGGTAGGTCGGCTCAATATCGGTGTATTGCAGGTAGTAGCTGGGCACGCGCGGCGGGGTTTGCGTGTAGAAGGTATATTGCTGGAACAGCCCTTCGCGGTCGCCCGACAGCCGATAGAGCGCGCCCGTGAAGCGCCACTCCCCTTCGCCCGTGATGCGCTGGGTGTCTATAATCGCGCCCAGATTCTGCTCGTCCACATCGCCCTGCAGGCGCGTGCCCACAACGCCTATAAAAGAGCGTGGCGCGACCTCATAGCGCACACGCCCGACGCCTATCTGGCGCGTGGCGCCGTTGAACTGATATTCTCCCAGCAGCACGCCGTAGCGCCAGTCGCCCAGCGAGCCGAACGCCTTGCCCCCCAGCGTGAGGTCCTGCACCCGCAGGCTGTAAAACATCGCACGCGGGGGCATAAAATCGCTCCCCTCCTGAAAGAAGGGGCGCTGCTCCTCCAGTACCTTTTCGGTGTAGGAGAAGTCCACATTCGCCACATCGCCTGCGATGTTCTCAAAATCGGGTTTATAGGTCAGCACAGCGGTGAGCGCATCGCCTGCCACATAGCGAATGTCCAGCCCACCGCGCGATTGCTCGCGCTCTGTGGAGCGGTCGCCCGTGAAGTAGGGCAGCAGCACGATCGGATAGCGCGGCGCGGGCAGTTCCAGCCCCTCCCAGAGCGCCTGACGACGGTCAGAGTAGTACGCGCCCATGTTGGGGAAGACATACAGCTCCTTCAGACGCGCCACATGGCGCTCCAGAATAACGCCGAAGCGGGTCTGTTTCGGGGGATAGCGCAGGATTCTGAGCGGGATTCGCATCTCCGCGCTCCAGCCCCAGTCGGCGACCTGCGTGCGGGCGTCCCAGTCGCCGCGCCAGCGAATGTTTTCCGCTGTACCGATGGGGATTTCTTCCGTCTGCGTGCCGCGCGGATTCACAATAAAACTATACGGCTCCAGCCCGCGTGCCTGCGGTTCTATCAGCACAGCCACTGTGTCGTCGTCCTCCAGATCGCCACCGCGCTTGGTCTCCTGCGCCACAATTTGCTCCGGGTTGGGGTCTTCGCATTCAAAGGCGACATAAATATAGTGCGAGTCGTAGCCGATGTAGGCGCGGGTGGGGAACCCTGCAGGCTGCTGGCGCAGGGGCGACCAGAACGACTCCACTTTATACGCCTCACGCCACTCGTCAGGGTTTACCACACCATCAATCACAGGGGGCTGGGTGAGCCGTTTGGCAGGAAACCGCGCCGGTTCTACTGGCTGAGCCGTTGTTAGCGCCAGCCCCAACCCCAGGTAGAAGAGTGTTAGACCGAATCGCATAAGTCCTCCCCACGCCCCGTTTCTGCAGGGGAGGCGCGATTCCTGCCCGTTCACAACTTCCACTTGAAGATAACGGTCTCCACCAGCCGCAACGAGTAGCTCAGCACCACAATTGTGAGCGAGATATACAGCACCCATGCGGCGGTTTCGTTCGCCTGAGCCGCGGCTTTGAGGACGCCCTCACGCGCCTCGCTGGGCATCAGCGTGAACTGCGCCAGCAAGCGATCTAACAACCCCAGCAGTTCGAACACCTGCCCGCGCAACGGCTCGCGGAAGAAGTAGGCAATCCCTACCACCAGCCCCACGGTCAGGGGCGCGACCAGCTGGTATTTCTGGCGCTGATGTTCGTTGTAAATCACGCACTCGGCACAGCGCTGGCGCAGTTCCCATTTGGTGAGCGTCGTGTTATGGGGGATGTAGCGAGCGTTCGCTTCGGGGTTGTCGCTGATTCGCACATTCTGGAGCGCCATCGCAATATTTTTCTCCTCGCACATGCAGCCGACGCCCTCGCGCCAGCAGGTGCGTCGTGCATGGTAAATGGGACATCGCTGGCGCACATAGTCGCGGCAATAGGGCAGCTGCCAGCACTTGCCGAGGAACTTCTGGGGCACCTGCTGCTTGCCGACATTGGAGCCGAGCTTGAGTGTTTGATCCAGCGACGCGCCATACTTGAGCCGACGGATGCCCTGCGCAATCCCCACGAACACGGTCAGCACCAGCCCAGGCGGGAACAGCACCCACACCAGCAGGCGCAACTGCTCCAGCGCGAAGGCGCGTAAACTGCCCGGCGTTGGCAGCGCCCCCAGCTGCCCCATCAGAAACGGCAAACCCCAGTAGAAAAAGACCGCCAGTAAAAGTAAAACGACCCCCACCAGCGCCTCTTCCAGATAGTTCCACGCGACCCCAATCACCACCAGCCCGGCTCCCAGCAGCGTAATCCTGCCTGCCAGGGAGAGGTTGCCCTGAATGCGTGCCTGATCCGCCGCCGAAAAGTTCTGGGACTGATCCAGTCCTGCCAGAAAGACCGCATACATCAGATAGGCAAACCCCAGCAAGAACAGGATTGCCCCCACCGAAATCATCCACTGGGTGAAAGTGGTAATCCAGCGGAGCATCAGCTGGCGCTGGTATTCGCGTTGTACGGACGGTCGCTTTGCCATGCCTCCCTACCTCGTCTTCGAATATACCTGACGGAATGCGAAACGCTCTGTTTCGGCATAAACTGCTCAATTCCCGCAATTTTCTATGGAACCGCCCCCTGCAATCTGCCTGTCTAACATCCGATAATATGAGATGATGGCAGGACGCCAGAACTGAAACCCGAGGGGCGAGACCTTATGTCCAAGCGTGAGTTGAAGGTAGTTCGGCTACTGGAACCTGAGTTATGCATGCGCTGTCGGTTTGCCGACTTTGCGGATGTGGAGCTGGCAGACGGGCAGGTGCGTCGCATGCTCTATTGCCGAAGGCTTGATTGCGACAACTGGGACTACAGCAGTGCGGAACCTGCACGGCGTATCGAGCCGTCTAAGGACGCAGAGGACTGGGACGATGTGGCGTAAGATTTGCTCGTGCGTACCTCCTGACGAGCGGGGCTTGCCGCTGGTGAGCGTCGTGCATCCCGCTGCGCTGGGGCGTGCCGACGATGCGGGGCGTCGGTGCCCCCAGCGCCTTTGAAACGCCTTTGTTCCCTCCCACGTACGCGCCCTTCACCCACAGCGCCGGGGACGCCCACCCCCGGCGCTGGCTTTTAAGAACTCAACTGCTCTATCCGCTGCTGAAGCCGCCGGTGGCGCTCCAGCAGTTCGCGCTCCTGCTCGCGGGCTTCCTGCACCACTTCAGGCTTGGCGCGCTCTAAAAACTGCGGATTGCGCAGACGCGCCTGCACCTGCTTAATCTCCTGCTCCACCTTCTGCAGCTCTTTTTGCAGGCGTTCCCGCTCGCGCTCGATATCCACCAAGCCCGCAATCGGCAGGAAGACCTCCGCACCCGTGGCAGGGTTCATCAGGGCGCGCTCGTCGGGCACACCAAACGCAATGTGCTGACACCACGCCAGATGCGCGATTGTGGCGCGATGCGCTTCAAAGCGGCGACGGCTCTCCTCGTCCAGTGGGTTCACCCAAGCCTTGGGAATCGCAACACCCGGCGTGATTTTGACCTCCGCACGCAGGTTGCGAATGGCGCGAATCACCTCAAACACCTGCGCCACCTCCGCCTCCGCCGCCTCATCGATCCATGCGGGGTTCGCCTGCGGGAACCGGGCGCGAATCAGCGCAGGCTCTATCTCCGTCGCGCCAATCGCCTGCCATAACTCTTCGGTGATGTGGGGCATGTAGGGGTGTAGCAGGCGCAGGAGCTGGTCAAACAGGTACACCAGCATCGCCTGCGTTTGTGTCCGGCGAAGCGGCTCCTGCAGGCGCGGCTTGACCGCCTCAATATACCAGTCGCACACCTCGCTCCAGATAAACTCATAAAGCGCGTTCGCGCCGTCGTCAAAGCAGTACGCCCCCAGCGCCTCATGCACTGCCTGAATCGTGCGCTGGAGCCGACTCAGAATCCAGCGATCCAGCGTATCGGCAGGCTGGGGACCCATCGCCCGCAGCGCCCCCAGGTCGGCGTCTTCTAAGTTCAACAACACGAAGCGCGTGGCGTTCCAGACCTTGTTCGCGAAGTTGCGAGCGTTCACCACACGCTCTTCGTAAAATCGGATGGATTGCTGCATCCCCGCCTGCTGCAGCAGCGACCAGCGCAGGGCGTCGGTGCCGTATTTCTCAATCATCTCCAGCGGGTCAATCCCCGTGCCCAGCGATTTGGACATCCGCTTGCCCTCTTTGTTCAGCACCGTCGCGTGGATGTAAACCTCACGGAAGGGAATGTCGCCCTTGAAATACAGCCCCGTCATAATCATGCGGGCGACCCACAGGTAAAGAATCTCCTGCGCTGTGATCAGCACATCGGTGGGGTAAAAGAGGCGCAACTCCTCCGTGTCGCGGGGCCAGCCCAGCACCGTGTGGGGCCAGATGGCGGAGGAGAACCATGTGTCCAGCACATCGGGGTCGCGCACAAGGAGCATGCTCCCACAGCGGGGGCACTTGTCGGGCGCGGTTTTCTGCACAATTGGGTTTTCACGCTTCAGCAGGCGGTACTCGCCCTTCTCGGTGCGCTCAAAGTTTTCGGGATTGCAGTCCACGCAGTACCATGCGGGAATCTGATGCCCCCACCAGAGCTGGCGCGAGATGCACCAGTCGCGGATGTTTTCCATCCAGTTCAGGTACATCTCGGTGTAGCGTTCGGGGATGAAACGAATCTTGCCCTGCTTGACGACTTCAATCGCAGGCTTGGCGATTTCGGTCATGCGGCAGAACCACTGCTCGCTGAGCAGCGGCTCAATCACCGTGTGGCAGCGCTCGCATCGCGCCAGCGGCACGGTGTAATCTTCCACTTTCTCCAGATAGCCGCCTGCTTCCAGGTCCGCTACGATGAGCTTGCGCACCTCGTAGCGATCTTTGCCGTGATAGGCTTGCAGGTAGGGGTTGTCGTGCGCGTTGAGTTCCTCGCGCAGGCGCTCCGTGTTGATAGTGCCGTCCAGATTCATAATCAGGGGGCGCGGCAGGTTGTGGCGTTGCCCGATTTCGAAGTCGTTGGGGTCGTGCGCAGGGGTCACTTTGACCGCGCCCGTGCCGAATTCGGGGTCGGGATAAGGGTCGGCAATCAGCGGGATTCGGCGTCCCACCAGTGGCAGGATGAGATTCTTGCCGATGAGCTGCGTGTAGCGGGCGTCGCTGGGGTTGACCGCAACCGCCACATCGCCGAGCATCGTTTCAGGGCGTGTGGTGGCGACCACCACATAGCCGCTGCCATCTTCAAACGGGTAGCGCAGGTGATAGAGCTTGCCCGGCTCGTCCGCCTGCTCCAGCTCGATATCCGAAAGCGCGGTCATACAGCGGGGGCACCAGTTTATCACGCGCTCGCCAATATAGAGATGTCCATCCTGCCACCAGCGCACGAACACTTCCAGCACGGCGTCCACATATTCTGGGTCCAGCGTGAAGCGGGTGTAGCGCCAGTCATAAGAGCAGCCGAGTCGGCGGAACTGCATCAGAATCGTGTTGCCGTACTGTTCGCGCCATTGCCAGACGCGCTCCAAGAATTTTTCGCGTCCCAGCTGGTGGCGGGTCAAGCCCTCTTTACGCAGCTCGCGTTCCACCACATTCTGGGTGGCAATCCCCGCGTGATCGGTGCCGGGCACGCACAGCACATTATAGCCCTGCATGCGCTTCCAGCGGAGCAGCACATCGTGGATGGAGTTGTTGAGCGCGTGCCCCATATGCAGGCTACCCGTGATGTTGGGGGGCGGAATGGTGATGCAATAGCGGGGGCGCCCATCGTCGGCGATGGTGGCGTAAAAATCGCCGCGCTCCATCCACCATGCATAGCGCTGCGGTTCCACCTGATGGGGGTCATAGGTCTTGGGAAGCTCAGCTCTCATGCGGGGTTGCCTCCTTTATCAGCTTTTGAAGACGGCACGCAAGGCGTCCGCAATATGGCGCAATCCCAGCTCAGGGAACACACGGTAGCCGCTCACCTCGGCGGTGATATATCCTGTGTAGCCGACCGACTCCAGCGCCGAGCGCACCGCCATCCACGGCACATCGCCCTGAAGCGGGTTGGTGAAACCCTGAATATTGCCAATCTCGGTGCGGAAATCTTTTACATGCACGCGCTTGATGCGCGGTCCCAGAATCGTAATCCAGTGCTGGGGGAAGCCGTAGTCTAAAATATTGCCTGCGTCGAAGTAGCAGCCCACATAGTCGCTGCCGATTTCGTCGATGAGCTGGCGCATCTCCAGCGGGCTGAGCAGGAACTTGTTCCACACATTCTCAATCGCAATCGCGACTTTGCGGCGTTCGGCTTCGGGCGCCAGCGTTTGCAGCGCCTGTTTGGCGCGTTCATAGGCAACATCGTAGGGCACTTCCGCCGTGACGACGCCCGGCACGACAAGAATCGCATCCACGCCCATCGCCTGCGCCAGTCGGAGCTGGTGGCGGCAGAGGTCTATCGCCTGCTCGCGCACTTTGGGGTCAGGGTGGGTAAACGGCACGCTCCAGTAGACCCCTGTGGAGAGGGAGCTGAGTTCAATCCCTACCGAGTCTGCCATCTGGCGAATCTGGCTCGCCTCCGCATCGGAGGTCTGGGGGCTGAGCGCGCCCTGCATTTCCATGTTGAACTCGATGGAGTCAAATCCCGACTCCTTTGCGACGCGCAGGCAGGTTTGCACCTCCCAGTTACCAGGCATCGTCCAGCGATTGATGCCAATCTTGAACGCACTCATGGCAGGGGAATTGTACCCCATCGGCAGGCGTGCTGAAGGTACACTTTATGCTATGGGCGAAGCGTGGATTAATCTGGCGTATCTACTGGCGGCAGTGCTGTTTATTGTGGGGCTAAAGGGGCTGGCACATCCGCGCACGGCGGTGCGGGGCAATCAACTGGGCGCGCTGGGCATGCTGATTGCCGTTGTGGCGACGCTGGCGCATCGCCAAATATTGAGTTTTGAACTGATTATTGCTGGCATTGTGGTGGGCGCGCTGGTGGGAGCCGTGCTGGCGTTGAAAGTGCCCATGACGGCGATGCCGCAGATGGTGGCGCTCCTGAACGGTTTCGGGGGTGGCGCGTCGGCGCTGGTGGCGGGCGCAAGCCTGGTGGAGGCGAACCTGCCTGAAGTGCGGGCGAGCGTGCCGATGCTCCAGTTGAGCCTTGCCAGCGCGGCGTCGGGCATTATTGGCGCGGTAACCTTCTGGGGGAGTCTGGTCGCCTTCGCCAAACTGCAGGGGATTGTCGGGGATAACCCCATTCCGATCCGCTCGTTGCACTACTTTAATGGGCTTTTACTTTTGGTTGCGATAGGGCTGGGGGTGATGCTGGCGCTGGAGCCGTCGCAAATGGGGTATTACTGGGCGTTGCTGGCAGTGGCGTCGGTGGTGGGGCTGCTGCTGGTGTTCCCAATCGGGGGCGCGGACATGCCCGTGGTGATTGCATTGCTGAACTCCTATTCGGGGCTGGCGGCGTCGGCGACGGGGTTCGTGCTGAACAATAACGCGCTGATTATCACGGGTTCGCTGGTGGGCGCGTCGGGGATTATCCTGACCACGATTATGTGCCGTGCGATGAACCGCTCCCTGCGCAATGTGCTGTTCGGGGTGTGGGTGCCGGCGGAGGCGGGACCAAAGGCGGAAGAGGTGTACGGCGGGCGTGTGAAGGCGACCTCGCCTGAAGAGGTGGCGATGCTGCTGGAAGGGGCGCGCTATGTGGTGATTGTGCCCGGCTACGGGATGGCGGTCTCTCAAGCACAGCATGCGGTGCGCGACCTGATGCAGGCGCTGGAAGCGCAGGGCACGCGCGTGGAGTTCGCGATTCACCCCGTCGCGGGACGCATGCCAGGACATATGAATGTGTTGCTCGCCGAAGCCGATGTGCCTTACGATAAACTCAAAGAGATGGACGAAATCAATCCGCGCTTTGAACAGGTGGATGTGGCGATTGTAATCGGCGCGAACGATGTGGTGAACCCCTTAGCGCGCACCGACCCCAACAGCCCGATTGCGGGCATGCCCATTCTGGATGTGGACAAGGCGAAAAGCGTGGTGGTCATCAAGCGTAGCCTCAGCCCTGGTTTCGCGGGCATTCCGAACCCCCTGTTTGCGATGGACAACACGCTGATGCTGTTTATGGACGCGCGGCAGGGTGTGCAGGAAATTCTGGCGGCGCTCAAGGCGAAGTAGGGTATAATTTGCCTGCGCGGAGGGGTGGCCGAGTGGCTGAAGGCGGCGGTCTTGAAAACCGCATCCCACCTCGTGTGGGACGGGGGTTCGAATCCCTCCCCCTCCGCCAGTTGCCCCGCTAAACATTCCCCCTCTTCTGGCGTCTATACGGGCAGGATTGGGCGCGTGCCCAGCCGAAAATTGAGTGCTGGAGGGGTTCTATGGAACGACCGGAAGAGGGCAAGCCGTGTCCATTATGTGAGCGTCCGAACAGCGACTTCTGGGCGGCGGAGATGTCGCGTCGCCAGTTTTTGCGGGCAGGGTTCACACTGGTGGCGGTAGGGCTGGCAGCGCCGCCGTGGCTGGCGCGAATCGCCTACGCCGACGCTCAGCGCACACTCAAGGGCGAGAAGCTCCCCAACGACCACATTCTGGTGGTGTTGCAGCTCACAGGGGGCAACGACGGGCTGAACACGGTGATTCCCTACACCCAGTCGCTGTATTATCAGTCGCGCCCCACGCTGGCAATCCCCGAAGACAAGGTGATCCCACTGGAAGGGGGGATGGGCTTCCACCCTGCGCTGGAACCGCTCAAGAGTTTGTATGACCAGAAGCGCGTCGCGGTGATTCAGAGCGTGGGCTACCCGAACCCGAACCGCTCACACTTCCGCTCGATGGAAATCTGGCAGACTGCCGACCCCGATGGGCACAGCCGCTACGGCTGGCTGGGGCGCTATCTGGACACGCTCGCCGACTCGGCAACGAACCCTGTGCTGGCGGTAAGCCTCACGCAGGAGTTGCCTCTTGCGTTGCAGGCGCGACGCGCCTCGGTGCCCTGCTTCGCCAGCCTGAGCGACCTGCAGATGATGACGCGCGACCCGGAGCTGGAGCGCACCTTGCAAGCGATGCAGGCGATGGAGTCGCGCAAGCCCGACGCGCCCGCGCGAATCATCCGCGAGTCGACGCGCACCGCGCTGGAGGCGGTAGAACGCCTGCGCGAGGCTGTTAAAAACTACCGCTCCGAAGTCGCCTACGGCAACGACCCGTTCGGTCGCGGTCTCCAGCAAGCGGCGCAACTGATTGCCACCTCGCCGCAAACCCGAATCCTCTATGTGTCGGTGAACGGGTTTGACACCCACGCGGGTCAGGCGCGCACGCACGAACAACTCCTGAGCCGGTTCGCCAGCGCGGTGAACGCCTTCTATCGCGATCTGGAGGCGCTTGGCAAAGCCGACAAGGTGCTGTTGATGGTCTTCTCGGAGTTCGGGCGGCGCGTGCGCGAAAACGGCAGTCTCGGCACCGACCACGGCGCCGCCGCGCCGATGTTTTTGATTGGCAAGCGCGTGCAGGGCGGTCTGCACGGCGACCCGCCCAACCTGAGTGATCTGGACAGCAACAACGACCTCAAGATGCAGATCGACTTCCGCCGCGTGTACGCCACCGTATTGGAGTGGCTCGGCAGCGACCCCGAAGAGGTGCTGGGCAAAGCATTCCCCGCGCTTAAGGGTGTGGTGGGCTGTCCTACCGCGCCGCCCGCGCCGCTTGCGGGTATACTATGAAAACCGAAGTTAACGGAGCGGCGCATGCGTCGGAAGCGGTTGGGCTGGTGGCTCCTGATGCTGGTCACCCTGCTGAACAGCGGGGGTATCGGCTACTGGGTGTGCCATCAGCAGGTAAACAGCGCGTGCTTCTGGCTCAATGCATGTGCCGAGGATACACCGCCTCAGGGAGACCCAGCGCCTGTTTCCACCTCGATACCGACCCTGGAAGCGCTCCCCTGCGACTGCATGTTCTATAGCGTGGAAGTGCCCCTGCCACAGGCGCCTGCGTCTCAGGGACATGCGCCTCAGTGGGCGACTATCGCGCTCCTGGAGAGGATTGGCGAGCTGGGCGCACTCCCGCGTTTGCGGTGTGTTCCAGAAAACGCTTCTCCCCCCACTTCTATCCCCACCCGATGCGTTTTTCGTCGCGCTCCTCCTGTGATGCGCTGGCTCGGCTAACTCTGCCGGAATCCCCGCTAACGGGGGGTTCGGCTTGTAGCGCAAGCGTATCACGGAGGAATCGGAATGCGACGGAAACTGGTCATTAGTTGGGTTCTCATCAGCAGTGGGCTTTATGGGCAAACAGCGCCGCCGCGCTTCACAGTGGAGCAGGCACTGCAGCGTGCGATAGAGGCGAACGGCGCGCTCCGCGCGTTGCGTCAGGACTGGCTCGCCGCCGCGCTTCAGGTAAAGGCGGCGCGAGCGCCGCAGGCGCTCTTTCTCCACTGGACCCCTGCGTTGACCCCAGGCGGCACAGGCGAGGAGCTGATTATCGCCCAGATGCTGGAGCTGAACGGCGCTCGTGCCGCACGCGAGCGAACCGCACGGGCGGAACAACAACTCGCCCATGCCCAGATTCTGAAAGAGGCGAACCAGCTGCTAAGCGAGACGGCGCGCGCCTTCTATCACGCCCTGTACGCTGAGCGATTGCGTCAGTTAGCGGAAGCCGAGGTGCAACGCGCCGAGCAAACGCTCGCCCTCATACGCCAGCAGGTGGAGATTGGCGTCCGCCCGGGGCTGGATCAGATTCAGGCGGAGATTGAGCTGGAGCGTGTGCGCCAGACCCTCAGCGCACGCACGGTAGAGGCGCACACCGCGCAAGCGACACTGAACCGATGGCTGGGGCTGGAGCCGAGCGCCCGCGTGAACCTTGAGGAGCCGCGCACGCCGTCGCCGCCCAAGCCGCCTGGCGCATGGAGTTCCCACCCCGACTGGCTTCATCAGCAGGCGCGCTGGCGCTCCATGCAGGCGTTGCGCCGCCAGACCCAGATCGAAGGGCTGCCCGATGTGGGCGTGCAGATGCGCCTCGAAAAGCACGCCCAGCCCGGCTTCGGGCTAATCTTCAGCCTGCCCTTTGTGGACTACGGCGCCCGACGCAAGCGCCTGCAGGCGCTGGAAACCGCCACCGCCGCCGAAGCGCTTCGCCTGCAGACCACGCAGCACGCGCTCCAGACGGAGCTTGCCAACGCCCACTTGCAGGCACAGAATGCCTACCAGCGCTGGGAAGCCTACCAGCGCGACATCCTGCCCCGCGCCCAGAAACTACTTCAGTCCGCTCAGGTGGGACTGGAAAGCGGGCATCTCTCTATCCTGCAGGTGCTGGAAGCCCAGCGCACGGCGCGCCAGATTCAGGAAGAAGCATTGCTTGCCGAGCGCGCCTACTGGATTGCCATAACCGATTACGCCGAGAAGCAAGCCGATTTTGCCGCCCTATGGCGCCGACAGCATGAGGAGGGAACACGCAATGAGTAAGTTCACGAAAACTGTGGGACTTCTGCTGGGGGTGGCTGTTGCGGGAGCGGGCATCTGGTGGTGGAGCCGTTCGCCGGCACCTGCCCCCGAAGCGCAAAGCGAAGAGCCAAGCCACACCCTTCCTGAAGTGGTGGAGTTAGATTCGGAGAGCCTGCAACTGGCTGATCTGGGCATCGAGCGCGTGTCGGTGCAGCCGCTGACCCGCACGCTCACCCTCTATGGTCAGATAGAAGCGCACCCCGAAGCGGTGGTGAACCTCAACTCGCGCGTTACAGGGCGCGTGCTGGAACTGCGTGCGCATGTGGGGCAACGGGTGCGCAGGGGTCAGGTGCTGGCAATTCTGGATAGCGAAGAGATTTATCGCGCTGAGGTGAACTACGCGCGAGCGAAACGCAATGTCGCCTTTGCGAAGGCGGAACTGGCGCGTCGGAAACGGCTGGCGCAACTGGGCGCGTATGCCAACCCCGCGTTAGAGGAGGCGCGGAGTCGCTGGAGTCAGGCGCAGGCAGAACATCGCGCTGCCGAAGCCGACTATCAGGCAGCCCAGCAGGCGGTACGCCAGGCGGAGGCAGAGCGCCATCGCGCTCAGATTGCGCTGAATCAGGCGGAAAGCCAGCTCGCTCGCGCCGAACGCCTGCTTCAGGCGCAACTGATCTCGCGTCAGGAGTACGAATCGCTTCAGGCACAGCGCGAGAGCGCCCGCGCCGCCCTCCAGATGGCGCAAGCGCAACTCGAAGCTGCGCAAGCCCAGCTGCAGAACGCCCGCGCTCGCCTTGAAAACGCCCGCGCCCAACTGCAGATTGCCCAGCAACAGCTCCAGCGCGCCCAGCAGGTCTATCAGGGGCAGTACCTCACCAGCAAAGAGGTCGCCGAAGCCGAAGCCCAGCTCGCCCAAGCCCAGCTGGAACTGGAAGCCGCCCTGGACGAGCTCCATCTGCTGGGCGGTAAACCCGACGGCGGACACAAACTGACCCTTGTGGCGCCCTTCGACGGACGCATCGCCGCGCTTCAGGTCACGGTCGGAGAGACCGTTACGCCCGATAAGCCCATCTTCCGCATTCTAAACACCGACACGGTGTGGGTGAGCTTTGACCTGTACCCCGAAGATGCCCCCTTTGTCAAGCCAGGCATGCCTGTTGAGTTCAGCCTGCCTGAAGATGCGGGAAAGCGCTACACCGCCGAGATTCAGATGGTCATGCCCGAAGCAGACCCTCACGCCCGCACTGTCAAAGCGCGTTGTGTGGTGCGTAATCCTGATGCCTTGCTCAAACCGGGAACCTTCGTGGAAGGGAAGCTGACCCTTCGCCTGAGCGCGCCGCAGCTGCTCGTGCCTCTGAGCGCCATTCAGGAAATAGAAGGTAAACCGTATGTGTTCGTGGCGACCGATAGCCCAAACCGATTCCAGCTGCGTGAGGTCGTGCTGGGGCAGCGCAACGACACCTACGCCGTCGTGCGCTCTGGTTTGAAGCCCGGCGAGCGAATTGTGGTGCGGAATAGCTCGCTGCTCAAGGGCATGCTGGTCGGTGGAGAGGGAGGTGAGCACTGATGCTGGAAGCGATTGTGCGTTTTTCCATCCGCCAGCGGGCGGTAGTGCTGATCCTGACCCTCTTTTTTGCAGGGTTCGCGGTCTATCAGGCGTTCCTGCTGCCGATTGATGCCGTGCCCGACATCACCAACAAACAGGTGGTGATTAACGCGATAGCGCCGGGCTTGAGCGCGCAGGAAGTGGAGCGCCAGATTACCTTCCCCATCGAGCTGGGGCTGGCAGGGCTGCCTTACCTCAGGGAGATTCGCTCCTCGTCCATCTTCGGGCTATCGCAGGTAACCGTGGTGTTTGACGACTCGGTAGACCTCTATTTCGCACGCCAGCTGGTCAGCGAGCGGTTGCAGGCGATTCAGGGCGAGTTGCCGCCGGGCGTGCGTGCCGAGATGGGACCCGTCAGCACAGGGCTGGGCGAACTGGCGCATATTGAGGTGCGCAACCCGCGCCTTTCGCTGATGGAGCGCGCGACGCTGGCAGATTGGGTCGTGCGCCCCCAGCTGCTCACCGTGCCCGGGCTGGCAGAGGTTACCCGGTGGGGTGGTGAAACGCGCCAGTTCCAGGTGCAGGTAGACCCCCGAAAACTGGAGGCTTATGGCATCACCCTGCGCGAGGTGGTGGACGCTCTGCAAAACAACAACCTGAACGCGGGCGGCGCCTACCTCCTGCGCGGAAGCCAGCAGGCGCTGGTGCGCGGAGTCGGACAGCTCACGGGGGTGGAAGACCTCCAGCGCGTGGTCGTCAAGACCCAGCACGGCGTGCCCATCACGCTGGCACAAATCGCGCGGATTACCGAAGCGCCCGCCGTGCGCTACGGCGCGATGACCCAGAACGGCGAGGGCGAGCAGGTCTATGTGCTGGCGCTCCTGCTGATTGGCGAAAACGGGCGTATCGTTATCGAGCGCGTGAAAGAAAAACTGCTCGCCATCGAAAAATCACTCCCCGCAGGCACGAAACTGATACCGCATCTGGAGCGCTCCAAACTGGTGAACGGCACCCTGCGCACGGTGTTGACCAACCTCACCGAAGGGGGCTTGCTGGTGATAGGGCTGCTCTTTCTGTTTCTGCTCCAGCTGCGGGCAGGGCTTATTGTGAGCAGCGTCATCCCGCTCTCGATGCTGGGGGCAGTGGTCGGCATGCGTCTTTTTGGGGTGTCCGCGAACCTGATGAGTCTGGGCGCGATAGACTTCGGACTGCTGGTGGACGGCGCGGTGATTATTGTGGAAAACACGGTTCGCCGCCTCGCGGAAGCGATACGCTCGCTCCCCCAGGAGCTGACCCCCGACGAGCGTGAACGCCTGATTCATGACAGCACGGTGGAGGTGATTCGCCCCGCCCTGTTCGGAATCTTTATCATTATCGCCGCGTATGTGCCCATTCTCACACTGGGTGGGATTGAGGGCAAGATGTTCCGTCCGATGGGGCTGACCGTGATTTTTGCACTGGTGGGCGTGATGCTCCTCTCGATAACGGTTGTCCCCGCGCTGTGCGCCCAGTTTCTCAAGCCCCAGCCCGAACGCGAGAACAGGCTGCTGACATGGCTGGCGCATCATTATCGGCGTGCGCTGATGTGGCATATCCAGCGCCCACGCCTGACACTGATCCTCGCGCTGGGGTTTGTGGGAGTGTGCTTCTGGCTCTTTACCCATCTGGGGAGTGTGTTCGTCCCCGAGCTGGATGAAGGCAATATCGCGATTTCGGGCTTCTATCCGCCTGACACTTCGCTGGAGGAGACCATCCGCCTTTCGGGACGCCTAGAAAAGTACCTGAAAACGCAGTTTCCCGACGAGATTGCGCATATTTTCACCCGAATCGGACGCCCCGAAGCCGCAACGGACCCGATGCTCAATAATCAGGTGGACATCATGATGGAGCTGCACCCGCGTGAGCGGTGGCGGCGCGCTCACACCAAGCCCGAACTGGTGGAGCAGATAGCGGATGCCGTTGCCAAAATGCCCGGTCTCGGCGTCACTTTCACACAGCCGATTAAGATGCGCATGGACGAGATGATTGAAGGGCAGGGCGTGCGTGCGGACCTTGCGGTCAAGATTTTTGGGGCGGACCTTGAGGAGCTGAATCGCATCGGGCGACTGGTGGAGGCGGAGGTGCGCAAGGTGCGTGGCGCGGTGGATGTGGCGCTGGAGACGACCGAAGGCTTGCCGCAGCTCCAGATTGCAGTGCGCCGCGAGCAACTGGCGCGTTACGGCATCCCCGCCAGCACCGTGATGGAGGCTATTGAGAGCGCGCTCGGCGGAGCCACCGCGACCGTCATCACCACAGGAACCCAGAGGGTAGAGGTGGCGGTACGCCTGCAGGAGCCGTTCCGACGCACGCCTGAACAGATTGGGCGCCTGCTTATCCCCACTGCGGAGGGCGCGCGCGTGCCACTGAGCGCAGTAGCCGATATCCAGATTGTGGAAGGTCCCGTGCGAATCACACGCGAGAACGGTCAGCGGCGCGTGCTGGTGCTGGCGAACACGCGCGGGCGCGATTTGGGGTCGGTCGCCGAAGAGGTGCATCAGCGATTGCAACGGCTGAACCTGCCCGTAGGCTACTGGATTGAGTACGGCGGCGCCTATGAGCATCTGGTTTCGGGGCGCACGCGCTTGAGTATCGTGGTACCAGCGACCTTTCTGGGCATTCTCATGTTGCTGGTGCTGGCGCTGGGGCAGGTACGCTACGCACTGATGGTGTTCACTGCCATCCCGTTCGCACTCACAGGGGGGATTCTGGCGCTCTGGGTACGCGGGATGCCCTTCTCCATGTCGGCAGGGGTCGGCTTTATTGCGCTGGGCGGGATTGCCGTGCTGAACGGGCTGGTGATGATCAGCGCCATTAATGCCCTCCGTCAGCGTGGCATGGCGTGCCTTGAGGCGGTGGTGGAGGGCGCAGCCATCCGAATGCGCCCTGTGCTGATGACCGCCTCGGTGGCGGGGTTCGGTTTCCTGCCGATGGCGCTCTCGCATGGAATGGGCGCAGAGGTGCAGCGCCCGCTCGCGACTGTGGTGATCGGGGGGCTAATCACCAGCACCGCGCTGACGCTGATCGTACTGCCCACGCTCTATGCGTGGGTGGAGCGTCGTGCGGAATTGCGCCTTTCCCTGCGCCATGCACTCGGCAAAGGCGGCGAATAAAGCCGCGTGCCGAACAATTGGGCGCATCCCGGCGCTGAATTGAGCCTCTACGCCTCAGGGTGTTGCATTTTCCAGTATGGACTGCGGAAGCCGCGCTTCCGCACGCCACAGGTGTTGCATTTTCGTGCAAATTTCGAGCATTCGCGTTGCTTCGGTGTATAGTAGGGGTATGGAGGTAACGCGGATGCAACGCAAGATGCTTTTCGGGATGCTTGTCGGGCTGGCTCTGACGCTCGCCAGCCATGTCGTCGCGCAACCGTTCACCTATCAGGGCTTCCTCAGGCAGAACGGACAGCCCGTGAACGGCACGCGCAGTATGACTTTCAAACTGTTCACCGCGCTGACAAACGGCTCCCAGGTGGGAGGCGCCATCACCCAGAATGTGAATGTTCAGAACGGGCTGTTTACGGTGGAGCTGAACTTCGGCAATGTATGGGACGGCTCCAACCGCTACCTGGAGATTAGCGTTGATGGCAACACACTCTCGCCGCGTGTGAAAATCAACCCCGCTCCATATGCCAGCACCGCCTTCTACGCTCAGCGTCCATGGCAAACCGCAGGGAGCAATATCTTCTATGCAGGGGGGAATGTGGGCATTGGTACAAACAGCCCTCAAGGTGACCTGCATGTGCGCAGCCTCTCTGCCGAACAGCTGGATCAGGAGACCGCTACAGCCTTTCGAACTGGCATTCCAGGTTTTACCTGGCAATCGTTCACGCCAGCCATTACAGGTGTGCTGACCAAAGTTGCGGTCTACCTGGATGCAGTAAATCCCATCAGCCTGACCATCCGCGTGTATCAGGGCGAAGGCACTGGGGGCGTGCTGCTTGCCGAGCGCACAGTCACGCCTGGCAACTTCACAGGCTGGCATGAAGTGGCAATCGGCGACGTCAACTTGACCGCGGGACAACGCTACACAGTTGAGGTAATGCCAAATGGTCTGTTTATAGCTGCAGACAATCAGAACCCTTACCCGAACGGCAGGAGTGGAGCGGGCGTTCAATTCGACCTGCTCCTGCGCACCTACATGGCGCTGCCTGTCGAGAGCCTGGTGGTGCGTCAGGGAGCCGTCGGGATTGGGACGACCACCCCCAGCGCGCGCCTGCATCTTGTGAACGGAAACCTGCGTGTGGATGATGGCGAAATTCAGAGCTGGGGTCCCATAACAATCCATGCCGATGTGGATAACACGGGCGACGATGTAGTGCGCTTCGTGGACAGCACGGGCAACGAGACCATGCGCATCCACTCGAACGGCAGAGTGGGGATTGGCACCTCCACTCCTCTTGCCCCCCTCTCGTTTAGCAATACGACAGGCAACAAAATTGCTCTCTGGGGACAGTCCGACTCCCACTACGGAATCGGTATTCAAGCGAGTCTCTTGCAAATCTACACGGATCAGGCGGGCAGTGATGTTGCCTTCGGGTTCGGTAGCAGCAGCAATTTCACCGAGCGGGCGCGCATCAAAGGCAGCGGGCTATCGGTGGCGGTGATTCCGGGCAACAACGGTCAGGCGCGCACAGATTGGCCAACGGGATGGAACGGCGGTATAGCGACATGGGACATTAATGCCAGCGGCATTCTGGCGACCGAATATCGGACGCGCTCCGACGAGCGACTCAAGCGCGACATTCAGCCTCTGGATACCGCCAGTGAGCTGCAGCGCCTGTTGAGCCTGCGCCCCGTGTCATACTACTGGCGCGATGAGCGACTCCCACAGACCCTACAGTACGGGTTCATCGCGCAGGAATTGCGCGAGGTGTTTCCCGAACTGGTGCTGGAAGGCACCGATGAGGACAGGACCCTCTCGGTGAACTACCAGGCGCTCATCCCACTGCTGGTGAACGCCCTGCAAGCGCAACAGGCAGAAATCCAGCAGCTGCGCAACGAGGTGCAACAACTGCGTGCGCGACTCAATCAGAAGCCCTAATCCACTCTGACCTCCAGTCCCCTCCCCAGACCTCTGCGGAGGGGACATCCCCACGATTCAGAGGTGGATCAGAACGACACTCGACAGAAGGAGGCAAACCGATGAGAACACTGATGATATGCGCGATTCTCACGATGCTGATGAGCGTCGCCTGCGCCCAATCGGGCGGCGGCTACGACCTCAGCTGGTGGACGATTGACGGCGGCGGAATCACCTTTGCCACCGGCGGCAGCTTCAACATGGGCGGCACCGTCGGTCAGCCCGACGCGAGCAACGCCCTCACAGGCGGGGGCTACAGCCTCACAGGGGGCTTCTGGTTCACGCCCGCCTGCGTCGCCACCAACGGCGATGTGGATGGCAACGGCTGCGTGGACGACGCCGACCTGCTCACGGTGCTGTTCAACTTCGGCGCGACGGGAGCCAACCCCGCCGATGTGAACTGCGATGCGATTGTCGACGACGCCGACCTGCTAATCGTGCTGTTCAACTTCGGCAGCGGGTGTTGAAAAGCGTCCCAGCACGCGCCGCCACCAGAGCGTCGTGTGCGGCGCCCGCGATTCGCTGAACTGCTGGAGGCGCAGGCGCCACGCCTGTGCCTCCGACTCCATGCCACACTGGCACAGCACCCGCACCCACACCAGCGACTTATTGATGCACTGCTGGACGCGATGCTCTTCGGGGTCTGCCAGCGTGGGGTTCTCCTGGAGTAAGCGCAGCGCCTGCTCCCCCCGCCCCAGGTTCGCCAGCACCAGCGCGTCTGAAAGGAGAATGTTCGGGTCTTCGTCGCGCCATGCGTCGCTTTTTTGCTGAGCCAGCGTTTGGACGGCGTGCGCCTCATGACGCCAGCGCGAGAAGCTCAGATATTCAGCAATATTGCGCCAGAACCAGGCGGCGTGTTCCGGCGCATGGCGCTCCGCCTGCGGAAGCCAGCGACGCAGGATGTCCACGCCCTCCATCGGCGCGAGGCGGGCGCCGCATTCCGAAGCGCTCTTCGCCTGCGCATGGATAATGTAGAACCAGTGGGGACGCATCGGCTCGGCAGGGGAAATCAACCGCAGGGCGCGATAGATTGACATCTGCGCCTCATGAACCCGCGCTTGTGCCACCAGATACCGACAGTGATAGGCGAAGGCGTCTATCAACAGGCTTGTGGGCGCACGGTTCACGCTGACCATCTGCCACAAGCGCCCCTGAAGACAGCGATAAAGCAAGTCGGTTATCTCCGGGTTTATTGGGGCTACCTCCTGATTGAGTGCATCCAGTAGCTCGGCAATCTCGGACGGCGACGCGATCTCAAACGGGAGCCACACCAGCACGCCCTGCCCGCTTTGAAGCGCCTGATGCTCTTCCGGAGTCGCGCCTAACGCCTCGCAAAGTCGCGCCAGATGCTCTGCAGAGGGCCAGCTCTCCGAACGCTCCCAGCGGCTAATCGTGCTGACCGTTACGCCCAGATGCAGGGCGACCCGCTCCAGAGTCCAGCCGCGGCGTATGCGCAGGGCGCGCAGGAGCTCGCCCCCCATGGGCGCGGTGCCTTCGAGGGGGGAGGCACCCTTCTCGGCTCCTGCCGCCAGCGGCGCGGCGCGCGGCGCCTGCAGCAACTGCCATGCCTGCAAACGCTCATGCGCCTCAGCCTGCAGGGCGTTCAAAACCGCCTCTAACTCGTAGACGCGCGGCGTGGTCGTCCCCGACTCCCAGCGGCTCAGCGTGGAAGCGTTCACTCTGGAGGCGCGAGCTAACTGGCGAAGCGACATCCCCCGCGAAGCACGCAAGCGACGCAAATGCTCTGCCAAATGCAAAACCCAACACCTCACCAGGATTATACTCTATTTTTCCACAAAACACCGCATCTCAAAAACCCATTTGATACTTTTTGTCATGAGGGCACCATCCCCACAGGAACAGGGGATAACCCTCGGGACACTAATGCCAGCCAAAGCGTCCAGTGGGCTTTTCCTCTCTGCTGGGCATCTCGGTACCAGGGGCAGGTGCGGCTAATCGTCGCGGAAGAGGCTCCCGACGAACCAGCCAAAGCTCATCGCCAGAAATGGGAGCGAAGACATGAAGTCAATTCCAAAGCGCAGCCAATCGGCGCTATCCATTGTGCCCGACAGGATGGACGCCGCGTCGAACAGGCAGCGGAAGCCCAGATAGATGAGCGCGAAGAGCGCCGCGGGATTACTCTGTTCACCGCGCGAGAGCAGCCAGAGCGACAACGCAAGCACCCCATACACCGCGAACGCGGCGACAGGGTTGCCCAGCAGACCATGCAGGAGCGCTAAAATCAACACATCGCGATAGCCTGCAAGGTCTTCCAGACGGTTCACCAGATAGGAGTGGGGCAACCATGCACCGATGAGAAACAGTGTCGTCAGACTGCTCCAAAACGCCCATTCGGGGCGCCATGCGATAAACAGCAGGTTCAACAGCGCCAGCAGGAGGGCGATCCCGAAAAACCGCTCCAGCTTCGCGCTCAGCGTGTAGCCAAGGCTCACTTCGTAGAGGAACTTAACCTTCTTCGCCTCTTCTGCCGCTTCGTAGAGGGGATTGTTCTGCATTATTCCCAGCCTCCGTTTGCTGTCGTTGTGCTTCTGTTGAGACGCAGACTCTCCGCCATCCGCTGGTAGACGGGGCGATACGCCTCGAACTGATGGGGCGGTGCATAGGCAATCAGATGGAGCGCCTCATATTCCGAGACAGGCACCGTGATGAGGTAGCCCTGTACTGGCATGTTGAAGAGAGGAATGGGGTGAGTAAGGGTAAAGGTGAAATCGGTGCGCAGGGCGGGTATGTTCTGCACACGGGTCGGATGCGTGCCTGTTTCGCGGAGATTGGCATACGCCTCGCGTAAGTTCTCCAGCTGCGTGTTATGCAGGCGCTGGAGCCGGCGCATCGCATTCTGTTCGGGCGTTGTCGCAGGCGCGGTTTCGTCACCGCCAACCTGCAGGTCAGTGCGGAATGTTACCAGCGCCAGCCTCATGCCGGTGCGCGCACCGCGTTCCAGATGCAACGCATCCTGTAGCTGAACAGGGCTGTTCGGCTTGTTCATGCCCATCTGGGTCAGGGCGTCTCGCCGTGCATAAAACTCCTGCGGCGCCTCCACTATAAAGCTTCCTTGCTGAACCGTGGACCACGCCCCCGCAATCACGGGGCGTTTGTTGCGTGGGTTGGCAAGCACAACTATCGCGGCAATAATCCCCAACGCCGAGGCAACCCACAGAAAACGGTATAGCAACAACATGCTGCTACCTCCGTCCATTTAAGACATTCTGGGTAACACGCTGGGTTCCAGTAGAGGAGTGTTTCACGCAATTCTGGGGGGCACGCTTCCTGAAAAGCTCCTTTTGTACGCGGGTAAGAATTCGGAACACGCGCCTGCACCGCGTTGAGTACGCGGTGCAGGCGTTCTGCTCTCACAGGTGTGCCTTCCACCACGCCAGATACTGCTCGAGGCGGTGTCGGCGCAAATCAGGCGGACCGCTCCGCGAGAGCCCGTGGCTGCTCTCCTGCGGGTAGCGGATGTAAAGCACCTCGCGTCCCAGCCGCTTGAGCGCGGAAAAGAGCTGATCCGCCTCGCTGATGGGACAGCGCAGGTCGCCCTCGCTATGCACAATCAGCAGCGGCGTGCGGATGCGCCCCGCATACGCCAGCGGCGAGCATTCCCAGAGCTTCTCGGGCGAATCCCACCAGTTGCCCTGCCAGTAGCGGTCGGGAATCTGGGGGAAATCCGAAGTGCCCGCCATGCTGACAAGGTTCACCACACTGCGGTCGGTAATCGCGGCGCGGAATCGGTCGGTATGCCCCACAATCCAGTTGGTCATGTAGCCGCCGTAGCTGCCCCCTGCGACGCCCATGCGGTCGGGGTCTACAAACGGCAGGCTGGCGAGGTAGTCGGCGACAGTCATGAGGTCTTTGAAGTCGCGGTTGCCCCAGTCGCCCTTGATGGCGCGTGCGAACGCCTCGCCGTAGCCCACGCTGCCGCGTGGATTGGTGTACGCCACCACATACCCCTCGCTGGCGTGCAGCTGAAACTCGTGGAAGAACACGCGCCCGTACATCGCGTGTGGACCCCCGTGAATCATCAGAATGGTGGGGTAGCGCTTGGTGGGGTCAAAGTCGGGCGGTTTCAGCAGCCAGCCGTGGATTTTCACGCCGTCGTCGGCTTCCACCTCAAACTCTTCGGGCGCGACGATTGCCACCTCTTCCAGCAACGGCTGATTGAAGGCGGTCAGAGGGCGCGTGGTGAGCGTGTTGCCGACACGCTCGCCTGCAAACACTTCGTGGGGCGCCGTCGCAGAGCCGATGCACAGCGCAAACCGGTGGTCGTCCTGCGCGAGGGAGATATCTGCCACCTCAAAGTCGCCGTCGAGCAACTTTTCCAGATGCGTGCCGTCCACCCGCACGCGATAGGGGTAGACCCCGCCACGCTCGCTCACCAGAAAGTAGAGCGTGCTGCTATCGGCGCTCCAGAGCAGGGGCGCGCCGCCCCCAAACTCGCGCACATCGGTCAGCGTGCCCACGCCCACCGTGTTGTCCAGCGAGGCAATCAGGTCTACCCCCTCGCCCCCTTCTGCAGGAATCCGCCACACATGGTCGTTTCGGGGATAGGGGTCGTCGGGATACGGGTTGCCGATGTAGGCGAGCCATTTGCCATCGGGCGACCAGCGGAGCGTGCTTTTGGGTCCGTCGGGCGCGGCGATGCGCTCTGGCTCACCCCCCTCCACCGAAACACGCCAGATCTCCATCCAGCCCCAGTCGTCCTGACGCTCCGGATTGCGGTTGCTTAAAAACGCAATCCACTTGCCATCGGGCGACCATGTGGGGCTGAACTCGTTGAACTCGCTGTCGGGGGTGAGCTGTCGGGTTTCGCCCGTGCGCACATCCACCACATAAAGGTGGTATCGTTGATTCAAAAACACGCCGTCGCCATCCAGTCGCCAGTAGGCGCGGGTAATCACCAGCGGCGGGTTGGAAAGCCCCTTCTCTTTGCGCTCTTTGACCGCCTCTTCGCGCCACTCTGGCGCCTTCTCTCGGAACACGAACGCGATTTTCGTGCCGTCGGGCGACCACGCAAACTCGCCAATAGAGCCTTCCTCCAGATTCGTGATGGGACGCGCCTCGCCCCCGTTCACGGGAATCAGGTAAATCTGGCTCTTCGGCTTCTGGCGGTTGCTCACGAACGCAATCCACTTCCCATCGGGCGACCAGCGGGGCTGTGAATCGCTCCACTCGCCTACCGTGAAGCGCTCTGGCTCGCCGCCGTCAAACCGCACACGCCACAGGTTGGAAAAATATTTGTTCTTCTCCACATCAATCCATTTGTGAACAAACACAATCTGGGAACCGTCGGGCGCAATTTGCGGACTGCCTACCAACCGAATCCGAAAGAGGTCATCAATCGTGATACGCCGTTTCATAGCGTTCGTAAGTGTACCCCAAGCTTAACTGGGGGGGATTGGCACACTATGCCTTAGGGGTGAGAACAGGAGCCTCCACCTCCGCACTCCATAGACCGCTTCGGAAACCCGATAATCAATTACGCGGTATACTTATACACGGGGGATAACCGTGAACGAGCGCACACAGGGATACTGGCTCTCCACCGACTCGTGGGATTTGTATCGGCGGGCAGAAAAAGACCGCCTGCGCCATAACGAGAAGGTCAAGGAGGTCATCAAAGAGAACCTCGGCGAAATTATCAGCCAGCAGGACATCATCACCGCCGAGGACGGCAAGATTATCAAAATCCCCATTCGTGGGCTGGAACTGCCCCACATCCGCTACGACCCGCACGGCAAAAAGGGCGTCGGACAGGGCGACGGCAACAGTAAGCCGGGCGATGTGATTGGGCGCTCCGGGCAGCAGGGTCAGGGCGCAGGCAAACAGGCGGGCACGGAACCAGGCGCAGACTTCTACGAGGCGGAATTCACCATCGAAGAGCTGGTGCAGATGGTGTTTGAAGACCTGCACCTGCCCAACCTGCGTGAGAAGGGCACAAAAGACATTCTCGCCGACCAGGTGCGGTTCGACACCATTTCGCGGCGTGGCGCCCAGTCGAATCTGGACAAAAAGCGCACGCTGATTGCCGCGTGGAAACGCAACGCCGCCGAAGGCAAGCCCGGCTGGGAGATTCGCGAGGAAGACAAGCGCTTCAAAAGCTGGGAGATTGTGCCCGAAAAACAGCGCAACGCCGTCGTGATTGCGATGCGCGATGTGTCGGGCAGTATGGGCGAGTTTGAGGCGTATATCGCCCGCAGCTTCTACTACTGGATGGTGCGGTTCCTGCGCACCAAATACACCGCCACCGAGATTGTGTTCATCACCTGCCACACAGAGGCGAAAGAGGTGGACGAGACCACCTTCTTCGCAGCGGGCGATTCGGGCGGCACGCGCCTCTCGGCTGCCTACAAACTCGCGCTGGAGATTATCGAGAAACGCTATAACCCGCGCGAGTGGAACATCTACCCCTTTATGTTCTCGGACGGCTACAACTGGGGCGACCACGAGGTGGTGGAGTATATGCGCCGCCTGGTGGAATACTCCAACCTGATTGGCTACGGCGAGATTGCCAACGACCTGTGGGGCAGTTCGGGTGGGCTGGCGCCGCTGGGGCAGGCGCTCACCGAAGCGTTCGCCGACGACCCGCGCGTGGTGGTGGTCAAAATCACCTCCAAAGAAGATGTGTGGCCCGCGCTGAAGCGGTTCTTCAGCAAGCACCCCGAGGTCGCCGCGATGGGCTAAGCATGCCCGACGGCGCTTTCAGGAACCACCGCGCCCGCCTCAATCCGCTCCAGCAGAATCTCGGCGATATCTTTGACGGGCACGCGGTCGTCCTTCTGCTTCACGCTGTCCGAGACCATAATCATGCAGAAGGGGCAGCCGACGGCGACGGTGCGTGCGCCCGTCTTGAGAAGTTCTTCCGCGCGGATTAACCCGGGGCGCTCGTGGGGCAGTTCGTCCATCCACATGCGTCCGCCGCCTGCGCCACAGCAGAAGGTGCGGTCGGCGTGGCGTTCAGGCTCACGCAGCTCCGCGCCCGTTTCCTGAAGCACGGCGCGCGGCGCATCAGCGATTCGGTTCACCCGCGCCAGGTAGCAGGGGTCATGAAACACGACGGCGCCGTTGCCCATCGGCGCAGGGCGCGGCAAACGCCCCTGCTGAATCAGCTCCGCCAGCAGTTGCGAGTGATGCACCACCTCATAGTGCGCCCCAAACGCCTTGTATTCGTTTTTGAGCGTATGCAGGCAGTGGGGGCACATCGTCACGATTCGGCGGGGCTTATACTTTTCCAGCGTCTGCACATTCTGTTGCGCCAGCTCCTGAAACAGCAGGTCTTCGCCCAGTCGGCGCGGGGTGTCGCCTGTGCAGCGCTCTTCGGGACCCAGCACGGCGAAGTTGACCCCCGCTCGCTGGAGCAGTTTCACAATCGCGCGCGCAACCTGCTGACCGCGCGAGTCGTATGCGCCCGCACACCCCACCCAGAACAGCACTTCAAAATCGGGGTTTTCCCGTGCAGTGGGCACATTCAGCCCCTCCGCCCACTTCATGCGCTCCGAGAGTGGTAGCCCCCACGGGTTGGATTGGGTCATCAGGCGCTGGAGGGTGCTGGCAGGCGTGCCGCGCAGGTTCCCCTCCGCCACCCGATAGCGCCGCATCTCCATAATCAGCGTCGGGTGTTCAATCAGCACGGGGCACTCGTTGTTGCACGCGCCGCAGGTGGTGCAGGCGAACAGCTCTTCGTCGCTAATCACCTGCGTGAGGTCGTCGCCTTTGCCGTTCGCCATCGCGTCGCGGAGCTTTTCCACGATGCGCTTCGGGTTCAGCGGTTTGCCCGTCGCATTCGCGGGGCACACGCGCTCGCAGCGCCCGCACCCCATGCAGGCATCGAGGCTCATCAAATGCCAGCGCGAAAACTCCTGAATGGAGTTGACCCCCATCTTGCCCGTCTGCTCGATGCGCTCGATGCTCTCGATGCTGGGCACATTCGGCAGGTAGTTCGGCTTGTAAAACGCCACAATGGGCGCAAGGAACCAGTGGCGCACGCGCGTGAACGGCAGTATCGCGAACCACGAGGCGATGGAAAGCGCGTGGAACCACCACCACACCCGATACGCGCCGACATTGATGTTCTCAAACATGGGCGCCAGCGTGTAGCCTACAAACGACCACACCTGCGCATACTGCGGGCGCGGCGGGTTCATATATTCCGGGTTGCGCTCCAGTGCGATTCGCGCCGCCTCCAGCGCGTAGCCGTTCAAACAGATAAGCAACAGCAGCCACACCGCCACCCCATCGATACGCTCCAGACTCACCGACTTTGGCTTCTGCACATGGCGCCGATAGAGCGCCAGCAGGCAGCCGAAAATCACGCCCAGCCCAAACAAGTCCAGCGTCAGCTCGTACAGAATATAATACAGCCCTTTGTGAAACCAGATGCCTTCTTGCAGAAAAATCCCCGTGCCGATTTCCGTCCACTCGGCAATCGCCAGCAAAGTTGTGCCAATAAAGAGCATCACAAAGCCCGCATACAGGGGCAGATGAAAGACCGCGCCGAAGCGATGACGCGGCACTTTCTTCTGCCCCAGCGCATAGCCCAACATGTTCGCAAGGCGCACTTTGAGGGGCAACGGCTCCGCATCCGGCTGACCCTGACGCCATAACTGCAGGCGTTTCCAGTACCAGACGACCCCAACGCCCAGCGAGCCGAAGATAATCGCGTAAAACACAACCTTCAATAGCGGCGAGACGCCGATGTAGGTGTGGCGCGTGATCAAATCCCAGTTCCATTCCATCGCTGGCACCTCGTTGTTGCGCAGTGCGCTCCTTCGAACGCTGAGTCGAATATACCCCTTCGAGGCGCCAATTCCTGCTTCAGGGGCGAACTATCCCCTGCTTTGATGGGCTAACAAGGGGTATACTTGCTCCAGTCAAAAAATGGAATAATGGGGATACAGGAGACGGAAATGATACAGGGGCACTCGAGAGCAGGCGCGCGCGGTGATATCGGGATTGTTTTACCGTTCATGTTTCTGTTATTTGTCTTTATCCTGATGTCAGGCTATAAAGATATTTACGGAGCTAACCATGCGCTTCAGCTGATTCTGGTGCAAAAGTTTAACAACCCTGCTCTTTACCCGAATGATGTATTTGTTCAGGAAACGGCGTTCGCCTATGCGTCGGCGCTGTGGTATCTGGTGGCGTGGCTTTCGCGGTTTATAGACCTGCATGTGCTACTCGCTGGCGTTTATCTTCTTTCGCGCGTGTTGCTGCTGATAGGGGCGGGATGGCTTGCGAAGAGCCTGTTTAGCGAGTCGCGAATTGCCCCGCTGGCTGGGATGGCGTTTATTGCTGCGATTCCCGATCCGTTGATAGGTGCGGGAAACCCGATTAAGGACTACGCAGAGCAGACCAGCTTAGCAGTGGGGCTGGTTTTGATGGGATTTGCGTCGTTCCTGGATCGGCGCCCGTTTCTGACTGCAGTTTTGATGGGGCTGGCAATGAGCATGAACCTGATGTATGCGTTTTTTGGCTTGGTGTATCTGGGCGCTTCGTGGCTTTTGCTGCCCGAGTACCGAAATGCGTGGCGCCTGTGGTTGACGGCAGCCCCTCTGTTGATTCTGGCAGGTCTCCCGGGAATCTGGCTCGCTTTGCAAAGTGGCACACAGCCGCTGAATGACCTGCGCCCTGTGTGGCAGGTGGCGGAGCTGCAGTTCCCTCATCACTTTTTCCCGCTTCTGTGGCATCCCCTCCTGCAGGCGCTGACTCTGGGACTTATGGGATTGAGCTGGTGGCTGGGGCGCTCGAGTTCGGTGGCTGTAGCAGAAAAGCGCGTGCATCTGCAGATATGGGCGATCGTCGGTTTGGGCTGGTATGTGCTGGCATGGCTTACTCCTTATGTGCTTCAGTCTTTCACCCTGCTCCGCCTGCATCCGATTCGGGGGCATGATTTGTGGCTACTGGCGGCGGGGGTCTTTTTCGCAGGCGCAGCAGCCGCATGGATTATGCGCCATCCTGCCCAATCTGCTCGAAGCGCCGCACTCCAGTTTAGCGTACTAACCCTGGCAATCGTATGGCATCGTTTTGATGTTCTCAAACTCGCCAGCATGGCGCAGTTGATACTGTGGCTTGTTCTTAGTGGCTTGCTCGGAGGGGGCTTGTGGGTTTTGTGGCGGCGTCGCGGATGGGACAATTATCCCTTGAGGTTGGCATGGCTCGCTCTCTTGGTAGCGGTTGGGTTGTTGTTTGGGCGCGGCATGCTCCTCCACTACAAGCGTGTCGCTGAGACCAATAACTGGCTGGGCATTCCAACCCCCCTCTCCAAGCCTTTCGCAGAGTGGGCAAAGCGCTCTACGAAACCAGAAGATGTCTTCCTGATACCGGTCGGTTTTGGCGAAGGCTGGCAAGACTTTCGCCATCTCTCACAGCGCAATGTGTTTGTTCAATGGAAAGATGGCACTTCCTGGCCCTATGCCCCATGGTACGCTGAAGACTGGCTCGAGCGCATGCGCCTGCTGGGATTGATGGAAATTGCGCAGCTGCGGGAAGAGGATTACCGCATCGGACGATGGATTCATGTCAGGGATACCTATGCTAAAGAACTCTCGCGTTATGTGGACGAACAAAGGGTCCTCCAGATTGCCCAACAGTTCCGAATCGATTACTGGATAACGCACAAAGACACTCCCACAAGCCTGCCCGTGGTGTACCAGTCGGGCGAGTGGAAGGTTGTGCGGGTATCGCCTGCGAATAACAGGCGTAGCGGACGCCCCTGACACATGGTACACTCTTAGCATGCACAGGATGCGACGCTGGTGGATGGTCTCTGCAAGCGCACTCACCTTGAGCCTGCTGGCGGCAGGCACGACTCCTAAAAACTTCACCGAGCGAATCCCGGGCACCACCGTGCAGTTTGAGATGATTTATATCCCTCCCGGCAAGATAGAACTGCCCGACCCCGAAGACCCCTCGAAGACGCGCGTCGTTGAAATCAAGGGCTTCTGGATCGGCAAAACGGAGGTGACCTGGGACGAGTACGGGACCTACGCCTTCAATCGGGATATTGCGGAGCAGGAGAAGGAACGCGGCGCGGATGCGATTGCCAAACCGAGCAAACCTTACGGCGCAATTGACCGGGGCTTTGGCTACGAGGGCAACCCGGCAATCGGCATGACCTTCCCTGCGGCGCAACGCTATTGCGAGTGGCTCAGCCGCATGACGGGCAAAAAGTATCGCCTGCCCACCGAAGCGGAGTGGGAATACGCCTGCCGCGCGGGCGTGCTGAAACGCGAGCCGCTCCCACCTGACCAGCTGGATAAGATGGCATGGTACGCGGGCAACGCGCAGGATAAACCCCACAAAGTCGCCCAGAAGCAGCCGAATGCATGGGGGCTATACGACACACTCGGCAATGTGAAAGAGTGGTGCGTCTCGCTGGAGGGTAAGCCTGTGGCGTGCGGCGGCTCTTATAAAGACCCCGCAGAAGAGGTCCACCCTGGCGCACGCTCGGTGCAAACCCCTGAGTGGAACATGACCGACCCCCAGTATCCCAAGAGCCGCTGGTGGCTCTCGGATGCGCCGTTTGTGGGATTCCGCGTGGTGTGTGAGGAATAATCTGCAGGAATTGGATTGTTTCTGCCAGAATCTCAATAGCGTATGCGAGGGATCGCGCTCGCGGTCTGGCTGTGGGGGTTGCTCTGCCTCTTCAGTCAGCCAGCGGGAGAGGGTTTGAAGGAGGCGCGCCTGCGGGTGCGCGGCGAGGTGTTGACGCTCACGCCACCCCCCCTGTGGGACGGGCGCGAACTCTGGCTGCCTGTGAAGCACCTTGAGGCGCTGGGAATCGTGGTGGAGCGCGAGGGAGAGCGCCTGCGGCTGCCCCAGCTGCCTGCCGATTCGCCCAGCGCGACGCTGCTGCTATCCATGAAGCAACCCGCCCCAAACGCGCCTGCCGAGCTATATGTTCCCGTGCGCGACCTCGTGCGCCGCGTGGGCGGCTATACCCGCTGGGACGAAGCGACCCGGACGCTCACGGTGCTGGCGCATCTCAAATCGGCACACCTGCAGGAGAACCAGCCAACTCTGACGCTCCAGACCAGCTTCACCGTGAAGTGGCGCGTGTTCACGCTCCAGGACCCACCCCGCCTCGTGATAGACCTGCAGGGGTGCGCTTTGCCTGAACAACCCCCACAACTGGAAGGGGGCCATCCTGAAGTCAAAACCGCGCGAATCGCCCAGTTTGACCCCCAGACCGTGCGACTGGTGCTGGAGCTGAACACCCTTCGTGAGCGCAAGGCGGAAGGAGTGGACTCGCAGTGGGAGATTGCGCTCGTGGAATCCAGCCCATCGCCCCAGCCCGTGGCGCAGGAGGCTCCTGCCGAGTCGCCTGTGTCCGCAACGCCCACACCTACTTTTCAGTTGCCTCCGCTGGAGCGCACGCCTGACGGCGTGAGCCTGCGGCTGCCTGTGCCCCCCAACACTCGCCCCCGCATGCTGTTTCTGGAAGACCCGCTCCGTATTGTGCTGGAGGTGCCGGGCATTCTGCAAGAGACCCTGCAGCAGCAGTTTGAGGAGGAGGGGCTGTTTGTCAGAGCCATGCGCGCGATTCCTGCCGAAAATGGGCTGGTGCGCCTCGTGCTGGAGCTGAGCCGCGCCGTAAGCGCGAACCTGATGCCCGGAAGGGAGAGCCTCGCGCTGAACCTGAGGCTCCCCCGCAACGCGGGCGGCGCGCTCCGGCAAAAAATTATCGTGATAGACCCCGGACACGGCGGCAACCAGACGGGCGCCCGCTGGGTGGAGGGAAAGCGCGTCATCAACGAGAAGGAGATTACGCTGGCAATTGCCCTCAAGGTCGCCGAAAAACTCACACGCGAGGGCGCCAGCGTGATCCTGACTCGCGCCGAAGATAACGCCGTCGGACTCTACGAGCGCACCGCATTAGCGAATCAGGCGTCGGCGCACTTTTTCGTGAGTATCCACTGTGATTCCAACCCGCGCCCCAACTCGGTGTCGGGCACCACGATTTACTATCACAAAGACAACGCCGATAGCCGTGCGCTGGGGCAAGCCATCCTGAACGAAATGGTCAAGGTGAGTGGCTTGCCGTCGCGGGGCGTGCGCTCCGACAGCATGCTCTATCCGTCGGGGCTGGCGGTGTTGCGCACCAGCCAGATGCCTGCCGTGCTGATTGAGGTGGGCTACCTCAATCACGCCACCGACCGCGCCAAACTGATAGACCCGAAGTTTCAGGAGCGGATTGCCGAGGCGATTGTGCGCGGCTTGAAAAAGTATGTGGAGGGGCAATAACCCGCTCAGCGAATCACCCACCAGCGCAGTTCGCCCACAGGCTGAATACGACTCGCAGGCAACGCAGGGTCGCCCTGCCACACGCGCTCCAGCACGGGGCGCTTGGACTCGCCCGCGACGAGAAACCAGACCCGCTGGCTCGCGTTCAACACGGGGAAGGTGAGTGTAAGCCGTATCCGTGGCTCAGTGGGTGCATGCCCCACCGCAACCCATCGCTCCGTCTCGTGAAGCGCGCTATTGCCCGGGAACAGCGACGCCGTGTGCCCATCTTCGCCCAGCCCCAGTAAGGTGAGGTCAAACGCGGGCAGGGCGTCGCCCCAAATCTGGCGCAGTTCCGCCTCATAGCGCTGGGCGCACGCCTCTGGCTCGGCGCAATCGGTGGGCATGGGGTGCCAGTTTTCGCGGGGAACCGCGCCGTGCGCCAGCCACGCCTCATACGCCATTCGGAAGTTAGAGCGCGAGTCGGTGGGAGGCACATAGCGCTCATCGCCCCACCAGAGATGCACGCGCTCCCAGGCGACCCCTTTCTGCATCTCTGGGGTAGCGAGATAGGCGTAAAGCGCGCGCGGCGTCGTGCCTCCCGAAAGCACGAGGTGAAACCGCTCCTGACTCGCCAGCGCCTGCCGAATGGTGCTGACCAGCGCGTGTGCGACATGCTCATGCCAGTCCGCTGGGGCTAACTCCACAATCTGCATCGGCTAAAAGGGTACCTGAAAGTGCGCTACTCTCTAAGAGACTATTAGACGGGTGAACCTGCTCTGTCGCAAAGATGCCCGATGGAACCCACGATGCCCCCGAAAGAGCGACGGCTAAAGCCGTTCCTAATAAACAAAGCCAGCCTTCGCTGGCTATAGCCCCCTGTTTACGGGGGTTGGGAAGCTGAGCCGACGCAGGTCGGCTTCATCTCATAGGAACGGCTTTAGCCGTCTGGCGTCAGCGCGGTGCAATTCTGTTGCTTACTCACTTTCCGAGAGAGCCTCTCACAGCGACTTCCTCAGCATCAACTCGCGCGAAAAACGCCTTCACCTCTTCTGCCCTTGCCTGATTGAGCAGAATTTCCAGAAACAGATTCGTGTCTGCAAGATACTTCAGCTGCTTTCCCATTCCTTCAGAATCTCGTGTTGGAGTTGCACGGAGGTATACTGGTCGCGGAGCGATTCCAGAGCGCCCTGCCAGTCAAAGCGCATCGCGCCCTGTCGAGGGCGATTATATTTTGCATAGAGGTATTCTACAAACTCCTCGACCATACGCCGCGCCTCAGGGGGAAGTCGGCGCACCTTCTGTTCGAGCGGAAGCATTTTTATCTCACCGTGTATAGTGTACCTCACTCTATCGACTCTCAACGAAACAACACGCCGCGCGTCCACCCCTACAGCCCAGCATCTCTCCCACTCCGAAAAGGTATAATTTAGCCACGCTAATGATTGAGGAGGAAATGCCCATGCCATCCCTGACGCGCGAGCAAGTGTTAGACGCCCTGCGAGCGATTGTAGACCCCGACCTGCACCGCGACATCGTTTCGCTCGGCTTTGTCAAAGAAGTGGCAATCTGCGATGGGGCGGTCAAGGTGGTGATTGAACTCACCACGCCCGCATGCCCCGTCAAAGACCAGATGAAGATTCAGGCGGAGCAGATTCTCTCGTCGCTGCCGGGGGTGCAAAGTGTGAATGTGCAGATGACGGCGCAGGTGCGCTCCCGAACGATGGAGCCTCAGGACCTGTTGCCCGAAGTTAAGCACATTATCGCGATTGCCAGCGGGAAAGGGGGCGTGGGCAAATCCACCGTGGCGGTGAATCTGGCGCTCGCGCTTGCCGAAACAGGCGCCAAAGTGGGGCTGCTGGACGCCGATATCTACGGACCCAGCATCCCCAAGATGCTGGGGTGCCAGCACGAGAAGCCCCTGGTGGACGAACAGAAGCTGGTGCCCATTCGGCGCTACGGCATCTTGGTGATGTCGCTGGGGTTCCTGCTGGAGGAGGATCAGGCGGCGATGTGGCGCGGTCCGATTGTGGCGGGCACGGTGCGCCAGCTGTTTGCGGATGTGCGCTGGGGCGCGCTGGATTACCTGCTGGTAGACCTGCCCCCCGGCACAGGCGACGCGCCGATGACCACCGCGCAGACTGTGCCCCTGACGGGCGTGGTGATTGTGATGACCCCACAGGAGGTCGCCGCCACGATTGCGGGCAAGTCGGTGGCGCTCTTCCGACGGCTGAATACCCCTGTGCTGGGGGTGGTGGAAAACATGGCGGAGTTTGTGTGTCCCCACTGCGGCGAGCGCACCGCCATCTTCCCTGGACCGGGCGCTCGCGTGTTTGCCGAGCGGCTGGGCGTGCCGTTTCTCGGCTCCGTGCCGTTAGACCCGCAGGTGAGCCGCTCCAGCGACGAGGGCAAGCCTGCGATTGTGAGCGCGCCGGGTTCAGCACAGGCGCAGGCGTTCCGCGAAATCGCAGGTAAACTCGCCGCGCAGGTGAGTATCATGAGTATGGGGCGTGAGTGAGCATGCGCCGTGTCTATTTAGACCACGCCGCGACGACGCCGATAGACCCTCGCGTGCGCAAGGCGATGGAACCGTACCTCACGCGCGAGTTCGGCAACCCCTCCAGCCTGCATGCGTGGGGGCGCACAGCACGACTGGCAATTGACGAAGCGCGGGAAACGCTCGCCGCCGCGCTGGGCTGCTTCCCCGACGAGGTTTGCTTCGTTTCGTCGGGCACCGAATCGTGCAACCTCGCGATTATCGGCTGCGCCCTCAAAGCGCCGCCCGACCGTCGGCACATTCTGCTCTCGGCAATAGAGCATCACTGCGTGCTGGACGCGGGCGAGTGGCTCCGCCCATTCGGGTTTGAGGTGGAACATCTGCCCGTGGATCGGTATGGGCAGGTCTCGCCCGATACCGTGCGCGAGCGGCTGCGCCCCGACACCTGGCTCGTGTCGGTAATGCACGCCAATAACGAGATTGGCACGCTCCAGCCTGTGGCGGCGATTGGCGCCCTGTGTCGTGAGCGGGGGGTGTGGTTCCATGTGGACGCCGTGCAAACCTTCGGACTGCTGCCCGTGAAGGTGGACGCGCTCAATTGCGACCTGCTGAGCGTGTCGGCGCATAAGATTTACGGTCCCAAAGGTGTGGGCGCGCTTTACATTCGTGCGGGCACGCCGCTCCAGCCGCTGATGGTGGGCGGTGGGCAAGAGCATGATCGCCGCGCTGGCACCGAAAATGTCGCCGGAATTGTGGGCTTCGCCGAGGCAGTGCGGATTGCCGAAAGCACGCGCGAGACCGAAGCGCCGCGACTCGCCCACCTGCGCGACGCTTTCATTCGCGCAGTGCTGGAGACCATCCCCGACGCAACGCTCACCGGACACCCCACGGAGCGCCTGCCGAATAACGCTCACTTTCGGTTTGTGGGCGTGCCGTCCGACAGCCTGCTGATTGCGCTGGATCGGGCGGGGATTGGCGCCAGCAGCGGCGCGGCGTGTAGCGCAGGCTCGCTGGAACCCTCCCATGTGCTGATGGCACTCGGCTGGGACGAATCCGCCGCGCCGGAAGGTGTGCGCTTCTCGCTCGGACGCCACACCACGCAGGAAGACCTGGACTACACCGTAGAGGTTCTCCAGAAGACTGTCGCCCAGATTCGGGCGCGACGCGCCAAGTAGGTACAATTCGCACCATGCCTGAAAAGGTTACCACGCGCACGCTATCGCAGATGAAGGCGCAGGGTCAGCGGATTGTCGCCATCACCGCCTACGACGCCCCCTCGGCACGCCTTGCCGACGAAGCGGGCGTGGATGTGGTGCTGGTGGGCGATTCGGTGGGCAACACCATGCTGGGCTACGAGACGACCCTGCCCGTTTCGCTGGAGGAGATTCTGCACCACCTGAAGGCGGTACGGCGCGGGCTGAAGCGCGCCCTGCTCGTGGCGGATATGCCCTTTTTGACTTACGGTGTGGATACCGCCGATGCCGTTTATAACGCGGGCAGGCTGATGCAGGCGGGCGCAGAGGCGGTCAAGGTGGAGGGCGCGACCGAGCCGATTCTGGAAACGATTCGCGCGATGGTGGCGATTGGCATCCCCGTGATGGCGCATCTGGGGCTGACGCCGCAGTCCATTCACAAGTTCGGTGGCTATCGGGTGCAGGGGCGCGGCGCGGAGGGTGAGCGGCTGCTGGAAGCGGCGCGCGCCGTGCAAGAAGCGGGCGCGTTCGCCGTCGTGCTGGAAGTCATCCCCAAAACGCTCGCCCAGCGAATCACCGAGAGCCTGACCATCCCCACCATCGGTATCGGCGCAGGACCGTTTTGCGACGGCGAGATTCAGGTGTGGCACGACATTCTGGGGCTGAGCGAACACCGATTCAAACACACGCGCGCCTACCTGAACCTTCGCGAGCAGATTCGGGAGGCGCTCCAGCAGTATGCGAACGAAGTGCGCGAGCGACTCTTCCCCACCGAGGAGCAGAGCTTTGAGTGATTCGCTCAGGGAGCAGGTGTACGCTTTTGTGCGGCGTGTGCCTGCGGGGCGCGTGGTGAGCTACGGGACGGTCGCCGAAGCGTGTCCGCCGCTGACCGCGCGGCAGGTGGGGCGGCTGATGGCATTCGCGCCCGACGATGTGCCCTGGTGGCGCGTGGTGGGGGCGGACGGCACGCTCCGCATCCGGCGACGCGACCCGATGCTTGCCCAGCTCCAGCGCGCCTATCTGGAAGCGGAAGGCGTGCCCTTTGACGAGGCGGGGCGCGTGCAGACGGCGCTGTGTCAGGCAGGAGAGCGGGCGCCTGCGCCGAATCCCGACGGCTGATGAAGACAGCGGTTATTCTCTGTGCGGGGGCTGGTCAGCGCTTCTGGCCCTACAACGAGGTGCGCAACAAGACAGCGATTCCAGTGATGAATCGCCCCAATGTGCGCTGGCTGGCGGAAAGCCTTGTCGCCTGTGGTGTGGAGCGTTTGATTGTGGTGGTCGGCGCCTTTGAGGCGTCGGTACGCGCGGCGCTGCAGGGGGTCTCGGTGCCGATAGCCTTCATTCGCCAGAACCCGCCGAGCGGCACTGCCTACGCCGTGATGAGCGCACTTCCACTGATTGGCGAGGAGCCGTTTCTGGTGGCGTATGGCGACATCTGCACCCCGCCTGAAACCCTGCGCCGCCTCATAGAGACCCATCGTGCGTCGGGCGCGCTGGCGACGGCGGTCTTCCAGCCCTACCTGCCCCAGCACGACCCGCGCGACTGGATCGGCGCCTATGTGCGCGACGGCAAACTGCTCCGCATGGAAGCCCACAGCGCCGATACCAGCCATCGGCTGGGAGGACTGTACGCTTTTGAACCCGCCATTCGGGACGCGCTGAACGCCCACCCAGGACTGATGACCAGTGTGCCCGTGGGCGGCATGCCCCCCATGGAGGCGGAACTGGCGCAAACGCTCCAGACCGTGCTGGAGATGGGCTACGATGTCCCCGCTGTAGAGCCAGTGGGCTTTCTGGTAGATATTGACAAGCCGTGGCATGTGTGGGAAGCGAACGCCCGCTGGCTGGACTGGCAAGCCGCCCAGCTGGAGCGCGACCAGATTGGCAAAGAGGTGCGCATCGACGACTCCGCCGAAATAGAAGGGCGACTGGTGGTGGAAGAGGGCGCGGAAATCGGCAAGCGCGTGGTGATCCGGGGGAACGCCTTCATCGGACGCCAGAGCCGAATCCTGAACGGCGCGATTCTGCAGGGGCATGTGGCGATTGGCGCCCGCTCCCACATCAAGGACTACTGCCTTATCACGGGCACGACGGTGATTGGCAACGGCTGTATTGTGGGGCACGACGCCGAGATGGACGGCGTGATGTTAGATGGCAGCTTTCTGTTCCACTACTGCGAGATTATGGGCGTGGTGGGGCAGAAGGTGGATATTGGCGCGGCGACGGTGTGTGGCACCCTGCGGTTTGACGATGGCGACACTGTGCATACGGTGCGGGGGCGTCGCGAGCGCCCCGAATTCGGTGCAAACGGCACCTACTTTGGCGACTTCTCCCGCACGGGCGTGAATGTGATTACCATGCCCGGCGTCAAAATCGGCGCCTACAGCTGCGTCGGCGCGGGGATTGTGGTGTACGAAGACATCCCCAGCCGCAAACTGGTACTGCTCAAGCAAGAGCTTGTTTTCAAGGATTGGGGTCCAGAGCGGTACGGGTGGTGAGTTGTTGCGTTCTTACTGTATGTGTTGTGTTATTAGAGGTTATCCTAGAGGTTCACGGTTGAATCCAGACGGGTGAACCCGTTCCTATCACACAAAGCCAGCCTCCGCTGGCTCTCATGCCCCCGTCCACGCGCAGGATGCGCGTGCTACTTCAGCCGACGCAGGTCGGCTTCGTCTCATAGGAACGGCTTCAGCCGTTAGACATAAGCACCCTTTGATCGCGTGGCTTGTTCGTTTTACTATATCGCTTCTTAGTGCGCACCAGAATTCCGATATATTGCAGGTGGATTCCATCGACCAACCTCCTGCTCCAGTTCTTCAGCAGGGTAGTCGTACAGGCATACCCCGTAGTGTGCCAGAATCTCCGCAAAAGCGCGCACCGAGTACCCTGCCAGCTCTGCCGCCTTGCCTAACGAGAGCCGATGTGTTTCATATAACTTTATCGCCAATAGCAGCCGAGCTTCCTCAGCAGAAATGGATTGCGGCAGCTCCAGCTCCATCTTCGCCATAATAATTCCTCCAGAAAAGTATACCATGCTATGCCTGTGTGGGCGGTGAGGCTGACACTCAAAGACTGGGGTCTGGATTGCTACGGGAATTCCTGCTCAGGATGTTCTGCAGTTCCGCAAAAGCATCCTGCACGAGTGCTCTAAGTCCCGTAGTATTGATAAAGAAGTTGTGGGGATTGGTTTTGAGGATGTTTTCCATCTCCTGTTTTGCAGATTCCTTCTGGACGAAGCGGTTGAAGTAGGTTCCGTCCAGAAAGGAGACAAAATGAACCTGGTAGGCACTGCGAGAAGGAGGCTTTCGCTTTATGAATTCCCGCAATTCCTCTACTTGCTTGTCTTGCGAACCCCCAGATTCCTTGAGGTGCTTCGCCTCCAGAATAAAGACGCGATTCCCGAACCGAACGATCATGTCAGGTTTCTTGGAGGGCGAACTCCTAAAGCCGAGGTGTTTGGATAAGTTTGTTATATTGCTTGCGCCAGCTTTGTCGGGCAGAAACACGCAGACCTGCTTCTGCTGGAATTCTATCGCTTGATTAGCCAATTCAGGTTCGCTTCCGATAACCTCGGCAAGAATCCGCGTAATTTTCTCTATGGCGCTCGATCCTTGGGAACGGGAAGCGGCACTGTCGCGAAGCGCTTGATGAATGACTGGGGTGTATCCTAATTGCTCATACAATACTCTGCGCCTCACACAATACTCATCTAATATCTGACGAAGTTGTTTGATTCTGGCTTCCTCGCTAAGATCTTTGAACACGCTGAAGGAAAAGTCAGCGCATTTCCAGAATGCGACAAACTCAGTATATTGTATGTTTTTATGATTCTTCAGAACTCTGTCAATCTGGCTTATGATCCAATCTGTGAAATGCTCCACGCCAGGGTGGTTCAAGAGCGTGCTTTGCTGTTCGTGCTTCATAGTACAGTAAGTCGTTATCAGGTCGCGCAGTCTTTGCACTGCTTTCAGGTACTCCGTGTCCTCAATGATGACTTCTTCGCGCATATAGGCTTCGTCGAAAAACGGCTCTGGATTTTTCAGAGAGAGGTTCCAATAGTAGACATTCTCCCTCAAAGCCATAGCGCCAGATTTCCTCCCTCTTTTCTCGCCCTTAGATACGCAAGCACATCCTCAGCGTTGCCCAACCTCACCAATTCGAAGAATCGTGCGCGCTCTTGTGGGTTGAGCTCAAGGTAAGGAAAGGTCTCAATCAGCGCCTTGGCTTGTGTCAAGCCGAGATACTTGCGTGTGTAGCGACTCTCGGAGTATTTGTAGGTCGTCAAAAACTCACTATCCGTCTGCTCGCGAAAATATTCCAGCATCAGATTGAAGTAATCTTTGAGTATTTCTATGGCGTCTTCCGGGAGCGCAGGCTCCAGAAAGACCTGTATCGGGTGCGTGCGGTATGGCGCTTCAGAAACCAGAATCCCGTCCACCTGATATACCTCGGAGATGCGGTAAAGCCCCGCGCGCCCCTCTTCAGAGCCAGTGTCCAGAGTACGCACAAAGAGCGGGTTTGCGCGAATCGTTTTGCAGAGCGTCTCGTCTACCAGAATCTCGCGGCGCATGTAGGAGCGACCTTCCCATGCATTCACATCGATCACGCGAACGCGAAAGTCCCCCCGATGATTGTTGACCATCTCAGCGGTCAGGTAGAACCGCACTTTCGGAGGATTCTTCGCGCGAAACTCCTGCACGAACATCTCAAACTCGCTGCCTGCACGGTAATGGAAGCGCGGTACGAGCCGATACCGTCGGGTATGCACGGTTGTGTTGACCTTTATCCCATCGAACTCCTGAGGCTCGCGACAGGGAACTCTTTTGCGCTCAAAGAAGCAGATGGCAACATGTGTGCCCGTATGCTCAAAAAGGTCTTTCTCAAAAATGATGGCTTTGCGAATCGAGTAGAATGGCAGAAAGTCGTCGCGAATCTGATTGGACACGGCATAGCCAAACAAAAAGTTAGACGGAATGATGTAAACCATGTGCGAGATGCCGTGCCGCAGGTCATTCATCAGAGCAATCTGGTAAAGGTCCTGATAGCCACTGTTAGCGCCCTGAAAATAACGCAGATAAGCTCTGGTTTCGGGATGCTTGACGATGTAGCCCAGATAAAGGTAAGGGGGATTCGTTACATGGTACACGGGGAGAGAGGTGTTCAGGATTTCCTCTGGGTAGCATTCCAGAGTGTCCTGCTGGCGGATGTTCTGTCGGGCGAGCGGTTCAGGGATGCCCATCTGAATAGCGCGCTGGACGCATCGCTCCACAAGCGAGGGCTGGATATCGTAAAGAAAAATGTGATCCCTGAAAAACTCAGCGCGTTGTTCAGGCGGCACATGCTCCAGTAAGGGAAAGATCAGGTTTCCTTCGCCTGCAAAAAGGTCTACCCAGCGATAGGCATAAAGATGGGGCAGGAGTTCGGGCAGGATATATTCGCGAAACACAGCCTGGGGCGTCAGATGTTCGCCCAGCGCCCGCCTTCGCTTGCGTTCGGTAGAGACCGCCATCACCCGAAGTATACCACAATTGACAGGAATCCCCCGCTCAACCCCGAACGAGACTCCGGGCATGAAGTGGGTCATGATTGTCCCCGATGGGATGGCGGACTGGGCACTGCCCGAGCTGGACGGGCAAACGCCACTGATGAAGGCGCGCACACCCGCGATGGATCGGCTCGCGCGTGAGGCGATTCTCGGTAAGGTGCTGACCGTGCCCGAAGGGATGTACCCTGGCAGCGATGTGGCGAACATGGCGCTGCTGGGCTACGATCCGCGCCAGCACTACACGGGGCGCGGTCCGATTGAGGCTGCAGCGATGGGGGTAGAGTTAGAGCCGACCGATGTTGCCTTCCGCTGCTCGCTCATCAGCACCGACGGCGAACGCCTGCTGGACTACAGCGGGGGCAATATCTCCACTGAAGAGGCGCACACGCTCATTCAACTCTTGCAAGAGAAGCTGGGCACTTCCAAAATCACCTTCTTCCCTGGCGTGGGCTACCGGCATGTGATGCGCTGGCGGGGCGGTCCTGTGGAGGCCGTCTGCGTGCCGCCACACGAGATTGTGGGCAGCTACCTGCGCGATTACTACCCGCAGGGCGATGGCGAGCAAACCCTAATTCAGCTGATGGAAGACTCTTACGAGATTCTCAGCGCCCATCCGATTAACCGCCGCCGTGAGGACGAGGGCAAGTTGCCTGCGAACATGATCTGGCTCTGGGGTCAGGGGCGCGCGCCCAAGCTGGAGCCATTTTCGCTCAAGTGGGGCAAAACAGGCGCGGTGATTGCCGCCGTCGATGTGATTCGCGGGTTAGGACGCCTCGCAGGGCTGGAGACGCCTACCGTGCCCGGCGCAACGGGCTACATCGATACGAACTACGCGGGCAAGGGCGAGTACGCCCTGCGCATGCTCGAAAAGCACGACTTCGTGTATGTGCATATCGAGGCACCCGATGAAGCGGGACACCACGGCGATGTGGAAGCCAAAATCTGGGCGATTGAGCAGATTGACAAGCATATTGTGGCGCAGATTGCCGAAGGGCTGTTCGCCCGCAAAGAGCCGTTCCGCATGCTGATTGTGCCCGACCACTTCACCCCCGTCGCCAAGCGCACCCATGCGGAGGGCTTTGTGCCCTTTTTGCTCTACGACTCGCGCCAGCCGCATCCCAGCCGATTCCTGTATGATGAATCGATTTTAGAGGAGCCGAATCTGCCCACGATAGAGGAGGGTTATCGGCTGATAGAGACTCTGCTGGAAGCGTAGCGGGCGCCGCAGTTCATCCTATCGTGTTGGGCGTTGCAGTCGGCTCTGGATTCGTGCAATCGCCTTCTGGGCTGTATACGCAGTCGTGAAAGAGGAGGCTTGAGCGAGTTGTTGTAGAGGGGGGATGGCGGAACTGTCGCCAATTTGCCCCAGCGCCCTGCAAGCCGCGCGCCGAACGAAGTCCACCCGGTCGCCCAGCGCCTGAATCAGGTAAGGCACAGCTTGCGAGTCGCCAATCCGCCCCAGCGCAATACAGGCGGCTCTGCGGAGGCGCCAGTCAGGGCTTGCCAGCGCCTGAATCAGCTGTGCTGTCACCAGCGGGCTGCGCATGCGTCCTAATGCGCTCAGCGCCGTCCTGCGCACATCGGGGTCAGCATCCCGAAGCGCCTGAATCAGGTGAGGTACTGCCTGCGGGTCGCCGATGTGTCCCAGCGCTTCGCAGGCGAACATTCGCACGCTCGCGAACCCATCTTGTAACGCTTGCGTGAGCGCGGGCACGGCTTGCGCGTCGCCGATTCGCCCCAGCGCACGGCACGCCCAGAGGCGCACTTCTGGGGCAGCATCGTTCAGCGCACGGATGAGCGCAGGTACGGCTTCTGGGCTACCAATTCGCCCCAGCGCTGTGCATGCCGCGCTCCGAACATACTTATCCGGGTCTTCGAGCATCCGCACCAGATGTGGAACTGCTCGCCGGTTGCCGCGCTGCCCCAGCGCCTCACACGCGGCGGCACGCACGCGCACCTCGCTATCCCCAAGCGCGCGGAGAAGGTGCGAATCCGCCTGTCCGTCTTCTACCCGTCCCAGCGCGTAGCACGCCGCCTTTCGCACGCGCCAGTCGTCATCCTCGAGCGATTGTATCAGCATGGGGAGGGCGTGCATGCCTGCTTCCGCCAGCGCCTGACACGCCGCCTCGTGGACGCGCCCGTCGGTATCGCGCGACGCCTGAATCAGCGCCGATACCGCCTGCGCCCCGCCAATCCGCCCCAGCGCCTCACACGCCTCGCGTCGAACATCCCCATCCTCGTTTTTCAACAGCGTGACGAGCGCGGGCACGGCTTCCGGGCTGCCGATTCGCCCCAGCGCTTTGCACGCGGCGCGGCGAACCGCTGCGTCCTTGTCTTTCAACTTGCGAATGAGAGCAGGCACGGCTTGCGAGTCGCCAATTTGCCCCAGCGCTTCGCACGCGGTTTCACGAACGCTCTTGTCCTCATCGTCTAACGCCCAGATGAGCGCAGGCACGGCTTGTGGGTCGCCGATTCGTCCCAGCACTTTGCACACACGGAACCGGGCGCCCGTAGCCCACATGCCAGAGAAGAAGCGGAACAAGCCCTGCCACGCCTCAATCGTCTCTGTCGGGTCCCGATGCGCTTCCTCCTCTGGAACCAGGGCGGTTAGAGCCTCTGGGACAGGCGTTTGCATGTGCGCCTCACGCCGCCATGTTTTCGCAGCCTTATCTTTGAGGGCTTCAATGAGCGCAGGCACGGCGGGCGCGCCGATTCGGGTTAGCACATCCTCTGCCTCATGGCAAACCCCCATTTCGCCGAGCGCTTTGATGAGCGCGGGGGCGGCAGGCGCGCCAATCCTGACGAGCGCCCAGAAAGCGGCTCGGCGAATCTTGCTCGCGTTCGGGGTTCTCAGCAGTCGAATGAGCGGGGGCACGGCAGGCGCGCCGATTTGAGCCAGCGCATCGCGCGCCGCGCGGCGAACGCCCGGCGCCGTATCCACCAGCGCTTGGAGAAGCACAGGCACTGCTGACTCGTCCGCCTGACCCAACGCCTTCACAAGACGCCGCCTGAGCGCCACATTCTGGTGAAAATGCACCTCAAACTCCTCGCGCAGGTAGCGAACACATGGCGCTTCCTGCGCTGAGTCGTCCCCAGAAGGAGCGCCGCAGGGGTTATGAACTACCTGATACTCGTCCCAGCCCGTGAACCGCAAGCGCACAGGATGCGTCCGACCCTCAGAGCAGGGAACCTCCACTTCCAGCTCTACACCCTGCCACTCCATCGTTCATCACACTCCTCTGACGGTTTCCTATCGCCCACACTGGCACGCCTGCAAATAGTGGCTGGGCGGTGTCGCACGGTTCAGGTGTCCCAGAATATACTGCGCCGCGGCGACCACCTTCTCCAGCGAGACGCCCGTTTCAATCCCCATCCCGTGCAGCATGTAGAGCAGGTCTTCCGTTGCGAGGTTGCCCGACGCCCCTGGCGCGAAGGGGCATCCACCCAGCCCGCCCGCCGAGGAGTCGAAAATCGTGATCCCCCGCTGGAGCGCGGTCAGCACATTCGCCAGCGCCGTGCCATAGGTGTTGTGGAAGTGATACGCCCAGCGCTCTTTGGGCAGAATTGGCTCCAGCGCATCGGTGAGCTGCTCTATCTGGGTGGGCACCGCCGCGCCAATCGTGTCGCCGAGGCTGATCTCGTCCACGCCCATTTCAAGCAGCCGCTCCACGATGGGTTTGACCGCCTCAGGCGCGATTCTGCCTTCATAGGGGCATACGAACGCGGTGGAGATATAGCCCCGCACCCAGAGCCTTGCCGCCTTCGCCTGCGCCACCACCTGCTCGAACTCCTGAAGCGACTGCTCTATCGTGCGGTTCAGGTTGCGCTGGCAGAAGGTCTCGGAAGCGGCGGTGAAGATGGCAATTGCGTCCACGCCCACCTGCAGGGCGCGCTCCAGCCCCTTGAGGTTCGGCACCAGCACAGGATAGCGCACCCCCTCACGGCGCGAGAGACTCTGCATCACAGTCTCGGCGTCCGCCAGTTGCGGCACCCAGCGCGGACTGACGAAAGAGGTCGCCTCAATCACGGGCAAGCCCGCCTCCGCGAGCATTTCGATAAAGCGGATTTTCGCCTCGGTCGGCACAGGCGTCGGCTCGTTTTGCAGCCCATCTCGCGCGCCGACTTCCACCACACGCACCGTTGCAGGCAGGTTCATCACGGCTATTGTACCTCAGCGAGCCTCGCCCACTCGGCACGAAAGCGCTCCAGCCCCTCCAGAAAGCGCGCGTCGATGCGATAGACCATCACCTCTTGCAGATAGCGCGCCACCAGCGGCAGAGGGATGCCCGTGCGCGCTGACTCCTGCTGAACGATGCTCGGCAGGTTTTGCGCCCCCCACGCATACGCCTCGTGCATCACCTCGCTCAGCGCCTCCAGAGGCGTGTTCGGGTTGGCGAGCCAGACTGCCCACACGAAGGGCAGCCCCGTCCAGTCGCGCCATGCTTGACCCAGGTCCAGCACATAGCCGTCGGGGAGTGTTGCGGTCATCCCTGCGTCGCCAATCAGCAAGCCCGCATCGCACTCGCGCAACATTGCCTGCAGGTTGGGCGGATGGGGGCGGTATTCAGGGCGGATGCCGTACACACGCTCCAGCAAAATGCGTGTCAGCGCCGAGGAGGTGAGCGAACTCGTATCCAGCGCCACCGTGCGAATCGCCTCAAACGGCACTTTGCTGAACAAACGCACGCTCAGCACCTCGCCGTCGGAGGCAATCGCCAGTCCTGGCACAAAGCGCGTTTCAGGACGGCGAAACCACTCCACCGACGACACCAGCGCCACATCCACCTCGCCCGCTTCCAGCCAGCGCGCCAGCACCGACGGCGCGGCATAACGCACCTCTCCCCAGCGCTTGCCCGCATCGGTCTCAAACCAGCGCACCAGCGGCGCGGCGTTCACATACGGGACACTGCCAATCACGAACGGTTTCATAAAATTTTGTCCAGCGCGCTAAAAACGAACATGCCGATACTCACATAGCCGTTCATCGTGAAGAACGCCACATCGAGTTTGCTGAGGTCTTCTGGCGCTACCAGCGATTGCTCGTATGCCAGCATCGCGCCCGCGAACGCTACACCCAGATAGTAAATGGCGCCCGCGCCCACCATCCAGCCAAACAGCGCGAACAGCGCCACACACAGCGCATGCGACAGGCGCGACACCCAGATCGCACGCGCCTTGCCCAGAGTCTCAGGCAGACTGCGCAACCCGTGCGCTTTGTCAAACTCGTAATCCTGCAGGCTATAGAGGATATCGAACCCCGCCACCCAGAGGGCGACCGCCAGAGTCAGCACAATTGGCGGCAACTCCAGCGTACCCCGTATCGCAATCCATGTCGCCGAGGGAGCAATCCCCAGCGACAACCCCAGCCAGTAGTGCGACAGCGGCGTGAACCGCTTGGTGTAGGAGTAGCCCAGAATAATCGCCAGCGCCACGGGACTCAGGATGAAGCAGAGCCAGTTCAGCTGCCACGCCGCATATACGAACACCGCGACGGCAATCGCCAGTGCCGCTCCCATCTGTTGCACAGTGAGCAAGCCAGCGGGCAGGGCGCGGTTTCGGGTGCGGGGGTTCAGCGCGTCTACATCTCTGTCGGCGATGCGGTTGAACGCCATCGCGGCGGTTCGGGCGCTCACCATCGCGACCAGAATCCAGCCCAGCGTGCGCCCCGAAACGCCCGTGTCGGCAGCGTACACCACCCCCATCAGCGCAAACGGAAGCGCGAAAATCGTGTGTTCGAACTTGATGGCTTCCAGAAAAATCCGCACCTTACGCCATGTGCGCCCAATAAAACCCTCCGGGCTAAGCGCCTGCATGTCAACAAAAGTGTACCCGATTGAGGATATATTCGTCTAAAAGCGTGGTGAGCGAATGCGCGGGTCTCTCGGAAAAACAGAGCCGATTCGGAATGTGGTTGCCCTGAGCGTGTTTCACGGACGGCTCTGGGCAGGCTGCTATGGTGAAGGGCTTTTCTTCTGGGATGGCAGCCAGTGGCGTCGCCAGCCCAAGTGTCCCCGATATATTACGGGGCTTGCGGCAGACCGGGAGAGGCTCTGGTTCTGCACATGGATGGAGGGGGAAATCGGGTCCGTCAGGCAAGAGGGAAAGCCGCCTGTCAAAATTCCTCTGCCCCGTCTTGTAGAGCCTCGATACGCCTACCGCTGCCTTCACATCGCTGTCGCTGGCAGACAGGTATGGGTTAGCACCGTGCTTTACCTGCTTCGTCTGGATGCTGGCGACAAGGAAATCGGCCCCGACTGGGAACTCCTGATACTCCATGATGGAGGCATTATCGTGCCGTCCGGTGTGGACGCATGGGTCGGGAGTCCCAACGGCTTGTGGCAGTATAAGGACAACTTGTACGGATTTTGCTTTCGTCCCGTGCGCCGTGATATTGAGATAGCCAGCATGACGCCGGAGCCATCGGGCAAGGCGCTCTGGCTGGGCACTCTGGAAGGCACAGTCGAGCGGTATGAAACGGAGTCGGGCTGGAGGAGAACTGTATTCAGTGTCCCCTTGCCGAAAAAAGCGTGGATTAATGCGCTTGCGCTCTGGGAGAACCGCGTCTATGTAGCAGTAGGTTCTCCCGGTTTCTCCGCTTCCCCCTCTTCCTCCGTGAAAGGGGGTGTGGGGGTGTATGAGGCGACCCACCAGCGCTGGAAGTGGCTGGAAAAGGTGACCATCCGCGACGCCAAAAGCCTCTGCATATTTGATGGGCGTTTGTGGGTGGGTGGCGTTGAAGGGGTTCAGTCCGTGACGCTGTGAGCCGCTCCCACCAGCTCGCCCATCACGCCCTCTGGGGAGACATCCACGATTCGCACATACACCAGTTGCCCCGCCAGACTCGGCGAGCCAGCGAACTCCACCTGCAGGTAGTGGTCGCTTGTGCCCGTCATCAACCCACTGAGCTTGGAGCGGGTCTCCACCAGCACGCGCTCCACCCTGCCGATAAAACGGCTCGCGTAGCGCAGCTGCACCTGCTTGCAGAGCGCCTGCAGTCGCTGGCTCCGTTCGGTTTTCACGGGTTCGGGCACTTGAGCCTCCATCGCCTCGGCAGGGGTTTCAGGACGCGGCGAGTAGCGGAAAATGTGCGCCCGACAGTATTCCGCCGCCTCCACCACTTTGCAGGTGTTCTGGAACGCCTCCTCATCCTCGCCGGGAAAGCCGACCATAATATCGGTGCTGATGGCAAGGTCGGGAATGCGCTCGCGCAGGCGACGGCACAGGTCCAGATAGAACGCCTGGTCATACGGGCGGTTCATCGCTTTGAGAATGCGCGAGTCGCCGCTCTGGAGCGGGATGTGCAGGTGCGGGCACATCCTGGGGTTGGTGGCAATCTGTTCTATCAGCGCGTCGCTGATGAGCGTCGGCTCGATGGAGCTGATGCGGATGCGCTCCAGTCCCTCAATCTCGCTCAGCAGGGCGCAGAGTTCCGCCAGATCGGGTCCCCCACTGCCTGAAAGGGGTCCGTAGTCGCCAATCAGCACGCCTGTCAGCACGATTTCGCGGTAGCCCTCGGCGACCAGCGCCCGCGCCTCTTCCAGCACCTCCGTGTAGGGGGTACTGCGCATCACGGGGCGCGTGAGCGGAATGGAGCAAAACGAGCAGTTCACATTACAACCGTCCTGAATTTTCAGCACGGCGCGGGTGCGGCGTCGGATGGGCGTTTCGCCAGCGCGGCGTTCGGCTTCCAGACGCTCGCGCAGATGGGGGAAATGCTCCAGCACATATTCCAGCGTGCGCAGCTTGTCGGGGTTAGGCACGACAAGGTGCGCCTCGTCCAGTTTCTCACCACGCCGCAGGGTGAACTGTGCGTAGCAGCCCGTCATCACCACAATCGCGTTGGGGTTCATTCGGCTGGCGCGGCGGACGGTCTGGCGCGACTTCGCCTCCGCCGACTGTGTTACCGAGCAGGTGTTAATCACATACACATCGGCGGGCGACTCGAAGGGCACAATCTCAAACCCCTGCGCCTCGAAACTCTCCAGAATCTTCTGGGTCTCGTACTGATTGACCTTACACCCCAGCGTGGTGAACGCCGCAGTTGGCATAGCGGGGAGAATTGTACCTTATAAGCAGGATGGGGTTCTAATCCTTACTTTCGGGCAGGTCTTCGCCGAAGCTTTTTATGTAGAGTTCTACGGCTTCGCGGAGATTCGCGCGTGCTTCATCCAGCGTGCGCCCCTGGGTGGTAACACCCAGCTCGACGCAGCGTGCGATGTACCAGTCGCCCTCTTTGACGATGAGAGCGCTGTATCGCCTGAGTGTGGGCAAAGTTTTTCTACTCACTATCTCACCTCGCTCGCCAACCGACCTTACACCTCAGCGTGGTGAACGCCGCAGCTGGCATAGCAGGGAGAATTGTACCTTATGGAGGCTTGGTCAGGGCTTGCGAAACGAAAACGGGTCGTTAAATAGGCGCGTATCAGCAACCTTCTCCACGCGCCCCGTGGGCAGGTGCAAACACCAGAGCGACTTTGCCATCCCCGCAGGATTCTCTAACCGTTTGCAGAGCAGGGGGAACCTCACGGAGGGGGTCGCGAGATACATCGCCCGATCCTTGCGACAGAGCAGCTTCAGCCATCAGGCAATCCCGCAACCCCCTGAAAACCCGACGGGTGAACCCGTTCCTAATAAACAAAGCCAGCCTCCGCTGGCTATAGCCCCCTGTTTACGGGGGTTGGGGGGCTGAGCCGACGCAGGTCGGCTTC
>OGCH01000098.1_pt1 | contig 58091 bp, 54 predicted proteins | sample 1570111 | NCBI WGS metagenome assembly OGCH01 (sample SAMN03436243, study PRJEB24508) | hot springs metagenome | biome: Desert Springs; feature: Hot Springs; material: Water | place: USA: Great Boiling Spring, Nevada | collected 2008-12-01 | depth 0 m m | reverse complement strand
CCGCGCATGCCGGCGTAGAAGGCGGCAAACAACCCCACCGGCCCCCCACCGATGATCGTCGTGTCGAAGACGTCGTGCACTGTCATCGTTTCATCACCTCCGCACCAATCGTGGTGCACCTGTTCCGAACACCATCGGTCGGACACAGGTCCCCGCAGGGAACGCACATCGACGATACAGTATAACCTGTTGCGACCGGCGCACGCTATCCGCACGCCAAATGGGCGCTCGGATAGCCGGCAGGACCGGAGGCGGCTCGCTGAAATGGATCGCGTGCGACACCCCAGTCGACCGCAGGAGCAGGTTCGCCGGCCGGGTGATCGGGTCGTGCGGCGTGCCGTCGCACCGCGTGAAGCGGTACGCTTGCCCAAACCTCGGCAGCCACGACGTCCCCGGCCGATCGCGTTCCGGCTGGTTCTCGGCTTTGCCGGTTTGATTTTGACCGGAACACTCCTGTTGAGTCTCCCCTTCGCGGCTGCTGATGGACAGCGTGTCGGGTTGATCGATGCACTCTTCACGGCGACCTCAGCGGTCTGCGTGACTGGGCTCGTGGTCCGCGATACAGCGACGAACTGGAGCGGCTTCGGCCAGGCGGTCATTCTCCTGCTGATCCAACTGGGAGGATTCGGCTTCGCGACCAGTGCGACGCTCCTGCTCGCTTTGCTCGGTGTTCGTCCGACGCTGCGTGATCGCTTGGCTTGCGGGATGAGTTTGGGCGAAGCGGGACCCGGTGGGGTGGTGCGGCTTTTGCGCCGTCTCGCCGTGCTGACGCTGGCGATCGAAGCAGCCGGTGCGATCGCGCTCTTGCCCGCTGCGTTCGCTGCTACCGGTTCGCTCGGGAGCAGCCTCTGGTGGGCGGTGTTTCACAGTGTCTCCGCGTTCAACAATGCGGGTTTCGATGTGGTGGGGGGCTTCCGCTCCCTCACGCCCTACCAGCGGGAACCACTCGTGCTGGTACCGGTCGCGATCCTGGTGATCCTCGGGGGCCTGAGCTTCGCGGTGCTTTCCGATGTCGTCCGCGAGCGTCGCTGGGGCCGCTTGACGCTGGACAGTAAGCTGGTCCTCGTGACGACAGCCAGCTTGCTGATCGCCGGAATGCTCTTGCTCCTCGCGTTCGAGTGGAGGAACCCGCGGACCTTGGGAGCGCTCCCGTGGCCGGACAAGGTTCTGAACGCCTTCTTCCATGCGGTCGTGCCGCGCACTGCCGGCTTCAACTCGCTGGATGTCGCGCACTTGAACGACGAATCGCTTTTCGTGACGATCGGCCTGATGTTCGTCGGCGGAGCCAGTGGGTCGTTCGCAGGCGGCATCAAGGTGCAGAGTTTCGCGGTCCTGCTCCTCGCTGTGTGGGCGGTTCTCCGGGGCCGCCCGCACGTGGCTGCCTTCGGTCGGGAGGTCGGGAGCGAGTTCGTCTTCCGCGCGATGGCGATCGCCTTGCTCGCTGTGGCACTCGTGTTTTTGGCCAGTTTCGTGATCTCGCTGATCGAGCCGTTCGGGTTGCTCGCGATCTGGTTCGAGACGACCTCGGCCTTTGGGACGGTCGGTTTGAGCATGGGGATCACGCCGCAGTTGCACGACGCGAGCAAGGTGGTACTCGTCGCGACGATGTTCGTCGGGCGACTCGGGCCGCTGACGTTGGCGCTCGCCTTGGCGGAGCGGGCGCGGCCAGAGCCGATCCGCTATGCTCGGACAGCGATCGCACTCGGCTGATTGGGATGATCGCCGTCGCGGCACCCGCCGCTTCCTGGCCTCGTTCTGCAGGGTTGACGGGCACAGAGAAGGTGCGTAGGCTTCAGGACGCGTCCGGTGCGGAGCGATGACCGGCGCGAGAACGGGCATCCACGGTGGATGGGTCACCTCGGCCAGCGCATCCGAGTCGCCCCCCGTCAGGAGTGCGGCGTCCTGGGGATCGCATCGTCCGCCGCGAACCGTTGCCGAGCGAAGTGATCCGGCTCCGTCTCGTGCCGCGTCGCCGGATCACGCTTCCGCTGCTCGTGGTTCTGTGGCTCATCCTGGGTGGGGCAGTGGCGCTCGGTACGCTGCTGCTGCGCTGGCCGGCGACCTGGCAGTATGTCGAGGGGCCATCGTGGTGGCAAGCGTTTTTCACTGCGCTGTCCGCGACGTGTACGGCTGGCTTCGCTCCCCTGGATGTGGCGACGACCTGGAACCGCTGGGGACAGTTGGTGATCCTGCTGCTCGTCGAGGCTGGCGGCCTGGCCTATGTCGCGATAACGGTCCTCCTGCTGTCAGGGATCGTGCGGCGCACGACCGTCTACGAAGCGCACCACGTACTCGGAATGCGGCTCGGGGAAGAGCAGCTCGGTGAACTCTGGCCGCTCGTCCGTCGCCTGGTGGTCGCGACACTCCTCGTTCAGTTCGCAGGCATGCTGCTCCTCTTGCCCGCGAGTTCGCGGGAACACCAAGACAGTGCTCCTGCCCTGTGGTGGGCGGTGGTGACAGCAGTCACGGCTTTTCACAACGCTGGTTTCGATTTCGAGCCAGGCTTTCGCGGTTCGGCCGCGTACCAGCGCGACTGGGGGGTGGTGCTTCCGGTCGCCATGCTGGTGCTCATCGGTTCGCTCGGCTTCCCGACGCTCTCGGATCTCGCGACGCGGCGCTCTTGGCGTCGGCTCTATCCGGACACGCGACTCGTGCTGGTGACGACCGCGCTTCTGCTTTCGATCGGGACGCTGGGGATCTGGTTTCTGGAGCGCTCGAATGCGGCGACACTGGCCGGTGTACCGTGGTATCAACAACTGCTCGACGCCTTTTCGGTGGCGGTGAGCCGGACCGGTGGTCCACGGGTGATCGAGACGCGGATGCTGGGAGAAGAGACGTCGTTCTTGCTCGGGGGGCTGACATTCATCGGTGGGGCGAGCGGCTCGGTCGCTGGTGGAGTGAAAGTCCAGACGTTCAGCTTGCTCCTCCTGGCGATCCTGGCGACGATCCGTGGGCACCAACGAGTCGTCGCTTTTGGTCGCGAGGTGCCGGATCGCCAGGTCTTCCGTGCCCTGTCCATCGCAGTGTTCGCGCTCGCAGTGACGTTCGCTGGGACGGTCTGGCTCGCCTTTCTCGTTCCCTACCCATTGCCGGTCGTCTGGCTGCTGGTCGTGCAGGCTTTCGGCTTGGCGGGCGCAGAGAGCGAGCTGCTTGCTGCATTGGGAACCCCCGGTCAGCTCGTGCTGGCGTTCCTGATCATCCTGGGACGCTTCGGCCCGCTCGGGCTGGCGCTGATTTTCGCAACGCAGGTTCCGCGGGAAACGGTGCATTACGCTCGAGAAACGGTGCGACTCGGCTAGGGGGCTGGGATGCGGAAACAGTTCATGGTGCTCGGTGTTGGTCGATTCGGCAGTGCCGTCGCCATCGAGCTCGAGCGACTCGGGCACGAGGTCTTGGCGATCGATCGATCCGAGCGGGCTATCGAGGCAGTCGCCGACTATGTGACGCACGCGGTCACGGCAGATGTCACTGATCTGGAGGTTCTCCGGACACTCGGGGCTCAGGATTTCGACGCTGCCGTGGTCGCGATCGGGGCGGACGAGCGCTCGAGTATCATGGCGACGGTGCTGCTCAAGAAGCTCGGGGTTCGCTTCGTCCTCGCCAAGGCGCAGAACCAGCTGCACGGCGATATTCTGACGATGGTCGGCGCCGACCGCGTGGTCTATCCGGAGCGCGAGACGGGTATCCGGGTCGCTCATAGTCTGACGATGCCGCTGGCGAAAGATTATTTCGACGTCGGGCCGGGTTATGGCCTCGCCAAAGTGGTGGTCGACCAGCGGATGGCGGGCAGGACACTGGCAGAACTGGATCTGCGAGAGCGGTTCGGGGTCACGCCGCTTTTCCTCCGGCGCGGTGATCGTGTCATCATGAACCCTCACCGCGAGGAACGCTTGCTGGTCGGTGATGAGCTGACGATCGCTGGCCGAGACGAGCAGCTGCAGCAAGTGCTGCTGCTCTAGGGTGAACGGAGGAACGAGCGGTGCGGAAGCCAGGGAAAGGCGAGGCGACGTCATGAAGCTGGCGCGGGTGCTCGTCGATGGGACGCCGACTGCAGTGGTGGTCGAGGACGGGGTGGCCTATGAGGCACACGGTGACTGGTTCGTCGGCGAGCTGCGCCGTGGACGAGAACTCGGGCCCTTCGCAACGTTCACGGTGCTTCCACCGGTCGAGCGGCCGAGCAAGATCGTCGCGGTGGGGCTGAATTATGCGGCGCACGTGACCGAGAACGATCCCAGCCGGAAGATCCCGGACGAGCCGGTGCTGTTTCTCAAGCCACCCAGTGCTTTGCTCGGCCATGGCGGGACGATTCTCCTTCCACCCGGGAACCGGATCGATTACGAGGCAGAACTGTGCCTCGTCATCGGGCGACGGGCACAGCGTGTGCCGGAAGCGTCCGCGCTCGACTATGTGCTCGGGTACACGTGTGGTAACGATGTGAGCCACCGTGACCTGCAATACAAGGATGGGCAGTGGGTGCGGGGAAAGGGGTTCGACACGTTTTGCCCGCTCGGCCCATGGATCGAAACGGAACTCGATCCCCGTGATCTCGTCATCCTCTCGCGTCTGAACGGAGAAGTCCGCCAGAACAGCCGGACGAGCCAGATGCTCTTTCCTCCCGCTTTTCTCGTTTCCTTCATTTCACAGGTCATGACGCTCGAGCCGGGTGATGTGATCATGACGGGGACACCGTACGGGGTCGGTCCCATGGTTCCTGGCGACGTGATCGAGGTGGAGATCGAGGGGATCGGCGTGCTCCGGAACCTGGTCGGTGCGCGCGAAGACCGTCGTTGAGGAGGGTGCGGTGGCCGAGTCACCGGACTGGCTGCGCTTTTTCTCGTTGATCGGCCGCCTGAAGACGCTCCGTCGGCAAGGTTGGATCGATCGTGGTGTGCACGAGCCGGAGTCGGTCGCGGATCACAGCTTCCGGCTGGCGCTCATGGCCTGGGTGCTGGCGCAGGCGCGTCCCGACCTGAATGCCGAGCGTGCAGCGATCATTGCGCTCGTCCACGATGTCGCGGAAGCGATCGCTGGTGACCGGACGCCCTTCGATGCAGCGTTACGCGCGGGAGTTGACCGCGAGCGACTCTTCCGGCAGCGACCACGGTACGATCCGGAGGCAGAAGCGCAGAAGGCAGCAGCCGAGCGTGCGGCGCTGCGCGAGCTCGCAGCACTCCTGCCGCCGTCGGTCGGGCAGTGCCTGCTCGAGGCTTGGGAAGAGTACGAAACGGGTCGTTCCGCCGAAGGGCGCTTCGTGCGTCAGCTGGACAAGGTCGAGACCGTCTGGCAAGCGCTCGAGTATCGGGCACAGCAACCTGAGCTGATCATCGACTCGTTCGTCCTCGGGGCGCTCGAGGAGGTGACCGATTCGGCTCTGCGGGATCTCCTCGCGGCAGCCCTCGCCGCGGCAGGCTGGAGCAGGCCCGAAGGGCGCTGAAAGGACGGAGCCGGCTCGCGTGCGGCCCGACGAGAGGAGGGGGCGATGCCGCTGCTGGGCGAGCTCGTGACCATCCTGGCGTTGCTCGCTCTGAACGGCTATCTCGCGGCAGCGGAGATCGCGGTCGTCTCGGTACGCCGGGCGCATCTCCATGCCTTGGCCGAGGAGGGCGACGCTGCTGCTCGGCTCGTGTTGCGACTGCTGGAGCAGCCTTCCCGTCTGCTCGCGACGATTCAGGTCGGTGTGACGCTGGCGACCTTCTTCACCTCGGCGGTCGGGGCCGTCTCGCTGGCCCAGCCGTTGGCGACCGTGCTCACGCGCCTGCCGATCGGCAGAGAGCAGGCCGCGGCGATCGCGCTCATCATGATCACGGTCAGTCTCTCGTTTGCCAGTATCGTGCTCGGTGAGTTGGTCCCCAAGACACTCGCCGTGCAGCACGCTGAACGGTTAGCGCTGCTCAGTGCGCGACCGCTGGCCTGGCTGGCCCGACTCACGGCGCCGATCGTGTGGTTTCTTTCCGGCGCCACGAACGTCGTCCTGCGGGGACTGGGCGTCCGGCATCCTGGCCGTGTCCCGAGCGTGACGCGCGAGGAGTTGTTGACGCTCCTGGACGTGGCGGCGAGCGAAGGTGCGGTGAGTCGCGAGGAAGCCCGCCTCGTCGAGGACGCGTTCGAGTTCGGGGAAATTACCGTGCGGACCGTCATGATTCCGCGCGTCGATATGGTCACTGTGTCCGCCGATGCTCCACTCGAGCAGGCGGTCGAGCAGTTCTTCCGGACCGGGCTGTCGCGCTTACCGGTCGTCGGGGAGTCGCCGGACGACATCCGGGGCGTTCTCTACGTCAAGGATGTCTTTCGCATCGTGTGGCAGCAGCCGGAAGCGAGGACGCAGCCCTGCCACCGCTTTGCGCGTCCAGCCGTTTATGTTCCCGAGCATACGCCAGCCCGACAGGCGTTACGCCTGCTCCGGATGCGTCGCACCAAGATCGCCATCGTGGTCGACGAGTTCGGTGGAGTCGCTGGCTTGGTCACGCTCGAGGATCTGCTCGAGCGGATCGTCGGCGAGATCGCGGACGAGTTCGATCCGGACTACGAGCCATTGCGTGAGATCGCCCCGGGCGTGCTGGAAGTGGATGGGCGCGTCTCGTTGGACGAACTCTTGGATCGGCTGGAGCTGGACGAGGAAGAGCTCGGTGCGGAGTTCGAGGCGGAATCGGTGGGTGGGGTGATCACCGAGTGCTTGGGTCGGTTCCCCGCGGTCGGTGATGTCGTCGCGCTCGGGCCGCTCGAGCTGGAAGTGCGCTCGATGGAGGGTCATCGAGTCCGGCTGGTGCGGGTGACGTACCAGCCGGAGTCGCGTGAGGAAACGGGGTCGGAGGACTGAGACGGTTCCGGTCGAACTCTGATGTCCGACAGGTTGGGGCAACGGATGCCCTGCTCGTGGCCGGTTCCCGACGAGTGCTTCTCCCCCGCTCGGCCGTCGCGGTGCGGCTCCGCGTGACCGGAAAGTGTGAAGGGTGCGAGACCGGAGACACCGATGGAGCGCGGGCAGCGGGGTGGTTGCGCGCGATCCGATCGAGCGTCATTGCGAGAAGGGTTGCGGCGTCCGGCGGTGGGGCGGACGGACGCGATCGAATAGCGTTGCCGGCAAGCCGAGGCGTCTTCCAGCGTGCCGACTGGTTGAATTCGCCGGTGACGTGCCATGTTCTTCCTGAGTGGTCGCTGCTTCGAGTTGCCGACCGAGGGTCGCGTCTGGTGTGGAGTCTCTCGTGCTGCTACACTGCGGGTATCGATCGGCGGTTCGATCGAGTGCCGACCCGGCGAGGTGAGTTGTGCAGCAGCCCGGACGGACGATCGTCGGCATTGCGCTCGCCCTGCTCGTGCTCGTCGTCGTGACCACGGTCCTCGTGCTGCTCGTCGAGCGCCGAGGTCCTCCACAGTATCCGCCGGACTCACCGGAAGCAACGGTCATGACGTACGTCGAAGCCCTGCGCCGCAATGACCACGATCAGGTGCTCGCTTCGCTTTCGAGCGGAGCCCGACGTGTCCTGGAGCAGCGCGAACGGATCGATCCCTACTACGATTTCAAAGCCGAGCTCCGCGGTGCGAGCGAAAACTTGCAGACGGCTCGCGTGCGGATCGACGGAGTCGAGATTCGCGGCGAACGGGCCATGGTGACGCTGTCGATCGAGCGGACTGGTGCAGGACTCCAGCCGGGTTTCCCGTTTCCCATCGTCGATGGTGGTTCCTCCTCCTATCAGCGGACACTCGTTCTGGTCCGCGAGGACGGGGCGTGGAAGATCGACGAGCTCGCTTTCTACCTGTGAAGCCGGTGCGACCAGCAGGTGAGTCGGGGGAGCACTGACCATGGCGCTCGCTCGCCGGTTCTATCTCTACGGCATCACCGCCATTGCACTCGCCGTCTGGGCGGTCGGCGCGGTGCGCCTCCTGCGGGAACTGGGGATGGCGTTGTGGGAACTTCTCGGGCGACCGGCGGTGATCGGGGATCCAGAGGCGTTCCGCGCTCGACTGAGTCTCAGCGTCGCTCTCCTGCTCGTCGGTTTTCCCATCTGGGCTGTGCACTGGTGGTTGGTCGAGCGTGCAGTGAGGATGGATGCGGCCGAGCAGCGATCGGCTATCCGTGCCGCGTTTCTCGCTGTCGTTCTGGCTGCGACGTTCGGATTTTGGTTGGCGAGCGTGGTGGAACTCGTTCGCCTCGCGCTCCTCTGGCTGCTCGGCGTCTCTGACCCAGCCGTCATGAGCGTTCCCCGTGCGCTGGACGAGCTGGCGGTCTTGGCCGTGGCCGGGATCCTCTGGCTCGGGCACGCGCGACTCGCTCGAAAGGAACAACGAGATCCGCAGCGGAGAGGAGTGGCCGATTGGTTACCGCGCCTGTACGGGTACGGTGCAGCTGCGACTGGGCTCGTTGTGCTCGTCGTGGCGATCGCGAATCTCTTGCGCATCGGAATCGATGCCGTGCTCCTTCCCGACGCGGTTACCGGTACGCTCCGCTTCGCGCTGGCGAGTGCGATCGGTCTGCTGGTTGGGGGTATGCTCGCGTGGAGTCTCCACTGGGCCGAAGCGCTCAGTCTGGTGTCGGCCTCCTCTCCAGTGGCCGAGCGTGAGCTCCGCTCGCTCGTCCGCTGGACGTATCTCGGATTCATCGTGTTCGTGAGCTTTTTGACTGTGCTGGTCGCCTGTGCGGCCGTGCTGGACGATGTTCTGGCCTGGATGCTGGGAATCCCGGATGGAGAAATCCGTCAGCGTGTGCGTCAGCTGCTCGATCCGGTGATTTGGTTGCTGCCGGCTGCTTTCTCGTGGGTCTATCACCGCCGCGTCATGCAGCAGGAAGCCGCGGTTCTGGCAGGACAGCGGAGCGCTGGACCGGATTGGGCACGCGGCGTTTCCCGCTTTCTGGTCTACCTTTCTGCCTTCGCTAGTCTTGCCTTGGCTGTGCTCGGGCTCGGTGGGTTGGTCGGGCTGCTTCTCCAGGGGCTCATCGCTGCCGTGACGACAGTACCGTTGGGAACCTGGCGTCCGGACTTGGCATTTCAACTGCCTCCGGCAGTGGTCGGTGGCGTCGCCTGGCTGGTGTTCTGGCGGGATGTGCTGGAGCGTTCGCTTCGGGAACCGGAGTCGGAGCGCACGAGCCTGAGTCGCCGAGTGTACCTTTACGGCGCGCTCGGCTCGAGCGTGTTGGTGATCTTGGGTACGGCAGGTTTCGTCCTCTACCAACTCATCGGAGTCGTGCTCGGTATCCGAGAAGCAGCCACTGCCCTCGCGGAGGCCGCACCGGCTTTCGGTTTCACGCTGGTCGCGCTGGGGGTGCTCGTCTACCATGGAGCAGTGTTGCGAGCAGACACGCGCGCAGCGGCTGCGCGTCCAGCGAGCATGACTGTTCGGCTCATCCTGCGTCTCCCGCCGGAAAGCGACGCCGATGCGGTGATACGCGAATTAGCCGATCATGTGCCACCAGGAGCGACGCTCGAGCGAGCGAACTGAAGCGGACGACCACGCTGGCGCTCGAGATCGCAGAGCGCGTGCAGCAGCGCGATGGCGAGGAGCTCCCGGCGCTGGCGTCTCCCTCCGGTGAGAACGGCGACAGTGCCACCTTCATCGGGCGTCGAGGCCATACCGAGCGTGCGGAGGACGCTGGCGAGTTCTTCCCCATGCAGCACGCGCTCGGCGACTGCCGGTGGAAGAGTGAATCGCTCCGCGCCCCCGACACCCACGTAGCCATCGCGGTCGACGACGACTGCCCAACTGACGACGTAGAGGCGCCCCAGCGGGCCAGAGGCCACACCTGATTCGAGCCCGATGCCGTAGTCGGCATCCGCGCTGTCGCGAGCGACTCGCGCGCGCGCGAGCGCTCCGGCCACGGTCTCTTCGTCGCTGAGCGGTTGGACGCGTACACCACTCGGCACGGTGAGGCAGTGCAACTCCCACTGCGACCAGAAAAGGGGTGCGATCTCCTGAACGGCTGCTCGTTTTGCGGTCTGCTTCGAGCCGAGTGCCAACCGGATAGAGGGCGATGGCGTTTGCATGGCTCAGGCGACCTCGCGTCGCAGCGTGGTCATGGCCAGAACGAGCATCAGAAGGGCGAAGCCGGTGAGGAAGGCGAGGTGAGGGAGGAGATCGGCGATGCCGTGCCCGCGCAGCATGACGGCGCGCAGGGCGTCGTTTGCCCACGTGAGCGGGAGCACGCGGGCCACCCACTGGAGCGGAGAGGGCAAGCTGGTAACGGGCCAGACGATCCCGGATAGGAGCCCCTGCAGCGAGATGACAAGCGGGATGAACTGGACGACCTGCAGCTCCGTCCGAGCGAAAGTCGAGAGGAAGATACCGAGATTGACCGCACCGAGCGTGAGCAGCACGGTCAGGACGATGACCAGCCAGAGGGAGCCGATGGAGTGGATGCGCAAGACGTACACCGTGAAGAGGACGGTCAGGATCGACTGGATGAGTGCGTAAAAGGCGAAGCCGATCATGTAGCCGAGCACGATCTCCGCTCGGTCGAGCGGGGAGACGATGAGTCGCTCGATGCTTCCGTGGAGACGCTCGCGGAGGAAGGAGACCGACGTGAGCAGAAAAACGAAGAAAAAGGCGAAAAAGCCGATGAAGACCGGTGCGAACGTGTCGAGTTCGTCGAAAACCGGGCTCCCGGTCACGTAGTCGATGCGGAGATGGAGCTGGCTACTCCCAGCGTCGGTCGCCCGCAGCGCTGCCTGCATGAGTGCTTGGCTGACGATCGCACTCACGAGGCGCGCTTGTCCGGGTTGAGAACCGTCGAGGACGAGACGGAGGGTCGACCCTTCAGCACTGGGCTCGAGGAAGACGGCACCAGCGATCTGGCCAGCGCGGACGCGGGCGATCGCCTCATCGCGTGACATCGGTTCGACACGGACGGGGAAGGTGGCGAGCTCACGAGCGATCGCCTCGCTTCCCGGTGTGTCCAGCGGGCTCAGCGCGATCGTGGGAGTACGCGCGCTGCCGCGGTAGATATAGCCGAGGAGGGCGAGAATGACGAGCGGGGCGAGGAAGATGAGCGCGAGGGAGCGGCGATCGCGTCGGATCTGCCGGATGATGCGGAGCGAGATGGCCAAGACGCGCTGCCAGCTCATCGCGCTGGCTCCACGGGAAGGAGCGGCTGGCCGGCCAGAACGAGGAAGGCGTCTTCGAGTGACTCCTGACCGGTCGCTGCGCGCAGGGCAGCTGGCGCGTCGCTCGCCAGCAGGCGGCCATTGCGCAGGAAGCCGAGGAGATCACAACGTTCCGCCTCGTCCATGCTGTGGGTCGAAATGAGCAGCGTTGTGCCGGCGGAGGCTAAGGCGCGGAAGCGCTGCCAGAGCACGCGTCGCAAGAGTGGGTCGAGTCCGATAGTCGGCTCGTCCAGAACGAGGAGATCGGGCTCGTGGAGGAGGGCGATAGCCAAGGAAGCGCGCTGCAGCATGCCGGTCGAGAAGCGGTAGAGAGGATGATCGAGCCAGGCGAGCAGGTCGAGGTCGGTGGCGAGCTCGTCGATCCGCTGCTGGAGGCGTTGGCGTGGTACGCGATAGACCGCGCCGAAGAAAGCGAGATTTTCGCGCAGGCTCAGATCGGGATAGAGGGCCGGTGACTGTGGCATGTAGCCGATCCGTGCAGCGATCGTCCGATCGGGCATCGGTGTGCTAAAAACGAGCAGACGCCCCTCACTGGGGCGCAGCGCACCGACTACCATGCGGAGAAACGTCGTCTTGCCGGATCCACTCGGCCCGAGCAGGCCATAGATCACTCCGCGGGGAATCACGACTGTCAAACGGTCGATCGCGCGCAGTGGACCGAAGATGCGGGAAACTGCCTCCGCGACGATCGCGGCATCGCTGGCCTCGATGGGGGGCGTCAGGCTCAGCATCGTTGCCTGCCCTTTCGATCGTGCCTGCGGTGCACATCGTGCGGCGACGTTCTCTACTGGGGAAGGATAACCGAGCATGAGAGAAACTGCAGGATGCCCAGGGATGCGGAACGTTGGCTGATGAGCAGCACTGGCCAGGAGGCCGGTGAGTAAAACAGGGTCAGCACGTTGACTCGGGCGCATCCCGGTGAGTCCTCATCGACCGCTCGCCAACGTGGACAGTGATCGTTTCAACGAGACCTTCACGGCATCGGACAACCCGGTAGGGCAGTTCTGGTAGGATAGTTTGGAAAAGCGCAAGAGAAGAAGCAAAAGGCGAGGCTACCGTGCTTTTGCGTCGTGCAGAGTCGATCGCTCTGCTCGGTGAGCAGGAGTTCGATGTCCTGGTCATCGGTGGCGGGATCACTGGAGCTGGTGTCGCGTTCGATGCGGCCGCGAGGGGATTACGGGTTGCACTCGTCGAGGGGCGTGATTTTGCTGGGGGGACGAGCCGCTGGTCGACCAAGCTGGTGCATGGAGGTATTCGCTACCTTCCCCAGTTCGAGATCCGGTTGGTTCGCGAGGCACTGATCGAACGGGGACGACTGCTCGCGAACGCTCCACTCCTCGTCGAGCCATTGCCGTTTCTCCTCCCCCTGTACCGGTTCAATCGTCGGCCGCTCGGGATTTCCTGGCTACCACGACAAGCGGTTTTGCAGGTCTCGCTCTTCCGCGCTGGCCTCGTGGCTTACGACCTCTTCGCTGGACGTCTCAATATCGGACGACATCGGAGTGTCCCCCGTGCCCAAATCACTCAGTGGGCAACGTCTCTCCGTAGGCAGGATCTCGTCGCAGCGTACACATACTGCGACGCGCGCACCGAGGACGCTCGACTCGTCCTCGATGTCTTGGCATCAGCGGTCGAGCGGGGTGCGGTTGTGGCCAACTACGCGCGCGTGGTCGGCTTCGAGAAAGTAGGTGGGCGATTGGTGGCAGCGTGGGTGCGTGACGAGTTGGCCAACGAAGATCTCGCGGTGCGTGCGAAGGTGTTCGTGAATGCGACCGGGATCTGGGGCGAGGAATCGGAGCGCCTGACCGGTGAGCCACCGGCCGTGCACATCGTCCCGAGTAAAGGAGTCCATCTGATTCTCCCGCTCGAGCGGGTCGGTCTGAAAGATGCCGCGGTCGTGCTCCCGGAGACCGACGATGGGCGTCTCCTGTTCATCGTACCGTATCAACCGTATGGTGACGTGGCGATTCTGGGGACGACCGATACCGGATCCGGGCCGCTGGAGTCTCCTGTGGCAACGGACGCGGATATCGACTATTTGCTCGACCATGCCAATCGCTATCTCGAAACCACTTTGACGCGCGCTGATGTCATCAGCGCGTATGCGGGCTACCGTCCCCTGATCCGGCGGGGACTCGTGGAAACGACGGCGCGATTGTCCCGATCGCACGAGCTCATCGAGCACGCCAATGGGCTGATCTCGATCTTGGGAGGGAAGCTCACCACTTTCCGAGCCATGGCTGAGGAAACGGTCGATGCGGTGGAGCGTCGGTTGGGGCGACCGATCCGGCATATGACTGCCCAGCTTCCTCTGGCTCGCCGCCGGGACTGGAAGCAGGTCGTCGAGACGGTGACGGCGCGGGCGCGGGAGATGGGGCTGGACGCGCATGTCCCATGGTTGCTGCGCGGTTATGGCGCGGCAGCGCACGCCGTGCTCGACATCGCGACAGGAGACCACCGACTCGCTCGACCCATGGTGAACGGCCTACCGTATTTGTGGGCTGAAGTCGTTCATGCCTGTCGGTACGAGCAAGCCTGCCATCTCGATGACGTGCTCGAGCGCCGCACGTTCATGCTGTTCTCGGACTGGGATCATGGGCTGCGCGTCGCCGAGCAGGTCAGTGAGCTGATGGCGCAGGAACTCGGATGGTCGGCAGAGCAGCGGCAACGTGAAGTCGAGCGGTATCGGCTGCGTGTCCGACAGTCTTGTGGTGCTGAGCACGGTATCGCGACGCGTCTCGATTCTGGTCCCGTCTCGCTCCTGTAGCGCACGTGGTCGATCGTGAGAGGGCGATGGCCGATTCGGGGATCACGGTCGGGAAGCGGTCGAGCGCCGTTCGACGGAGTCGAAAGGGGGAGGGAAAGGGTTCTTCCGGTAGACGGACTCCTCAGGAAACTGCTGGGAACGCTCATCCTGATTCCATTGGGAGCGGTGTCGTTGCAGCTGTCTCGTTAGTTCGTTCGAAGACCCGAGACTCTGCCTAGAACGCGATCAAGGCCGGGTGAGCGTTTGCCATTGTCGCTGCGGCCCTGGTGACTGGACGCATCAGCGAGGCGTCTCTCGTTCCTGTCGTCACGCGCGCTTTGGCCATGGCCGGTCAGCTCTCTCGGAGTGGTACCCGCACCATATCATCGGTGGGTTCGTCGAGATGTTCCTCGCTGCGGTGCTGGTCCGGCTCGCCTGGCTGTCTCAGTCGGCGGTGATCGATGGTGCCGGGTTCGAGCGGGTAGCGTTCTCGACTGCGCGAGCCATTAGCGACTATCCATAGGTATCTGGTCACTGAAATCATCAGCGCGGCGAGACGCGTTTTCGGTGTTCGGGCCGATCTTGCCCCAGGAACTGGTGAGCGGCGTGGGGCCACTTTTGGTGAGGCTCCCTGCTATTCCAGATCACCTTGGCATGAGCGACGAGCGTCCGGAGAAATCACAAAGAGGTGCAGTCATGAGCCGGTTCGTGTTGGCGATCGATCAGGGGACGACGAGCACGCGGGCGATGATTTTCGATCGCGAGAGTAACGTCATCGCCATGGACCAGCGAGAACATCAGCAGATCTACCCACAGCCTGGGTGGGTCGAGCACGATCCGATGGAAATCTGGCTCCGCACGCAGCAGGTCGTGCAGACCGCCCTCCAGCGCGCTGGAATCAGTGGGGGCGACATCGCTGCCGTCGGGATCACCAACCAGCGGGAGACGACCGTGGTTTGGAACCGCCACACGGGTCAGCCTTACAGGAACGCTATTGTGTGGCAAGACACCCGCACCGATCAGCTGTGTGCCCAGTTGGAGCGTGGCGGCTACGGTCCACTCTTCCGCGAGCGGACTGGCTTGCCGATCAGCACGTACTTTTCTGGTCCCAAACTGCGCTGGCTCTTGGACGTGCATCCCCAGATCCGCACTGCGGCCGAGAAGGGAGAGGCACTCTTCGGCAACATCGATACCTGGCTGATCTGGTGGTTGACCGGTGGTCCGACCGGTGGGGCTCATGTGACGGATGTGTCCAATGCCAGCCGGACGATGCTCATGAACCTGCGGACGCTCGACTGGGACGACGAAATCCTCGGTATCTTGCAAATTCCTCGCCAGATGTTGCCGGCTATCCGACCGTCGTCCGATCCGAACGCCTACGGGTATACGGTCGACGACGGTCCGCTCGGGGCGCGGGTACCGGTGTGCGGTGATCTGGGTGACCAGCAAGCTGCTCTCGTCGGGCAAGCAGGACTGCGACCAGGAATGGCGAAGAACACGTACGGTACCGGTTCGTTCGTTTTGCTCAACACCGGAACGGAGATCGTGCCGTCCAAGTTTGGTCTTCTGACGACGGTCGCCTACCGCTTCGGTGACGGCTCCTGTGTGTATGCGCTGGAGGGATCGATCGCGATCACTGGTGCACTGGTCCAGTGGCTGCGCGACAACTTGGGTCTGATCAGCCAATCGGCTGAGGTCGAAGAACTCGCACGCTCGGTCGAGGACAATGGGGGTATCTACTTCGTCCCCTATTTTTCGGGAGCCTTTGCGCCGTACTGGCGCGCGGATGCGCGTGGCGTGATCGTCGGTTTGACCCGCTTCGTCACGCGGGGTCATATCGCGCGGGCAGCGCTGGAGGCGACGGCCTACCAGACGCGCGACGTGGTCGATGCGATGGTCGCCGACTCGGGGATCCAGCTGGCAGAGTTGCGCGTCGATGGCGGGATGGTGCAAAACGAACTCTTGATGCAGTTCCAGGCGGACATTCTGGGCGTACCAGTGGTCCATCCGGTCGTCACGGAGACGACCTCGCTCGGCGCGGCGTACGCCGCCGGACTGGCGGTCGGCTACTGGGCGAACGAGCAGGAGATCGCGCAATACTGGAAAGAGGCCAAGCGGTGGAATCCGCAGATGGGAGCGGAACAGCGTGACGCGCTCTACCGAGGCTGGAAGAAGGCAGTCGAGCGGAGCTTCGGTTGGGTGGAGCTGTAGCCGGCGTGCCTGCACGATGTCCCGAGCGACCGACCAGTGATGGCCGCAGAGGTGCCGTTTGGTTGCCCGCCATGGCGGTCAGGCGAAACGGGCGTGACGAGATTTGCCGACCGGATCGCGGTGACACGGGTGGTGGCGAGCGCGGACCCAGCAGCGACCGGGCCTGCGCCCAGTTCGCTGGGAGGGGATCGAGTAGGACGCCGGACGTCGACTTGCCGTCCGTTCGGCGAGACGGCTGTCATCGTCGTCGCAACGTGGACTCCGCCGGCGAACCCGTCCTCAGGTGCGCGATCCGGTCGGCTCGAGGAACAGCGTCGCCTGGCGATTCCAGTCGCTCTGCGGGTACCGGTCCTCGAGTCGGACACACTGAGCCTGGAGTTCCGCGGGGAGCGATGCGAGGTCGGGCCAGTCGACCTCGATCAAATTGCCCGCTGGGTCACGGACATAGAGCTGGACGTTCCCGTTCGGGAGCTGGACGAGGTGGTGGGCGAACGTCTCTCCGTCCAGGCAGCCGCGCGCTCGCGCCTTCTCGTAGACGGCGGGAAGATCGTCGACCGTCAAGGCGAAGTGCGCAAAGCGCCGTGCTTCTTCCGGCCGTTCGAAGATGTGGAGCTGAAGGTCACCGATCCGCAGCCATTGCACTGGATACCCGAAATTGGGTGTCGGGATCCGCTCCAGACCAAAGACCTCTTCGTAGAAACGCACCGACTCCTCGAGATTCTTGGCGACGATGCTGACGTGATTCAGGCTCCGTGCGGCCATCGTTCCTGCTCCTTTTGGTTCCGTGATCTACCCGACGCGCGGGAGCAGCTGAAGCGTAGCACAGAGCAGGCGGCCTGCGGGAGCTGGCTGGGAGGCGCGCGCCAGGGTCTTGGTCGTCAACGACGGCTCAACAAGACACGACCGGTGATCCAGGCGATGACGATGGCCAGAAAGAGCACGATGAGGAGCACGATTTCTGCACTTCCGAGGGACGGCGGAAAGTCCGCAGGAGTGGCCTCCGGGCCGGGTAAGGCAGCGAGGACGAGCAGTGCGACGCTGACGGCAAGAATCAGAGCGAGGATCGTCGAGCAACCGACGGCAATTCCTTCGAAAAGGTAACGGAACATCGCGGCTGTTCCCGTTCCTGTCTCGCGGAACGCTGACTGAATGGTAGCCGACGGGACGGACCGCAGCCGACCGCGGCATCCTCGCTCCTCGTCTCGGCCCAACTCGGTGCGTCCGCGCCGGTAGTTCTCTCTGGCCGGGTTCGGCTCGTGTCCATGACTCATCTCGACCACTCGTTGAGATGAGCCAAAGATGCCAGCATCAGCGCGCGGACGACTCGCTGCTCTCACCCTCAGGAGCAGCTCACGGTCCGGAGTCCATCAGCGAAGACGGTCAGCGCGCGCTCGAGTTGCTCCCAGCTGATGGTGAGCGGCGGCTGGAAGCGGACCACGTTCCCCTCTTGCCCGCCGACCCCGATCAGGACCCCGTGTTCGCGGCAGTAGGCGCGCAGAGCGGCGGCCTGCTTGGCCGCTGGCTGTTTCGTCCGGCGATCACTGACCAATTCCACACCGATCATCAGCCCGAGTCCACGCACATCGCCGATCAGGGTGTGCTCGGCCGCGAGTTCGCGGAGCTGAGCCATCACCTGCTCACCCTTGCGCGCGGCCTGACCGGGCAGGTCTTCTTCCAGCATGACCTCGATGTTGGCGAGTGCCGCCGCGCAGGAAACAGGATTGCCGCCGAAGGTCGAGAGGTGCTCGCCGGGTTGGAAGGCATCGGCGATCTCGGCGCGAGCGATGCAGGCCGAGAGCGGGAAGCCATCGGCGATCCCCTTGGCCATGACCATGATGTCCGGCTCGACGCCGTAATGCTCGATGGCGAAGAGCTTGCCGGACCGACCGAAGCCGCTTTGCACCTCGTCGACGATGAACAAGATACCGTAGCGATCGAGCACCTCTTTGACGTAGCGGAAGTAGTTAGCTGGTGGCACGATGATGCCACCTTCGCCCAGCACCGGCTCGGCGATGAAGGCGGCGACGTTTCCAGACGTTTGGTACTTGATCGCCCACTCGAGCATTTCGGCGCAGCGCTGGGCGAGGACCTCCGGATCGTCGGTACCGAAGGGGTTGCGGTAGAGGTAGGGTGCTGGAGCGAACGCGACGCCCGGTAGATACGGCCCCCCGCGCTTCTTGCGCTGCATGTTGCCGGTGATCGAGAGCGTGCCGACCGTCCGACCGTGGAAGGAGTGGGTGAGCGCGATGAACTCGTTGCGTCCCGTGTAAGCCTTGGCCATGCGGAGCGCCGTCTCGATCCCTTCGGCACCGCTGTTACCGAAGAAGGTTTTCTTGAGTGCACCCGGCGTGATTTGGGCGAGCCGCTCGGCGAGATCGGCAACCACCGGCACGTGATAGACGTAGCTGGCGGCATGCACCAGCTTGTCGGCCTGCGCTTTAGCTGCGGCCACGACTTTGGGATGGCAATGACCAGCGTTGGTGACTGCGATTCCAGCAAAGCAGTCGATATATTCGCGTCCCGCGCTGTCGATGATGGTGGCACCGCTCGCTCGCTCCACCACAACCGGCTCTACCGCGGCCACGAAGCTGGTGCAGACGTACTCGCGATACTTCTCGATCGTTTCCATCGGCAGCCCCCCTCGGTTTCCGGATCCGAACCGGCAAACACTTTCCTGTTCGCTCGACTCATTCTACCTGACCGGCTCAGCTACTCTTCAACCGAACCGTCCCATGGTAGCATCGTCGAAGCGTGGGGGAGCAGATGGCAGCAGCGCATCGCGGACAACCGGTTGGGAGGGAGCGAGGGGGAGTCCTCTACTCGTTGCGAACGTACCCAGGGTTCCGGCTCTTGTTCGGGACGACCCTGACGACGAACGCTGCCTTCTGGATGTGGTCGCTTTTGATCGGCTGGCTCGCTCTGGTGCTCACCGATTCCCCTTTCTTCGTCGGCTTGACCGGTTTTCTCAACGGGATACCGATGCTCCTGGTCAGCCTGCCGGCGGGAGTGTTGATCGACCGTCTGGATCGCCGGCTGGTGTTGGTCGCCGCGCAAGCCGTCGTCGCACTGGTCACCGTTGGACTCGTCCTGCTCCTCTGGCTGGAGCGGTTGGAGCCATGGCAGTTGCTCCTGGCAGCATTCTTGTCGGGATCCGGGATGGCCGTCGTCTTCGCCACGAGGAGCGCGCTCGTCGCCAATCTGGTGGGACGCGAGGCTTTGGCCAACGCTGTGGCATTGATCGCGATGGCGCAGAATGCGCCCCGCATCGTCGGCCCGGCACTGGCTGGGCCGCTCGTCAGCGCTTTCGGATTGACGGGAGCCTTCGCGGTCTGCGCGCTGTTTCAGGTTGCGTCGGTCGGTATCACGTGGCGCTTGCCAGCAGTGCGACCCGGGGGAAACCGGTCGCCGTTTTGGGGGGCTTTCGTCGAGGGTCTGGTGACGGTCTGGCGTCGCGAACAGCTCCTCGCCCTGATGGCGCTGGCGACCTTACCGACGCTGCTCATCTTTCCTTATATGAATCTCTTGCCGGTTTTCGCGCGGGACGAGCTCGGGTTAGGGGCGACCGGGCTGGGCGTGCTGATGGCGCTGAACGGGCTCGGTGCGGTCATCGGATCGGTCGCGGTCGCCGCTCGGCGGGAGTGGGGGGAATCGCCGCGTGTGCTCGTGGCGACGGTGCTGCTCTTCGCGGCAGCGGTGTTCGCCTTTGCGCAGACGAGCGTGCCCTGGCTGGCAGCGGCGTTCCTCTCGATGGCCGGGGTGATGGGGGCAGTCTACATGGCGACGACGAATACGTTGCTCCAGTTGGCCGTGGAGGACAATATTCGTGGTCGTGTGCTGAGTGTCTATCTGTTGACCTGGGGGCTGCTGCCGATCGGGACGTTGCCGGCGGGAGCGGTCGCTGATCGTTGGGGTGCACCGTTGGCGGTGAGCCTGCTCGTGGTGCTGGCGGTTGTCGCGATCGGCGGGGTGGCGCTTCGCTTTCCGCTGCTTCGCCGAGCGTCGCTCGTTTCCGAGCAGCGTTTTTCGGCCGGCACTGGCCGGTCGTGAGGGTACCGAGCGATGCGGTGGGTGATTCCTCGCCCGTGGGTGGTACGTCAGCCGGCGCTGCGTGCGGTGCTGGGCTTGACACTGCTCGCTGGCTTGGTGACTGGGGTCGTCGTCCCGTTTCTCTCCTTGGTGGCGCGCGAGAAAGGAGCCTCCTACGGGGAAGTCGGCCTCATGGCATCCGGCTTCCTCTTGGCACAACTCGCGTTTCAGTTTCCGGCCGGGGCGCTGGCCGACCGAATCGGGCGAGCCAAACCGGTGGCCGTTGGTTTAGTGATCGAGGGACTGGCCACAGCCGGTTTTGCGGTCGTCGAGACGCCGGCGCTGTTCATCGCCTTGCGCATCCTGCAGGGTGTGGGTCTCGCACTGATCTATCCGGCGGTCCGGGCGCTCATCGCCGACCTGACGCCGTTGGAGCGGCGAGGGGAGGCGTACGCGGCCTTCTGGGGCGTCCTGAACGTCGGATGGCTGCTCGGGCCGGCTGTCGGCGGGCTCTTGGCTGCGGCCGTTGGGAAGACACCGCTCGTCGTGGCGAGCGGTTTGGGCGAAGCTGCGCTGGCTCTCCCAGCTTGGTTCGCCTTCCGGCGTTTTCGCTTGCCGGAACCGAAGAGGAAAGCAGAGGCGCTGGGCAGCCAGCGAGGGGTGCGTCTACTGGGCATGGCACTCTTGGCAGCGATGCTGCTGGCCTTCGGTTTCGAGGTGCCGGTCGGAATCTTTACGGGAATCTGGAGCATCTATCTCAGCGAGATCGGAGCCTCCGAGTTGGAGTTGGGGCTCTCGTATACGGCCTTCTCGGTGGCCAACCTCGTCACGCTCCCGCTGGGTGGGAAGCTGGCCAACCGGCGGCCGCGTTGGCCGCGCGTGCTCGGTTTGGCCGTGCTCCTCGGCCTCGTCGTGCTCGGCTACGGGATCCCCTCCGTGCCGGTCGTTCTCCTCCTCGGCGCGCTCGAAGGAGCGATCGCGGGGCTCTTGACGCCGACAGTCGATGCCTATCTCTCGGGGATCGCCGGTGCTCAGCAGCAGGGCCGGGTGCAGGGGGCGTACACGACAGCCGGCATGAGCGGGGCAGCGTTGAGTGCACTCGGAAGTTCGGTTCTCTATTCCTGGGGGCACTGGGTGCCGTTCCTGGTGGCAGGGACGGCGTTGGCGAGCCTGGCCTTTCCCGCAGCACTGCTCATGCGGCGGACCGAGCAGCCGGCCTTCCGCGAAGCCGCAGTCAAAACGGTCGTCCAGTGACACGGAAAGGACAGGGGTGTGCGGCGAGTCGAAGTACCGTTCATCGTCTATTGGGGTGATGCGGATCCCGGTGAACTCATCTTCTATCCGAACGTGTTCCGCTATGTCATGCAAGCGGAACATGCTTTGTTCTGGGGACTCGGCTACACGCGGCAGAAAATGCAGGAGTGGGGGGTCGTCAATCCGCGCGTGCATGTGGAGGCGGATTACCATCGGCCGCTCTGGGTGCACGATCGTGGCGTCTGCCGCTTATGGGTGAGCAAGCTCGGCCGCTCATCTCTCCGGCTCGACTTCGCGCTGTTCAAAGACGGCGAGGACGAGCCAGCCGTCACCGGTCATCTCGTGCAGGTCTTTGTCGACGCACGCACGATGCGTCCGGTGCCCATACCCGAGAAACTGCGAGAGGCACTGGCAGCGGAGGAACCAGTGGGTGAGGCTGCCGAGTCACGATGTGCCGAATAGCGTCACGGCACTCGTGGTATCCTCGTGGGTCGGAATGCAGGAGGAGCGAGGATGGCGGGGAAGCCGCGTGCGTTCTCGGGAATCCAGCCGACTGGTGGCATCCACCTGGGGAACTATCTCGGGGCGATCCGGAACTGGGTGCTGCAGCAGGATCAGTATGACAATATCTTCAGTATCGTCGACCTGCACGCGATGACGATCCCCTACGATCCGCGTGAGCTCCGGCAACGGACGCTCGAGGTGGCGAGCGTGCTTCTCGCAGCCGGGATCGATCCGGACCGCTCGATCCTGTTCGTGCAGTCCGATGTCCGCGAGCACACAGAACTGTGCTGGATCCTGGGCACGCTGGCGACGTTCGGTGAGCTGCGGCGGATGACGCAATTCAAGGAAAAGTCGAAGGGGAACGAGCGCGTCGGGGCAGGGTTGTTCTTCTATCCGGTGCTCCAAGCAGCGGACATCTTGCTCTACGACGCAGCGGTCGTCCCCGTCGGTGAAGACCAGAAGCAGCACATCGAGCTGACGCGCGACGTGGCGATCCGCTTCAACAACACGTTCGGCGAGACGTTCGTCGTCCCGGAGCCGGATATCAAGCCGGCTGGGGCGCGCATCATGTCGTTGACCGATCCGCTCAAGAAGATGAGCAAGAGCGACCCGGATCCGGACAGCCGCATCGAGTTGCGGGATCCACCGGAGGTGATCCGTCGCAAGATCCGCAAGGCGGTGACCGACTCGGAGACGGTGATCCGCTACGACGAGGAGCGAAAGCCAGCTATCTCCAACCTGCTCACGATCTATTCGCTCCTCTCCGGTATTCCGATCCCGGAACTGGAAGAGCGGTATGCCGGGAAAGGATACGGGCAGTTCAAGCAGGACTTGGCGGAGGTGATCATCCAGGCGCTGGCACCGATCCAACAGCGACTGGAGGAACTGGTCGCCCAACCCGGGATCGTGATCCGCACGCTTCAAGAGGGTGCCGCCAAGGCGCGGGAACTGGCTTCGGCCAAGATGGCCGTCGTGCGCGAGCGGTGTGGACTCGGGCTCCCGCCGCTGGACTGAGCGAGGAGTGCGCGCAATGAGCGAAGCGTCGTCGGCCAGTATCGTCCAGTGGGATGCGCTCCCTGTGGAGTCTCCTCGCCCCGGTATCGTCCGGCAGACGCTGCACGGAGACCAGCAGACTGTGGTTCGCTACCGGTACGCTCCCGGATCGGTCTTCCCAGTTCATGCGCATCCCGAGGAGCAGGTGACGATGGTGCTGCGCGGGACGCTGGCACTGGAGGTCGCGGGCGAGGAGTCGATCTGTGGGCCTGGCACCGTCGTGGTCATCCCCGGTGGAGTACCGCATGGCGCGCGCGTCCTGGGTGAGCAAGAGGTGGAAACACTCAATACGTTCGTGCCGCGGCGCGCGAGCGCGCCGTGAGCGGAGCGGAAGGAGCGAGGACGATGGCAGTCGAATCGATGGTCAAGAAGCTCAAGCGGCAAGCTGCCAAGCGCATCAACCAGCGACTCACGCAGCCTAAGCACAGCGTGCCGCACCGGTACCCGTTCAAGTATCGCCAGACGTCGCGGGGGCGCGTGCCGTTGACCGCCGAGGATGCGCTCGCGATGATCCGCTGGCGAGCAGCGCGGCGAGCCCGCAAGACACAGTCGGAACAAAAGAACTGAAATCCTCCCGCTCCTCGTGGGCGTTCGCCGAGCTCTGCCCGGAGCTCATTCGGGCAGGGCTCGGCTCAGTCCAGGGGTGCCGAGTCTGGAGCGCTTCGAAGTTCGTGCGTCTTCGGGTGATACTGTCCGGCCAAATCGTCTTCGTGGACGAGCGGTCGGATGCCGGAGAGATAGGCAGCGCGGCCGAGCAAGTGCGCGGCGAGCGGGGTGGTCAATAGGAAGAAAAGACTCACCAACAAGGCGTGGAGCAGCGCCGAGAGATTCCCGAGGAGCAAACCGGTCGCCGCGACGATCAACAGGATGCCCAGTGTCCCCGCCTTGGCAGCGGCCTGCATGCGGGTATAGAAGTCCGGCATGCGCAGCAGGCCGATGCCAGCGATCATCATGAGGAGCGAGCCAAGCAGCGCCAGGAAACCAGCCAGCACGGTCATGGTTCGCGTGTCCTCCGCTCGATGAGCGAGGCGAAAGCGACCGTGCTCAGGAATGCGATGAGGGCGAGCACGATCGCGATGTCGACGATCGAGAGCAGTTCGAGTGTCGCACCCAGCAGGAGCAGTAAGCCGACGACCAACGAGGCCATGAAGTCGAGCGCGATGATGCGGTCCGGAATGGTAGGGCCACGGACTACCCGGACGAGGGCGAGCAGAAGTCCCACCGTGAGCAGAAGCATGCTGAGCGCAATGAGAGGAGAGACACTAGGTAAACCGATGAGTCGCTCGCTCATCGCAGAACCTCCAGGAGGCGAGCTTCCAGACCACGCTTCACATGGGTCAGGAATGTCTTCCGATCGTGGGCGTACATGGCGTGGACATAAAGTGTTCGACGGTCGGCCGAGATGTCCAGTGAGAGAGTTCCTGGAGTGAGCGTGAGAAAGTTCGCCAAGAGCGTGATCTCGGTTTCGGTGGCGGCATCGAGCGGGACAGCGATGATGCGGGGGGTCGCGCGCAGGCGGGGCGTGATGACGTCGTAGGCGACCTGAAGCGAGCTCAGGAGGAGTTCCGCGAAGAAAAAAGCGATGAAGCGCAGTCCACGCAGGATGCGTCCGCTGTACCGAGGAGTGCCCCAGAGCGGCTCGAGCGTGGCGAGCACGAGAAACCCGAGCACGTAGCCGAGCAGCAGTTGGGGAACGGTGAAGCGGCCGACTGCCATAGCCCAGACGAGGGCCAGCAGAAGATTGAGCAGGAACAGGGTCACGGTGCACCTCCGATCGAGGCGCGTGCTGGTGATCCGAGCTGGCCGAGCACGGCTCGCTGGTAAGCCTGAGGATCGAGCAGTTGGTCTGCCGCCCGAGTCGCCAAAATCAGGAGCGGTTCACTGGCGGTACCGAGCAGAACCGTCACTGCCGCGAGCGCGAGGACCGGCAGCAGGAGGCGTGCTGCGAGTGGCTGGTGAGGTGGGTGCTCGACCGGTTGCGGTTTCCAGAAAGCCTCGTTCCAGATCTTGAGCATGGAGAGAAGCGTGAACAGGCTCACGATAACGGCGATGGCAGTCGCCCAGTAGGCACCAGCGGCCAGCCCAGCGCGGATGACGAGCAGCTTGGCCAAGAAACCGGAGAGCGGTGGAAGACCGGCCAAGGAGAGAGCCGGAACCAAAAAGAGGAGTCCGAGCCAGGGACGAGCACGGTAGAGGGCGCCGAGGTCGCTGAGCCGGCTGCTCCCCCCGAGTCGCTCGATCAGACCGCCGATGAGAAACAGGTTGGTCTTCACCACGATGTGGTGGACCAGATAGAAGACACTGCTGGCGAGACCGAGCGGGGTAAGCAGCGCGAGGCCGAAGATCATGTATCCGATCTGGCTGACGATGTGGAAGGACAGGATGCGACGGACATCCTGCTGGGCCAATGCGCCGAGTACACCGGTCAGCATGGTCAGGGCGGCGCACACCAAGAGGAGACGATGCGACCAACCCGGATCATGAACGAAGAGGAGCGTGAAGATGCGGATGAGCGCATAGACACCGACCTTCGTCAAGAGGCCAGCGAAGAGTGCCGAGATCGGCACCGGCGGCGTATGGTAGGAAGCAGGGAGCCAGAAGAAGAGCGGGAAGACCGCTGCCTTGATGCCGAAGGCAGTTCCGAAGAGAACGGCGAGAAGGTCCAGCACGAGCGGGTCGATACCGAGCACCGCTCGACTCAGCTGTGCGAAGTTGAGCGTGCCGGTCACGCCATAGAGGACGCCGACCGCGCTCAGGAAAAAGGCGGAGGCGAGCAGGTTCAGGGCGACGTACTTGAGCCCACCTTCGACTTGTCCTCGCTCAGCACCGAGGACGAGCAACACGAACGAGGACATCAGCAGGACCTCGAACCAGACGTACAAGTTGAAGATGTCGCCAGTGAGGAACGCGCCGTTGACGCCGAAGAGCAAGGCGAAGATGAGCGGATAGTACCCGAGGCGCTCGCGGGCGGGATCGATCCATGCGGTGGAATAGAGCACCGTCGCCCAGGCGACGAGGCTGCAGACGAGCAGCATGAGGACGCTGAGCAAATCGGCCACCAGGACGATCCCGTAGGGTGGTGGCCACGAACCGATCGCGACGACGAGGAGGCCATCCTGCGCCACCTGCAGGGTCAACCCACTGACGAGCACGAGGAGAGCAGTTGCGCTGGTGATAGCCACGAGGTGGCTGGCTCGACGGCGGTGGCGGGTCGCGAAGAGAAGAAGGCTCGACCCCAATGGCAGGAGGAGCGGGAGCGTCAGGAGGAGACCCATGCGCGCTCCTCCTCTCCCCGAACCAAGCCGTCCTCCTCGTCCGCCGTGATCGGGCGATGAGCGGGAGCCGGTACCTCACCGAGGCGATCAGTCGCCGTCAGGTCGTCCAAGTCATCGGTGCGGAGTGCCCGGTACGTCCGGTAGACGAGCGCGACTGCGAAGACCAGCACACCGAAACTGATGACGATGGCCGTCAGGATGAGTGCTTGCGGAAGCGGGTCGGCGCTCGGTAACGGGACCGTCGTTCGACCCTCAGGGACGAGGGGTGGACGTCCACGCACGAGGCCACCGGAAAGGAAGATCAGGAGATTCGCCCCGTTTCCCAATAAGATCAGGCCGACGAGCATCTTGACGATGCTGCGGCGCAACAAAAGGTACAATCCAGCGCCGTACAAGACACCGATCATCGCGACAAAGAAAAGTTCCATCGTTCACTCCTCAGCGAAAGCGAAGAGCATGGTCAACGTCGCCCCGATGACTGTCAAGTACACCCCGATATCGAAGATGAGCGGTGTGCCGAGATCGACGCGGAGATTTCCGGGAAGGGATACGCCGATCCACAAGCCGGTGAGGAAGGGCGTCCCGCTGATCCAGGCGATGAGGCCGCTCGCCGCGGCGAACGCGAGGCCAATGGCGATCAACGTCAGTGGTTGCACGCGGAGGAGTCGCTGGGCTGTGCGCAGGCTGTAACCGAAAGTGAGGAGAGCGAACCCGGTGGACGCGATCAAACCCCCAGCGAAGCCGCCCCCTGGTTCGTGATGCCCACGCAACAGCAGGAAGAGGCTGAACAGCAAGAGGAGCGGTGAGATCCAGCGGACAGCCGTTCGCAAGATGATCGAGGGAAGGGTACTCACGTTCCTTTCTCCTTTCGACCCCGGAAGAGCAAGGCTGTCACCCCGAGACCGGCCAAGCCCAGCACCGTGATCTCGCCGAGCGTGTCCAGGGCGCGGAAATCGACCAGGATGACATTGACCACGTTCCGCCCGTGTGCCGCGGGGTAACTCTGCTCGAGGAAGAAAACAGAAATGCGCTCGCGGGCAGGGGAACCGATCATCAGGAACGCGAAAAGGCTCATCGTCATCCCAAAAAGCACAGCGACGATCGCATCGCGGACACGGGCGCTGATCGTCGAGAGGCGAGCGTAGCGCGGCAGGCGATAGAACGCGAAGACGAGGAGCACGACGGTCAAGGTATCGACGAGTACTTGCGTGATCGCCAGATCCGGTGCGCTGAAGCGAGCATAGAGCACGGCGAGGCTGAAACCGAGAGCGCCGAGTGCCGCGATGGCAGCGAGTCGCTCGGTCGCGCGGACTGCAACGAGCGAGGCCACCAGGATGATGAGCGCTAAGCTGGCGTCGACGACATCGATCGCTGACAGGTGTGGTCGAGGCCAGCGAGCGACGAGTTCGGCACGATACCGGCCCACAGTGAGCGCCGAGAGTGCGACGAGCGTCAGCACTGTGACCATGACGTAGACGCGCAAGTAGCCGCTCTGCAAGAGTCGAGTCTGCCGGGTAGCCACGCCGTTGATGAGGTCCAGCGTTCGGAAGTACCAGCTCTCGCTCCCCCACGCCGCGAGAGCTCCGGCTGGTGGACTCCACGGTTCCGTCGTGCGGAGGCGGTCGCCGAGTCGGAGCGCGAACGGCCAGCTGACGGCGAGCGTCCCACCGAGAAGCAGGACGAGCAGGCTCAGGCCGAGTGCGGGGGTGAGGCCGTGCCAGAGGGCGAGCTTGACGCTCGTCGGCCAATGGCCCGACAGGCTGGCGACGATCGCACTCGCCAATGGGCCGAGGGAACCGGTAAGAAGACCGGAAAGCGACGCGGCGGCACCCAACAGCGCGGGAGCGGTCAGGAGTTCCCAGGCTGGAGCGTGCGCGTGCTCGAGCGCCGTCCGCGAGTGGCCGACGAAGGGTCGCAGAAGGAGCCACGCGACCGCTGTCTGCCCGCTGAGCACGGCGAGCAGGATGGCCAGTCCAGGGAGTGGCAGCTCGTGCCAGGAGGTCTCGAGAACGAGTTCCTTAGCCACGAACGAGAGCGTCGGCGGGAGGCCAGCTGCAGCGAGGACGACGAGTCCGGCGACGACGGTGAGTCCGGGGAAAAGGCCAGCCAGGCCGCCGAGACGATCCAAGTTACGCTCACCAGTCGCATGGTCGATGGCGCCAGCGAGTAGGAACGCTCCACCCTTGTACAGCGCATGGGCGAGCAAGAAGAGGGCGAAGGGGAGCCAACCAGGCTCGCCGAAACTGAGCAGGAAGACGAGCGTTCCAAGCGCGCTGATCGTGCTGTAGGCGAGCAGCCGCTTGAGATCGCGCTGCTGAACAGCGAGCAGGGCGCCGACCAAGGCGGTCGCGCCGCCGAGCGTGCCGAGACTCGGCTGCCACCAGGGGTGTTCGCCGAACGCGGGGGCCATTCGAGCCAGGAGGTAAACGCCGGCCTTGACCATGGTCGCCGAATGGAGATACGCGCTCACTGGGGTGGGGGCCTCCATGGCGTTGGGAAGCCAGAAGTGCAACGGGACCTGAGCTGACTTGGCTGCAGCACCGAGCAGGATCAGGAGGAAAGCAGCAGTGACCAGCCCGTCGGCAGCGAGAGGTCCCTGGGCGAGGATTTCGCTCAGTCGCAGGCTGCCGGTTCGCTGCGCCAGGATGAGGAGACCGGTCAAAAGGGCGAGCCCACCGCTTCCAGTGACGATCAAGGCCTGTGTCGCACTCGTGCGTGCTCGTTCGCGTTCGTTTTCCAAACCGATCAGGAAGAACGACGTGATGCTGGTGAGCTCCCAGAAGACGAACAGGAGAATCACGTCATCGGCGAGCACCAAGCCGAGCATCGCTGCCTCGAAGGCGAGAAATGCGACCCAAAAGGCCTGACGTCGTGGATGGTGCTCGAGGTACGCGACTGCATAAAGCGCGATGAGTGCACCGATGCCAGTGATGAGGAGGGCGAACAGGAGCCCCAGCCCGTCCAAGCGGAGCACGAGATCCGAGCCGAGCGTGGGGAGCCACGAAAGTACTTCGACATGGGTGGATCCGCGGGTCACGGCGGGTAGTCGGCTTGCGTACCACACGAAGAGGACGAGCGAGATCGAGGCCGCCAGATACCCGAAGCGGGCAGCGAGCCGACCCCCGAGCCAGGGGGCCAGGACTGCCAAAATGAACAACGTTGCGAGACCAGCGAGCACGAGCCCTCCTCTGACGCTCGTCACGTCGGCGTGCAATGGTGCGTTCGAGAGGCTCGCTGCTCCCTCGCCTGTGGTGCCCGAGCCTCCTCGCGAGGCGACCGCCGACCACGAAACGGCCGCCTCGCGGGAAGGCCCGACACGGGGCTCCATGCACAGTCGCCGGCCAGTGTATCGTGGAGAGCACGCACCGGGCAAGAATGGGTGGGAGATAGGCAGGCGAGGCATCGGTACGCGCCTCTCGGGAAGGCCAACGCCGTACACTGCTCATGGCGCGTGGCGCGCCGAGCGAGCGTCGGCGAGGGAAGTCGGGAGGGGAGTTGACCATGCTGCGTCAGATCGATCATCTGGTCGTTTTGGTGCCGGACCTCGAGACTGCCATCGAGGAGTATCGTCGAGCCGGTTTCACGGTCGTGCCGGGTGGAACACACCCCACGGGAACGCACAACGCGCTGATCGGTTTCAGCGACGGCGCCTATCTGGAACTCCTGGCCTTTTACGAGGACAATCCGGCTCACCGCTGGCACCGCTTTCGCACTGCGGGAGGGGGGATCATCGATCTCTGCGTCCTGGTCGAGGGCGTCGAGGCGGAATGCCAGCGACTCGAGCGAGCCGGTTTGACCTACCAGGTGGCGGCGGGGAGCCGAACGCGTCCGGATGGATTCACGATCGCGTGGAAGAACGCGACGCCCCCGGACGAGTTGACGGGTCAGCTACCGTTCCTGATCGAAGATGTGACGCCGCGCCGAGAGCGCGTGCCGCATGGCAAGCAGGCGGAGCACGCGAATGGGGCCGGGGGTGTGGCCGAAGTGGTGATCGCCGTCCGTGACCTTGCACCAGCTGTCAGTGCCTGGCGAGCGCTCCTCGAGACTCCAGGGGAAGTAGCCGACGATCCAGTCTTGGGGATTCCTGTCCATCGCTTCGCGCTCGGCCCGCATCGCATCTCGCTCACGGTCGGTCCTCACCCGCTGGTCGACGAGCGGCTCGAGCGGGCAGGTCCTGGGCCGCTGCTCGCGCGTCTATGGGCCTGGACCACGGCAGAAGTGACGCTCGGGCAGGCCCGTTTCGTGCTGCAGCAACTGGCGCGCTAGCGCTCCTCCCGCCCCATCCAACGGGGGACAGCGATCGGTGGCTGATAGGTCAGGAGCGCCGCGACGGCTTCCTCAGGGTCATCGGTCACGATGAGAAGGCCGGCGTGTTCGGGGGCGATGAACCCCTCGTCGATCGCATGACGCACGCTCGCTAGCAGGTGGCGGTAATAATCGCCCGAGTTGAGCAGAACGACCGGCTTGGTGTGGATACCGAGCTGTGCCCAAGTCACGATCTCGAAGAGTTCGTCGAGTGTGCCGAAACCTCCTGGCAACGCGACGAAGCCATCAGCCAAGTCGGACATGAGCGCTTTGCGCTCGTGCATCGTCCGCACGATATGGAGACGCGTGAGATTGGGGTGGGCGAACTCGCGCGCCATCAGGACTTCCGGGATGACACCGATCACTTCGCCGCCTGCTTCCAGCGCGGCATCGGCAACGACACCCATCAGGCCGATGCTGCCGCCGCCGTAGACGATGCCGATCCCGCGCTCGGCGAGCAGTCGGGCCAGGCGTTGCGCATGCAGCCGGTAAACAGGGCGATTGCCGAGGCGCGACCCACAAAAAACGCAGACACGCTCGAGCGGCACTCTCCGGTCTTCCATCGTTCTCGGGTTCCTTCCGTTGCGGGGGCGCGATGCCCCGGTCCGCTGAGTGTACCCTGCTGATCGCTGTCGTGAAAAGCCGTATCGGGATGCGTTGTCTCCCTGAGCGGATGCGAGCACCGGCGGGGCACACACGTTTTCTGGTAGACTGCGCAGGAGAACGAGAGGATTGTCCCAGATGGTGCAGGTGATCGATCCGATCCGCGACCGCGCTGGGCTCGAGCGGAAGCTGGCGACAACGTCCTATCACGTCGATCGCGAGCATGCGCACATCTGGATCATCGATCCCGACGTCTGTCTCCAGTGCGAGCGGCAGCAATGCATCGTCTGCTGTCCGGCAGCATGCTACACACCACTACCGGATGGCCGGGTCAAGTTCTCCTACGAAGGCTGCGTCGAGTGCGGAACGTGCCGGATCGTCTGTTACGAGTTTCGCAATATCGCTTGGACGTACCCGCGTGGTGGTTTCGGCGTCCAGTACCGGTACGGCTGAAGGGCGCGCTGCACCCTACCAGGTACCGATCGGGCTGTGCTGTGGTGCACCCGAACCTCATCGCTGCTCTTCCAGCAACGAGCTGGATCCGAAGCTCCGGCTCGTCGCAGTGGGTGTGCGACGAGCGACTACTCCCGATCCTGTGGCCCTCCGCGAGCACGGGCCGCGCGCAAGACGAGAGTTCCTCCGCGAACGCATTCTCGGTTCGGTGAGACGACTCGCGGCCGGTCGGTTCGGAACATGAGAACGGTGCGGAGCAAGGACTTCCACCTCTTGCGCAGGTGGCAGCGTACGATCGGGGCAACGATCCGAGTGAGCGGCGACGCGGTGCTTCCTCACGCGCAACACGAGAGACGCGCGGGATCCTGCTCGACGGCGAGCGCAGCCAAGCGCAGCCCCTCTCCGACCGTGAGGTAGGGCGCGAGATGCTCGCGCAGGTCGGCGAGCGTGAGTCCGGCATGGACGGCCAGAGTAGCTGCTTCGATCAATTCCCCGGCAGCGCTGGCGAGCGCCTGAACGCCGAGTATCCGCCCGCTGTCGGCATCGGCGACGAGGAGCACCCCGCCGAACGGTTGCAACTCGACCCGCTCGCGGGCGATGACCGATGCAGGAGCGAAGCCGGTGACGACCCGATGCCCGCGTGCCTCGGCATCTGCTCGGGTCAGCCCCACGCTCGCCAGCTGGGGTTGCGTGAAGATGACGGCTGGTACGGCATCCAGACGCAGGGTCTGCTGCTCCCCGAGGAGCGCGTTGCGAGCTGCCAGGCGTCCCTGCGCGGCTGCCACATACACGAACTGCGGACCGAGCGTGACGTCCCCCGCGGCGTAGATGCGGGGATTCGTCGTCCGGAGCGTCGGATCGAGTCTAGGGGCTCCCCGAGCGTCGAGTTCCACACCGGCGGCAGCCAGATCGAGTTCGTCCACGTTCGGGCGACGTCCCGTCGCCACGAGCAGCGCTTCGGCCTCGAGCGTCTCCTCGCGACCATCGCGGTGTTGCACGAGGAGACGTACCCCACCAGGAGCCCGCTCGACCCGCTGCGGGAGCACGCCGAGGCGGAACTGGATCCCTTCCGCAGCGAGTGCTTGCTGGAGCTGTTCGGCCAGCTCCGGCTCGGCTTCCGGCAAGAGCTGAGGTCGCCGCTGCACGAGGGTGACGCGACTGCCGAGCCGCTGGAACGCTTGGCCGAGTTCCAAGGCCACGTACCCGGCACCGAGCACGAGCAGCGAGGTCGGCACGCGCTCCAGGTCGAGCGCGCTCGTGCTCGTCAAGAAAGGCGTCTCGGCGAGGCCAGGCAGCGGCGGGAGAGCCGGACTAGCCCCAGTCGCGATCAGGAAGGCGCGGGCGCGGATCAGGCGATCGCCGACGGCGACTGTCGTCGGATCGACGAAGCGGCCCGTGCCGCGCAGGAGTTCCCAGCCGTAGTAGTCGACGAGTTCCTCGTATTTCTCGCGCCGCAGTGCGGCGATCAGATCCTGCTTCTGCGCCACATGGGCTGCCAGATCGACTGCCTCGAGCTGGCTGCGGATCCCTCGATAGCGGCGCGTCGCAGCCAGATGAGCGAGTTCGGCGGCGCGCAGCAAGAACTTCGAGGGGACGCACCCGACGTTGACGCAGGTTCCGCCCAGCGTGCCGCGTTCGATCATGATGACGCGGGCACCGAGTTGGCGGGCCTCGATCGCAGCAGCGAAGGCGGCTGAGCCACCGCCGATGATCACCAGGTCGGCATCAACGTCGGGCGTCCTCTCGTCCAGTCGGACAGGTGAGAGGCGCCGCAGTAGCCCTGGTTCGTAGTGATGCGAGGATCCGCCAGCGGCGCGAATGGCAGCGAGCAGGGGCTGGGGGTCGAAGGTAGGTGGGGCGAGAAAGCGAACCCGACTCCGCCGCCAGTCCGCTTGTGGCTCGATACCGCCAGAAGTCTCTACAGCTGCTTCGACGCGCCGCTCGCAGTCTGGGCAGGTCATACCTTCCACGTCGAGCTCGTAGGTGACGAGGGCCGAACCGTGGTTCGCCAGGGTCATCGTCCTTCCTCCTTCTCGGTGTCGACGCGCGCGAACTCGCCGAGGACAGCGTGCTCGGTCCCCAGCCCAGCTCGAGCACAGGAGGTGGATCGGGTCATGAATCGACGGCGAGAAAGCGACCAGTGAACGACGCGAAGTCCAGTCGTGCCAGCAAAAGCGACGAAGAGCGTCTGCTGGCGATGGACAAAGAGCCAGCCGAGCAAGGGGAGGCTCCATAAGACAGTGGGATCCTGTTCCCATGCTAGGAGGAGAGCAGCGAGCGTGAGGGCCAGTGTAGCCAGCGCCAGATCGAGGATGCGGGAGAAGGTGTCACGCGCCAGCAGACTGGCGATGAGGAGAATAGCCGTGACGGCCAAGAGAAGCGGTGCTTCCAGACGTGCCAAGAAGGCAAAGGCAGCGGTCCCACCGAGTGCGGAAAGCAGGAGAGCGAGCCATTGGATCACCACCCAGTTGCAACAGGCCAGTGTGGTCAGTGCGAGTCCTGTCAGGGTGGCTAGCTGTTCCAGCCCGCGCGCGAGGGTCGGCAGGCGGTTGCGCAGCGAATCCAGCGCCAAGCGGCACCTCCCTTCCGAGTCCCCATCGCGTTGCCGTACGCGGCCAGGATATCACATACGGAAAAGCGCATGCAAGTCATCGATTTATTGCCTATCTCGCGTTTCATGGAATTCTCTAATGGGATGCGTCATGGGTGGCGGCTCGAGCGTGCGCCAGGGTGGGTCCGCTAGTGCGCCGTCGGCGAGCGCGGTCGCGAAGGCAGTGGGTTCATCTGAATAACTTGCTGAGGCAAGCAGAACCGATTCGCGCGACGAGTCGGGCATGGCGAGCGCCGCGGCGTGGCATGGCGCTGTTGGATCGTCCCCCCAACGGATGGGGAGGGATTTACACTTCGTGCCAGCCGATGCGGCGCGCTAGCAGCGGCTTTCCTGGCCAGAGGGCCTTTCGTGCGGCGTGTCGCTCGCCGTGCAGTCGTCAAGAGCGACGGAAGGAACGCGTGGATGTACTGGTGCCGAGCCCATGTCCTCGTCTGCACCGCGAATCACTGCTCCCAGAAAGGGGCGCAACAGGTGGCGGCGCGCTTGCGACTCGAGCTGAAGCGAGCCGGGTTGGACGCGGAGATCATGGTGAATACGTGCGACTCGATCGATCTCTGCGATATCGGCCCGAATATCGTCGTCTATCCGCAGGGATGGATCTACCGGAGCGTCCAAGTGAGCGATCTCCCCGAAGTGATCCAATCCGTACTCGATGGTCAGCGACCGGTGGAGCGCCTCATCTTGCGGCCCGATTCCGAGGACGAACGGAGGCGACGCGAGCTCTACCGCGCGGTGGTCGCTCAGGAACCGCTCGCCGTGCCAGTCTTCGCCGCGCTTGCTGAGCGCTACGGCTTCGACGAGGCGTGGGTCGCCGAGCAGGCGCGGCGAGGATTCATCGCCCGCAAGCCGGGTGACGACGGTGACCGCATCACCGTGACCAGCAAGGCACGCCACCGCTACGGCCTGTCGGAAGCGACCTGAGCGATCCACCGAACGACGATCTCGCATCGGCGACGCGTCGGTGATTGCCTCGGTGGCACGAGGCACGCGAAGCTGCAGCCGCGAGCGCTGGATTCTCGCCGCACGAACAATGGCTCGTGCTCGATGCGCTCGTACGGGAAAGTTGCCAATCTGTCACTATGTGGTCACAGTTCTTTGGCAAGGTGTGTGGTATACTTGTTTTAGAGGTGGGGAGGGGTGGGAGAAGGCAATGATCGCGTGAAGGAGGTGCGATGACGGCAGCGGTGCAGCAGTCATTTGTGCGTCGTGCCGATGCACAACGCCCGCGATTCGCGCACCCGGCTGAAGCGGAGTTCGCAGCCTTTCTCGATTTCTATCGGATCGCCTGGGAATACGAACCACGTTCCTTCCCTCTCCGCTGGCAAGATGGGCGGATCGTCGAGCAGTTCACCCCCGACTTCTACCTCCCTGAGCAAGATCTCTACGTCGAACTCACGACGATGAAACAGAGTTTGGTCACCCGCAAGCATCGGAAGGTCCGGCGACTCCGGGAGCTTTATCCCCACGTGAACATCGTGCTCCTCTATCGCAAGGACTACCACGAAATCCTCTCGCGCTTCGGCTATGGCTCGGTGGACATCACCTCGCTACGCCCTGATCAGATCGAGCGAGTTCTCTTGAGTCCGGCTGAGATCCAGCGGCGAGTGGCCGAACTCGGTCAGCAGATCTCGGCGGATTACGCCGGCGAGTCGCTCGTCCTGGTGGGCGTTCTCAAAGGCATCACCTTCTTCCTGGCCGATCTCGCCCGGGCCATCACCCGACCGTTGGCGATCGACTACCTGCAACTCTCGCGTGACCTGCGCGAGGGTGTCGCCATTCGGAAGGATCTCGATCTCGATATCCGCGGCAAGCATGTGCTGCTGGTCGAGGACATCGTCAATACGGGGTTGACGCTCGACTTCATCGTGCGCGTGCTGCGCGAGCGCGAACCAGCCAGTCTCGAAGTGTGCGCGCTCCTCGACAAGGCCGAGCGGCGATTGGTTCCGGTCCCGGTGAAATACGTCGGCTTCACTATTCCAAACGAGTTCGTCGTCGGGTATGGGCTCGACTATCGCGAGCTCTATCGGAATCTTCCTTTCATCTGTGTCCTCAAGCGCGAGGTTTACGAGGCGAACGGAAACGGTCACCTGATCGGGGGAACTCATCAGGAAGCAGCTGCCGAGGCTGCCGAGTCCTCGCTGGACGCAACGCGAGTCGAAGAGGGTTCCGGCTGACAGACGGGACAGTAGTACGTCCCTCGGCCGGCGATGGTCCGCTTGACGATCGGGGTGCCACAGCGCGGGCAGGGTTGGCCAGCCCGGCCATGAACGTGGGGAAACTCGCCGACTGGCGGCACAGCCCGCCCGTGGAGAATCTTGGCTCCTCCTAGTGGAACCGCGATCGCCAGCACCTCACGGATCGCCTGGTACAGGCGAACGATCTCGCCCTCATCCAGCGTTCGGACTAGACGCGCCGGATGGAGTTGGGCGAACCAGAGACTCTCGTCGACATAAATATTGCCGAGTCCAGCCACGACGCGCTGGTCCAGCAGCGCGGCCTTGAGGGAAGTTCCGCGACGCCGGGCGAGTCCTTGCCGAAGAGACTCCAGGGTGAACTCGTCACTGAGCGCGTCGGGCCCGAGTGACAAGGAAGCGAGTGTCGCGGGAAGTTCGTCGGGAAGCACGAGCTGGACGCGGGCGAAGTGACGGACATCGGTCAGGTAAAGGTGTTCATCGGGGGCGAAATCCAGCCGGAGAGCGGTCGACTTGTGGGGGAGCGGCGCATCGTACGGTGGGATCGGATGTCCCGCAGCGAAACCGGGAATGCTGCTGCCGCGCGCGACGAGTTGGCCGGTCAATTTGAGGTGAACGAGCAAAGCCAGGGTGGGAAAAGTCAACCAGAGATACTTGCCCTTGCGACCGACATCGCGGAGGGGTTGCCCGACGAGAAGCGCGAGTGTGAGGCCAGTCGGGGCAACGATGAGTCGGGGGCGATACAGTTCGTAGCCCGTACAGATGCGGCCGAGCAGCTGCTCGGCGATTCCGCGCCGTGCCGCTTCGACCTCGGGGAGTTCAGGCACGCTGACGGCTCCCCGCGAGCGTCTCGACGGGTTCAGGTTGGATCGCGCGAGTGGGGGGACGGATGCCGAGTCGTTCCCAATCGATGCGCCAGTAGCGGGGGTCGAAGGGGTCGACTTCTTGCCGCGTGTCCAGCCGGTTCCAGATCGTCGGAAACGCGTAGATCTCCTTGCCCTCCAAGACGATGCGACGTGCGATCCCGCCTGGGCGATTGACGGGAAAGATTTCGCGAGGGGGCCGACTGATGACTTCGGCCTGAAACCAGCCGTGCTCAGGGCAACGTCCGGCATGAAGTTGCCACGGCAAGCGTGCGGTCACACGCCCCAGCTGGCGAACGACGACTCCTTCGAGTTCGCCGCCGCAGAGCGGGCAGCGGAGTGGTGTGTACGACTCCCGGCGAACTGACTTCATGACTCAGCGTTCCCTCACACCGACCCGGCTCAGCGCTCCGGCCCGGAGCGATCCGGCACGATCATAGCATGGAGTCGCTCGGTCGGTGACGGCGAGCACATCGCCACCGCGAACCGCAGTCGAGAGCGTCCACCCTGGCACGCGCCATCGGCTTCCACGCTGGTTGCTCGGTGATCGTCGGTGCCGGATGCCGGACGGTGTGCGAATCTGGCCAGCAGGCTAGTGGGGCGATAGTCCGCCCCACCAGCCTGCACGCTGCCCGCTTCGTCAATCGAAGACGAGCACGCCGCGGATGACCTGACCGTGCTCGACGTCATGATAGGCCTGGTTGATCTCATCGAGCCGGTAGCGGCGAGTGACGAGTTCGTCCAACTTGAGCTTGCCGTCCCGGTAGAGTGCGAGCAAGCGTGGGATGTCGATGCGCGGTACGTTATGACCGAAAATCGTTCCGCAGACCTCCTTGGCCATCAGCATGAACATGAGGTCGAGAGGGTGCGTTTCCACCTCGTTGGGGTCGCGGCCGATCGCTCCCACGATGACGGTTCGGCCGGCTTTGCGGGTAGCACGGGTCGCAGTCGTGAGGAGCGATGGGGTCACCAGGCTCGGGGTCAAGATGGTGGCATCAGCACCCACCCCGTGCGTGATGTCCATGATGCGCTGGACGGGATCCTCTCGTGATGCATTGATCGTGTGGGTCGCGCCGAATTCCTTCGCCTTCTCGAGTTTCCAGTCCACCAGATCGATGGCGATGACCTTCTCGGCACCCGCGAGAGCTGCCCCTTGCACGGCGTTCATCCCCACTCCGCCCGTCCCGAAGATGGCCACCGTCTCTCCCGGTCGCACGCGTGCCCGGTTGACGGCCGCGCCCCAGCCGGTGGGGACCGCACAGCCGACCAAACAGGCGCGATCGAGCGGGAGATCGGGATCGATCTTGATCACCGAATCGACGGGACAGACGGTGTACTCGCTGAAGGCCGAGACGAGTGCGAATTGCGCAATGTCTTGTCCGTCTTTGTGGAAACGGAAGGTCCCATCGAGCTGGGCGCCTTGAGTCAGCAGAATACCGCGATCGCAGAGCGCTGCCAGCCCACTCAGGCACCAGCGACACGTGCCGCAGGCGGGGATGTAACAGAGCACGACGTGGTCACCCGGCTGGACCTCGCTGACGCCGGGGCCGACCTTTTCCACGATGCCAGCACCCTCGTGCCCGACGACCATGGGAAAACGAACGGGGGCGGCGCCAGTCGCGAAGTGCCAATCGGAATGGCAAAGGCCGGTAGCGACCAGCTTGACGAGCACTTCACCCTCTTTCGGCTCGTCGACCTCGATCTCCTCGATGGAAAACGATCGGGTAGGGCCATACAAGACCGCTGCGCGAGACTTCATCGAATACCTCCTTCTACATTTAGCGATGAACCACCTCTGACCGAGCGGATGATAGCAAGCGCTCGCACGGTGAGCAAGACTGCCGAACATGCCAGGAGTGTGCGGAGAGCGCGAGAATGTGCCACGGTGTGGGATTCGCGGTCAGGCGCTGCGCGGAACGAGGCTGTGGCCGCAATGCTCTTGGGCGACGATCGGAATGCGGAAGCAGAGGGCGAGGGATGAGGGGGGCGAGGTGATGACGCTCTTGCTGGGAGACACCGCTTTCCGCTATCGTAGACGGGGATCGGGCTGGGGGAAGCGGAGACGGAGGAGCCGGCATGGCCGATCGGGATGTCGTCGAGGCGCTGATTGCCACGTACCGCGAGCTCAACCAACGGTTCCGGCCCCTACTGGCGGCGATGAATGCCGACGCAGGGACGGTCGAAGACCCCACGAGCCTGCTCGGGATCCTCTATCGTCTCCGCAATCGCGAGCTGAACGCTTCGCAGGCGATCAAGGAGATGTTGCGGGGTGGTGAGCGGACGATCGTCGACGACGAAGCTGAGCCGCTGGTCACGCTCCAACAAACGGCACTCGGTCTCGTCCCGATCGTCTTGCTTAGCCAGTTCGGCACAGCCCGAGAGGCAACACTCGCCATGGTCCGCGATCTCCCGGACAGTGTGTGGCAGCAGGAGTTCGAGACGCCGCGCGGTCGCATGACCTTGCGGGCATACCTCGAAACCTTGATCGCGCGTGACCGCGAGGCGATCCGTGCCTTGGAAGAGCGCCTCGGGCAACCGGCACCGAAGAACTGAGCCCCATCTCGGGCACGCGGTGCCGGGTAGGAGGTCGCTATGCCCGCGCCGTTTTTGCCGGTTCTCCATACGTCGGCCGCTTCGGGCGATCTCCTGCGGGCGTGGCATTTCGACCCGCCTCTGACAGCGCTTCTCGTCTCGGCTGCTGCTGCCTATCTGATCGCCTGGTACGTTGCGCCACGGCATGGTCGCAGGCGGGTCTCTCGCTGGCGACTCCTCGCTTATCTCGCCGGACTCGAGGTGATCGCGGTGGCGCTCATGGGGCCGCCCGATCATGGCAACGGCGTGCGTTTCAGTGTTCACATGGTGCAGCATACGCTCCTCATGCTCGTCGCCCCACCGCTGCTGGTGCTGGGACAGCCGAGCCGGGTGATCCTCCGTGGCCTTCCCGCTGGTTCCCTGCGCTGGTTCGCCAAGCAGCACCAGCTACGGTCACTGCTCACTGTGTTGACACAGCCGACCGTAGTGTTCCTCGCGGCCACGGTCCCCTTCGCGCTGTGGCACTATCCGCCGCTGTACGAGGCAGCTGTGCGCGATCCGCTGGTGCACGAACTCGAGCATCTGACCTTCTTCCTCGGATCGCTACTCTTTTGGGCAACGCTCGCAGAAGCTCTTCCCGGTCACTGCAGTCTGAGTGCGACGACGAAAATTCTCCTCGCGTTCGCGGTCTGGATGGCGACGGATCTGGTCTGTGCCGCGGTGACGCTGGCCCCGCGTCCCCTTTTCCGGGTTTACGAGGAAGCGGCAGCCCTGTGGGGCTTCGATCCACTAGCCGACCAGCGGTTGGGTGGAGCGATCATGTGGGTCGCTGGTGGCGGACTCTACGCGGCCGTGCTCGTAGGACTTCTCGTCCGCTCGGTGCGGCCAGAGCGGAGAACCGTGCGACTGAGTCGGGGCGCGCGAGCTGCCGAGCGCCTGCTGTTCCCGCTGGCTGCTTTGGGGCTCGCTCTCGTGCCGCTGGCTTTCCTCGGGTACGGTGTGGTGGTATCTGAGTTCGGCGCGCCTGCGTCGATGGTCAACCGATTACGAGAAGATCCATCGCTCTTCGAGCAGAGCGTCTCCGTTTTCGTGACGATGTATCAGGTCGGGGAGTACGAGGGTGTACCCATCGTAGCCCCACCGCCGGGGGCGGAGGTCTACCTGGTTGGGCGTGCCGATGGCTGGTACCCGGTATTGGAACTACGGCAGGGTGTGCAGTATCGCTTGCTCGTCTCAGCGAGCGATGTTCCCCATGGGTTTTTCGTCGATCTCGGTGGCGAGCGGGTGGCTGTTCGTGTCGTACCGGGCGAGGTGGCGATCGTGCCCCTGCGGCCAGCGCGTGCTGGGACGTACGAGATCCGCTGTACTGAACTCTGCGGGCCGTCGTTCCGCGAGATGACTGGACTGATCGTCGTCACCGAGTGAGCGAATGCGCTGCCGATGCGCGCCGAACCAGACGTCGGCTCGTCTGTCGCCTTCGCTTCTCGGCCCATCGCCTGCGGAACGCCTCAGGAGCGGCGGAGCGGGTACGTCGATGCCTGAACGCCTTTCCTTTTTCCGCCTCGATCGGGGGCCGCATGGCAAGGGGGTGATTCTCCGGAAGAGCTTTGACCCCCTGTTCGATATCGTATTCTTGACCGACAATCACGAGTGAATGCTCGGTCGTTCTGCTGTCGTACAGGGTCGAGAGAGGCCTGTGCGGTGACGATGCCGGAGGCTCGCACGTCCGTCGAGGTTCCAACCTGGTTTTGGTGGTTCGTGAGGTCACTTTGTGGGGAGGGAACCCTCGGATCGACCGAGCGCAATGTCCTCGGCGTCTTGCCGGTACCAGTACGAAGCGCCCTGATTCGTGTAGTGCAGGCGAGCGATCCCGGTGCGCTGGAGTCACTCGACGTGCGCCGCGAGGAGCTCCACGCGGAGGATGGGACCTACGTGTGGGTGCATTCCTGGCGATTCGCCGGCGGGGATGAGCCGACGGTGTTGCAGCGGACGGCCAGGCGGCCGTCGATCGCACTCGATCTCGTCGCGTCCTTTCTCGAGGAGTTTCGAACCTGGCAACGCGCTTTCTTGTCCTTGCTTCGCATTGCGACGGAGCACGGTGAGCGGCAGCTACGGGTGGGAGTCACTGGGGCGAGTCTTCCGGTCGTCGAGTTAGCCGTCACGGACGCGCTCGCCACGGTCGAGCGGGGAAGTGAGCTCTACGGGATGACGGTGGCGTTGCCGGACATCGAGTTGCTGTGTGCGTCCCCGCGACATGTGGAACTCGCCTCGTTCGTTTCGCGGGCATACCGCGACCATGATGGAACGGTGTTCGTCGATCTCCCGCGCACGCCGTTCGAGTGCCGGGTCGTGGACCGGCTCCCTGGCCGGGGAATCGCATTCCTCGATGGGGGGCAAGCGGACTCGCGCGAGATTTTCCAGGACAGCTGGTCGTCGGCAGAGCAGTCGTTGCGGCTTGCGGCACTGCATCGGCGCCCTGTCGGCCTCAGGCGAGAAGTGTTGGATTTCTTCGCGCGGCGGTTCTTTCGGGTTCCTCAGCTGAAGGAACAGCAGGTTGCCCTGATCCAGCGGACGCTGCGGGGTGAGTCGAGTCTGGGTGTCCTCCCCACCGGGTTCGGAAAGTCGCTCGTCTTCCAACTTTCGGCGCTCCTGCTGCCGAGTGCGACACTGGTCATCTCGCCACTGCGGTCGCTGATGCGGGATCAGCTGCTCAATCTCGAACAGAACGGTGTGGTGACGGCGGTCGCCATCACCGGGAACGATAGCGAAAGCGAGAAGCGGGCGAAGCTCGAAGGCCTGCGCGCCGGACGGTATCGACTCGTGTATGTTGCGCCGGAGCGGCTCCAGATCGCTGGATTCCTGCGGGAACTGCGCGAGGTCGGCGCGGACCACCCGATCGGTTTGCTCGTCGTGGACGAAGCCCATTGCGTTTCGGAGTGGGGACACGACTTCCGGCCCGCCTATCTGCGCATTCCGCAGTTGCGTCGAGAGCTCGAGGAGGTCGCTGGCCGGACGATCCCGATCGTCGGATTGACCGCGACGGCATCGCGTCTGGTGCGCGCGGATATTCTGGCCACGCTGGAACTCAGCGAATCGGATGTCGTGCAAGAGACGACGAGCGATCGGCCGAATTTGAGCTACTCGGTCCACACGCCAGCCGATTTGGGGGCGAGCGAAAAGGAGGTCGCGCTCGTTCGGCTTTTACGCGAACGGCTGCCGCGGGCGCTCCGCTTCACGCCGAACAGGCTGTACTTCAGCGCCAGTCCGCACAAGGAGACCGGCATCGTCTTCTGCATCTATGCCAATCCGCATGGCAAGACGACTCTCCAGGAAGGGGTCCATTGGGTCGCGTCAGTGGTCGCGGAGCACTTGTTCGCTGGGCGACGCGAGATTCCGGTGCATGCGAGCACGCCGCCGACTCGCTGTCCGTTCTGCCGTTCACCCGTGTGGCGCAACGGTAAGCCACACGAGTGTCTGGAATGTGGGCGGAAGTTCGAGAAGCCGGTCGGTTCTTCCGGGTGGGACGAAGAGGTGGCCCGTACTCAGGACGAGTTCCAGCGGAACGAGCATCCATTGCTGGTGGCGACCAAAGGGTTCGGCATGGGGATCGATAAGCCGAACATCCGTTATGTCGTCCATTACAACCTGGCGAGTGGTATCGAAGCGTACTATCAGGAGGTGGGCCGGGCAGGGAGAGATGGCGAGCATGCTCATGCGGCGCTGCTCTACCGGCCGCCACATCCGGATTGCCGACCGCGGATCGCTGCGGCCCTCGGGGAGCCGCCATGCGTGATCGACCGGCAAGCGTACCGGTTCTATCGCTGCCCCTTCGGTTTGGCGACGCTGTGTGATTATGGTTTGCAAGCTCGTTTCATCCGTGCCAGTTACCCGGGAGTGACCGAAGATACCGAAGAGACTCTCCAGCATTGGAGGCTCGCTCGAGAGGGTCAGCCCATCGTCGTCCGGACGAGTCAAGACGACGAGGTGCTGACGCGTGTGCAACTGGCACTCTATCGCCTTCAACTGCTTGGATTGGTGCAGGATTTCACGCTGACCTACCATCGGCTGACCGAGGTCCAGATCGATGTCGAGCCTGTCCGCGACTGGCGGACGCAAGACGTGCTCGAGGGTTTACGGAGGTATTTGCAGCGAACGAGTGTCGTGTTGGAGCAGTTGAGTAATGGGTCGTCCGGATCGGGCGCGGTATCGGACCTCGGTGTCGCTTTCGAAGGTCTCGTGCAAGAGTCGACCAGCCTGCCCAGAGAAGTGCTTGTCCGCCGTGCGGTGACGATTTTGTTGACCCGGATTTATCAAGTCGTTCCACCGATGCGGTACCAGATGCTCTTGAACGAGCTCGATTATGCGACCAGCCAGGAGCGGGGTGAGTGCCGGCGTTTGGTGTTGCTCGCGCGCTTCGACACCACGCCGCCACCCGACACCTACCGCTGCGGGTTTTGTGACGTCTGTGTGCCGGATCTGATTTTCCCGCTGGGCAAGCGTGCCGAGCTACCGGTTGTGGATGTCGGTCTCGAAGAGTTGGCGCGGCGTCTCCCGGAACTCCTGGAACGGTACGATGGCGAACGGCTCCGGGCATTCGTCGAGGCGGTCGAGCGACGCGGCGGAGTGGCGGGGATGCTCGCCCGGGTGACGACGCGGTTGGAACAAGAAGCGACGAACGTGGCGGCACTGTATCTGGCTGGTGCCTTGGCGCGCCGGCGCGCAGGCCGGGAGCGTGAGGCGTGGGGATATCTCGAGCGCGGGATCGCCGAGGCGATCCGACAAGGTCTGTCGCGGGAGGTACTCCTCGAGTTCGCCGAGGAGGCTGCGGGGCTGGATGCTCCGCGGGCCATCGTGCTGTTGGCGAGGACAGGGGGGCCTTTCGATTCGTTGGAGGGCCGGCAGGAACTACTGGAGTACGCAGTGGCAGCGCTCGGTGAGGAGGCGTTCCAGACGCGCCTCTTGTTGGCACTCCTGGCCAGCGAACGCTTCCTGCAACAGAGCGAGGTGATACTCCTACTACTGAACCGAGCGTTCTCCCGTCTCGCTTCGACAGTGACCTTCTTGGAAGGCCTCAGGGAGCGGATGGAAGAGTGCCTCTCCGGTGTCGTCACGGAGGACGGTGAACATGAGCGAGAGCCCTGATTCCTTTCTCCAGCTGCGGCGACTCGAGCAGCAGCTCGCGAGCGCGCAGCAGGCAGCCAGTACGGTCGAGTCGCTGGTTGGCGAGTTCACCGAGTTGGGAGAACGACTGGCACAGGTCGTGTCCCTCTATGAAGAAGCGCTGACGCTCCTGCAACAGCACGAACAGCAGTTTTCCTCCCTGCTCGAAGAAGCAGGGGAGAAGCTCGCGACGGTCGAGCGAGACAGTGCTCGACTCGTGGCGCAGGCGCAGCGAACAGTGTCGCGACTCGAGCACGAACATGAGGAACGCTGGCGGATGGTGCAAGGGCTCTCCGAAGAACTCACGACTCGTGTCCAGGACCTCGAGCGGAACTGGCAAGAACTCGTACGCTATTACGGTGAGTCGCTCAGCAGTATCAAAGCTGATATCGCGCAGCTGCGCGAATACCTGACGACGCTGGAGGGCCGGGTCGGACAACACGAGGCGGTGGACGAGCGGCTGGCTGCCCAACTGGAACGGACCGAGCGCAGTCTGCGCACGGCGCTGCTCATGGCTGGAGCAGGTATCGGAATCGGCTTGATCGGTATCGTGGTCGGTTGTTTGGCGATGGTGGCGCTGCTCGGTTGAGCGGCAGCACGAAAGAGACGATCTTCCCCTCATGCGTCCAGTGTACTGGTTGCCCTATGCCTGACCAGCATGTTTCCACTCGGCATGGGACTAGTGCGACCGTACGGTGCTTGGCTGCGCGAGCCATTCTCGGTTCCGCGAAGGAATGGAAAAGATCATGGGCGATAGTCTATCGATGAGTCTGATCAGATAACGACGATCATCTATGACATTACAACACCGTGCGGTTTGTAAAAGGAGGTTGTTACGATTTTGTAACACAAGGTATGCAGGATGTGCTTGACCGGCTCATGTCTCGCCCGGTACGATGTACGTAGAGTTGCGACAAAGCGGAGGGGCGAGCATGGAGCAGCGGGAGCGACCAGAGCGTATACCGTGGCCGCAAGTCCTGCTGGACGACATCTTCCTCTTGCTCATGGCTGGACTAGTGGTTCCTACCCTCTTTTATCTGATCTGGGGACTGATCGATCTCGGTTTCATCCCACTTTTCGGCCGCTGAGCGACACCTGGGCAGGAGGTGGGAGATGGCGAGTCGAGTCAGCGCGCTAGCCAAGCCGCGTGGGGTCTGGTGGGAGGGGTTGGGTCGGGACGAGCGGCTGTGGGTCTGGCTGGTGGTCATCTGGGGCATCGCGATGTTCGTGATGATCGCGTTCGTCTGGCCGCTCGTGGGACAGGAACAGAATCGGCTCAGCTCGTATCGCGTCGATCCGGCGGCCTTCGTAGCGGAGGCGGAAGCCTTCATCGCGCGGTATCAGGTTGGCCAGCTGGATGGGATACCGGTCGTCGCTCCGCCCCCTGGGGGAGACGTCTACCTTGATGCTCGTGCCTTTGCCTGGCAGCCGGTGATTCAGCTGCAGCGCGGGCAGACATATCGTTTCCTCATCAGCTCGCGCGACGTTCAGCACGGCTTTTCGCTGGTCATGCCGCCGCACAGCATCAATGTCCAAGTGCTGCCCGGTTACGTGACGGTACTGACCTTGACCCCGGAGAAGGCCGGGGAGTTCCCGCTCATCTGCAACGAGTATTGCGGATTGGGTCACCACCTTATGATCGGCCGAATCGTGGTCACGGAGTGAGGTGCAGCGATGACCGCGGCGACAGCGATGCGGCGATGCGAGATCACGGGGCTCTCGGTCGATCGCTCGGCTGAGCGCCTGATCATGCTGAATGCGGTCACGGCGGTGGTCTATCTCGCTATCGGGGGAATACTCGCTCTGCTGATCGCGCTGACGCGTTGGCAGACGGTGCATCTCTTGAGCCCGCAGCGCTTCTACGAGTTCGTCTCGACCCATGGCATGGTGATGCTGATCTTTTGGATCCTGTTCTTCGAGGTCGCTGGACTGATTTTCGCGAGTACCGTGCTCCTGAGTGCGCGGATGGTCATCCCCTGGCTCAGCTGGGTTGCTTACGGGATGATGTTCGTCGGGTCGGTGGTAGCGACCGTGCTCATGCTGAGCGGGAAGGCGACGGTGATGTTCACGGCCTATCCGCCGTTGCGTGCCGAGACGCACTGGTACTACGCTGCCGTTTTGGTCTTCGCTGTCGGTGCGATCCTCGCCGTGGTGCACTTCTTCGTGAACATCGTCGCTGCGCGCCTGCGTGGTGATGTGGGAAGCTTGCCCCTCTTTACGTTTGCCTTGATGGGAGCGGCGATCATCGCCCTTTGGTCGCTCGTTTCAGGGGCATTGGCGCTGTTTCCGGTCTGGCTTTGGGCGCTCGGCGTGCTCCCGGAAGTCGATCCTGGTATTTATCGCTTGCTGTTCTGGGGGCTGGGACACGGAGCGCAACAGGTCAATCTGGCTGCCATGGTCGGTGTCTGGTATGGCTTGGCCAGCTTGACGACGGGGGCTCGACCGCTGAACGAGGGATTGAGCCGGATCGCGATCGTGCTCTATGTCCTGTTCATCAACATGGGCGCGATGCATCACTTACTGGTCGATCCAGGATTAGGAACCTGGGTCAAGAATGTCAATGCAAGCTACTTTATGTACGCTGCCGTGATGGGGAGCCTCATCCATGCGTTCAGCATCCCAGCATCGATGGAGTTAGCGCTGCGCGAGCGGGGATTCCGCCGTGGTTTGTTCGAGTGGCTGCGTCGAGCACCGTGGGGTGAGCCGGGCTTCGCCGCGTTGGTGGTGAGCATGGTGCTTTTCGGCCTGCTCGGCGGTATCAGCGGAGTGATCATCGGTGGACCGCAAGTCAATATGATCTCGCACAATACCCTGCTCATTCCAGCACACTTCCACATGACAGTAGTGGCAGGCACGACAACCGCCTTCATGGGGATTTCTTACTATCTCGTGCCGCTCATCTTCCAGCGACAGCTCTTGTTCCGACGACTCGCCCAGTGGCAGCCGTACGTCTTTGGCCTCGGCATGCTCATCCTCGGTCTCGGTTTGGGATTGGCAGGCCACTGGGGTGTTCCACGACGCCATTGGGACATTACCTTTTCGACCGCACCGGCACTCGGTATGAACCTACAGGAACTCCGGCCTGAGATCGCGGCGTTCCTCGCGATGGTGGGGATCGGTGGCGTTATCGCCGTCGTCGGCGGTGCGATGTTCGTACTGGTAGCGGTAGCGACTGTCTTCGTTGGTCAGCGGACACCGCGCCCTGCCGTCGGGCGCATCATTCCGGAGGCCTTCAGCCCGTATCCAGCCATCGCCGGCGGCGCTGGTGAGCCAGCGACGACGACCCATCGAGGCTTCGAGGTGCCGGGGACGCTGGTCATCTCGGTTGCGTTCTTGATCCTGTTCATCTTCCTCTACGGGTTCTCTTGGTTCGAGTTGAGCCGGGTACCGTGGAAGATCGGGTAAACGCTTACAGCGCGATCGTTCGTCTTCCGGTAGGCTACCAGTGGTAGACTCGCTGCCGGCGAGTCGTGTCGGGAAGCGACGACGGTGCGGGGGCACCATGCGCGAGATGGGAGAGGGGCGTCAGAGCATCCGTTGGCTGGCGCTGGCTGTCGCGATCGCTGGCTATCTTCTGATCGTGATCGGCGGAACAGTCCGAGTGACCGGAGCAGGCTTGGGCTGTGGCCCGGAGTGGCCGCTCTGTAACGGGCGTCTCGTACCCGGCTGGGATCTCTTAGCTTGGATCGAATACGTTCACCGACTGATCGCGCTGGCGGTCATCCTCCTCACCGGAGCGGTCGCCGTGGCGAGTCGGCGCACACACTCGTTGGATCGATGGACGGTGCGGTTGCCGCTCATCGCTGTCGGGCTGGTGCTCGTTCAAGCCATGCTGGGCGCGATCACCGTCTGGACGCACCTGGAGGCAGCGGTGGTTGCGCTCCATCTGGGAGTGGCGTTGAGTTATCTCGCGGTCGCACTCGTGCTCGCCTTCCGGACGTGGTTTCCGGCCCTCGCCCGAGCGACAGTACGCTCTCCATTGCGCCCGTGGCTGCTTGCCTCGCTGGGAGCACTTTTCCTCCTGATGCTCAGCGGAGCGTACACGGCCAAGCGCGGTGCGGGGTTCGCCTGCCCGGAGTGGCCGTTCTGTGGAGGGTTCTGGATCCCGACCGGGTGGACCAATGTCGACGTTCACCTGACGCACCGATCGATTGCGCTCTGTGCGGTCTTGCTGGTGATCGGGGTCGCTTGGAAGGCGCGGCGAGTGCGCGGTGAGGCACCGTGGGTCGTCGGGCTGGTCACAGCAGCAGCAGTGCTCATGGTCGCGCAGGTCTTCGTCGGGGCAGCCAATATCTGGTTCCGCCTACACCCAGCGGTGAGCGTTGCGCATCTGGCAGTCGCGACGATCGTTTGGGTGCTGCTCGTGCTAGCCGTTCTGGTTGACCGCGCGTTCGCCAGTGCTGCCGTCCAGCAGGACCGAGTCGCGGTACGGGGAGCGATCCAGCGCCCGCTCGGCCAAGTGCTGCGCGACTATTTCGTGCTCACCAAGCCAGGTGTGATGGTCTTGTTGCTCGTCACCACCTCGTGCGCGATGCTCGTGGCGGCGCAGGGAGTGCCCTCATTGTGGACGCTGTTCTGGACGCTCGTCGGTGGAGCGCTCGCTTCCGGTGGAGCAGGGGCGATCAATCACTATGTGGATCGGGACATCGATGCGATCATGACGCGCACGCGCCGGCGACCGTTGCCGGCTGGACGATTGGCCCCGGAATATGCGCTGCTCTTCGGTGTCGTACTGAGTGTTCTGGCAGTCTATGTTCTGACCGCGTTCGTCAATCCGGTCGCAGCCGTGCTCTCGTTGTCCGGCAACCTGTTCTACGTCTTCGTGTATACGATCTGGCTCAAGCGAAGTACGCCACAGAACATCGTGATCGGAGGTGCAGCGGGAGCGGTCCCACCGCTGGTCGGCTGGGCAGCGGTGACGGGCCAAGTCAGTGTGCCAGCTCTCCTGATGTTTCTCTTGGTCTTCGCCTGGACGCCACCGCACTTCTGGGCGCTGGCGCTGTACAAGCGTGGCGATTACGCTGCGGCGGGGGTGCCGATGCTGCCAACAGTGCGCGGGGAGGAGGAGACGCGCCGGCAGATCCTGGCCTATACGATGGCCATGGTCTTGGCGAGTTTACTCTTCTACCCGCTCGGTGTACTGGGCGTTCCGTACCTCGTGGCAGCTATGGTGCTGGGTGCCCGCTTCCTTTGGCTGGTGGCGCGACTCTATCGTGAGCGGAGCGAGCAGCTGGCGAAGCGCGTCTTCCTCTATTCCATGCAGTATCTCGGCTTGCTCTTTGCCGCGATGGTCGTGGACGCGGTCGTGTTCTGACGGAGTGGTCAGCTTTCTGCGCGATCTCCGGCAACAAGATCGCCGGAGATCGCGTGCCGTCCTGTCGTCGAAATCGATGGGGTGGCTGCCTGGTGTCGCTTGCCCTCGAAAGGTCTCACGGATCGCGGATCAGGGGTAGCGTAGAACAGTGGATGCCACCCCCGTTTTTGAAGATCTCGTCATACGGGATCTCGACCGTCTCGATGCCTGCTGCCTCGAGTCGCTCGCGTGTGCGAGGGCAGCCTGCCGGCATGATCACCCGGGCCGGTCGGACAGCGAGGCAATTGACGGCCTGCGGCTCGGTCGGCCAGACGTGGATGGGCTGGATGTCGAGTTCGCGGAGCAAGTCGAGGAACCAGTAGGGAAGACGCGTCAGGTTGATGAGCGCTTTGTCGTAATCGACCATCACGCAGGCACCATCGAGGTGGAGCGCATAGCCTGGGAGGGGAACCCGGACCAGGCGCACGCCTTGCTCGGCGAGGACAGCTTCCAATTGCCGCACTCCGGCCTCGTTTTGCCGATAGGACATACCGACCGCGACCGTCGAGTCATTCAGCCAGCAAACGGATCCTCCTTCCAGGAGTCCCGTCCCATGGATGGTGTGCAGGATCGGCATGCCGAGTTCGGCGAGGAGGCGGGTGATGAACGCTTCCTCGCCGCGTCGGCCAGCCTGGGGATGGCGCCCGACGAGGCCGAGACGACAGACGACGGCACCCCCTTTGACGGCGACCGCCATATCGCGCGTGAAGACGGCATGCGGGTCGCGAGGTGGGCAGTCGACGGAAACGACTTCGACACCCTCTGCCCGAAGAGCGGTCACCAGCGCGTCGTGCTCGGCTTGCATGCGGGTGAGGTCAGGCGGGTTGCTGTCCCGCCAGTACCATTGGTTCTCCTCGTCGATGTAAGCGCCGATGGTCGGGTCGTAGTGCCCCTCTGGCTGGACGGTGAGCATCTCGTCCCCGGGACGGTGCACGACGCAGAGCCGGAGACGTCCGACGTCGTTCTCGACTCCCCAGCGGCGTCCCCACACTCGTTCCTGCATCTCGGGTGCTTCGAAAGCGGGCTCAGCTTTCGGGATCATCCGCTCCAGGACGAGGTGATAGTACGCCTCGGTGTGGCGCAGCGTGCTCGGCCGTTCGCTCGTATCCATACGCTGGCTCCTCAGCATGCTCGGCTGCTCATCATGGGCATTGTCACGCGCACAGGCCCGGTTGCCAAGCGTCGTCCAGCCGGCCGATGTCGCGTCCGTGTCGATGCGCGCGAAGGCGCATGCTGAAAGTAAGGTGGGCAGGGTTACCCGATCGAGAAGCGTCCGATGCTCCGCAGCGTCTCGGTGACGGTGCCTGGCGACACGCCGCTCGCACCAGTGAGTCGCTTCTCCCGAGACGATCGTCGGCTGATCTGGAGGCTGCATCTTGCCACGAGCGATGGTAGGGTACTCCTCGCGGCCGGTGAGGCAGTCGTTTCGTCGCGCGCTCTTCGCCTGCAAGGAGGGAAGTCGTGCTCGTAGGAAGCTACCACAACCATCCAGGGTATTGCGACGGTTCAGGAACGGTCGAGGCCTACGTCGCAACGGCGCAGGAGGCGGGACTGGCGGCGGTGGGGTTTTCGTCGCATGCACCTGTACCGTTCCCGTGCGACTGGACGATGACGGTCGAACGCTTCCAGCAGTACCGGACTGACGTGCGGGCAGCTCAGGAGCGCTGGTCGGGGCGGTTTCCCGTGTGGTTGGGGGTCGAACTCGATTACCTGGAACCAACGTTGGTTCCCGAGGGGATGGCCTTCCAGCGCGCGGTCGTGCTGAGCAGCGGCCTCGATTATGTGGTGGTGAGCCTGCACTTCATGGGACGAGACCGGGCGGGGCAGCTGTGGGCGGTCGACGAGTCGGCGGAAGCCTTCGCTCGGCAACTCGAGGAAGTCTATCGCGGCGACGTTCGCCAGCTGATCGAGGAGTATTATGGTCTCCTCGCCCGACTGGCTGACTGGGCAGCGAGGCTGGACTTGCCTGTCGTCATCGGTCATTTGGACAAGGTCAAGCAGTGGAACGTGGGAGAGTGTTACTTCGACGAGTCGGCTGCCTGGTACCGAGCAGCGGTGGAGCGAGCACTGCTGGCGATCAGCCGCGCAGGGGTACCGATCGAGTTGAACACGTCGGGTCTCCGCCGCCCGATCGCTGCGCCCTATCCAGGGGAATGGATCCTGCGACGGTGCCGGGAACTGGGGATTCCAGTGTTGATCGGAGCTGATGCCCATCGGCCCGAGGATGTGGCAGCTGGATTCAGCGAGGCGCGGGCGCTCCTCGGTGCCGTGGGGTACCGGGAAACGCTCGTCCTGACCGAGCGAGGGTGGGAGACCGCACCACTCGCCTGATCGCACGCGGTCATCCGGCAGCGACGCGGCGAACCTGCTATGATTTCGCTGCGGACGAGGAGGGACGCCAGTGTGAGCGCCTACCCGAAGCACATTCAGGACTTTTTGCACCTTTTGGAGACCTCGCCAGAGTTCCGGGCGCTGGTCCGTTCCTTGTTGCTTTCGGAGGAGCTCTTGCAGCTTCCGGATCTGGTTCGGTCCCTCGCTGCGACGCAGGAGCGGTTGGCACAGCAGTTGGAATCGTTCCAGCAAGCGGTGGAGCGTGCGCTGGCGTCGGTCAGTGCGCAACAAGCCGAGACGGCGACGCAAATCGCTGCGCTGGTCGAGCGGATGGCACAGGTGGAGCAGCAGCAGGCTGCCACGACCGAACAGATCCGCCAACTCACCGTCAGCATGGAGCGGGTGGAGGCGCAGATCGAGGCGCTGACGGCGCGGATGGAACGGGTCGAAGCGCAGATCGAAGCCTTGACGGAGCGCATGGAGCGGGTGGAGGCGCAGATCGAAGCCTTGACGGCGCGGATGGAACGGGTCGAGGCGCAGATCGAGGCCTTGACTGAGCAGATGCAGCAGATGGCGGCCCAGATCGCCGCGCTCACCGAACGGATGCAGGATTTCGAGCGTCGTCTCGAGCGTGTCGAGCGGGATCTCGGCCGCCTCAAGGGGCTCGTCCTCCCCTTGGTGGTCGAGCGTCGGTTCGGTGGCCTCTTCCGCAAGATCCTGCGGCGCCCGCGTGTGTTGTCCAGTGAAGAACTCACACGTCTGGTCGAGGATGGCGCGGACGCTGGTCTCCTGGACGAACGGGAGGCGGAGCAACTGCTGCTGGTCGATCTCGTGCTGGAGGGACGCGACGCGACGGACGGAGGCGAGCCGATCTACGTTGTCTGCGAGATATCCTGGGGCGTCGGGATCTCGGACATCCTCCGCGCTCGTGAGCGGGCGGCACTCCTAGAGCGTGTCGCCCGACGGCCAGTCCGCCCCGCCGTGTTGGGAACCTGGCTCACCCGGGAGGGCGAAGAGGCGCTCGCCGACGTGACCTACGTGGCGGTTCCCGAATCGTTCTTCGACTGAGCGCCTCGTCGAGTCGCGCTTCGGTCGGTCACCAGCTCGGAATCTGCTTCGGGCATGCAGCGCCTGGCAGGCTTGGGCCAGCGCGGTACTGCCCTACCGACCCGATACCCTCTTGCCGATGAGCAGATGGCGACGAGCGGCGCTCGGTGCGCTCGCTCGAGTGAAGAGGAAGCACGTTCGTCCCCGTGGCCAGCACGGGACGGGGCGAGCGCCGTGGGGAGGCACGGCGAGACGCGGGGGCCGGTCCGGTGCTCGGGATCCGAGCTGTCCGGCTGGCGCGAGCCTCGAGCGCTCCGGTTGTCGGGGAGGGTGCGGTGATCTCTTCACCGATGCGACCACGTCCAGCTCGAATGGCGACCCGAGCTCGCGCCGCCTGGCTGGTCCGCGAGAGTGGGTTGCCCGACATGCTCTCGCCTGCCGCGAGCACCGCGAGACACGCCTGGCGAATCGATGGCGAGTCGGTCCGCCTCGGCGGACCGACTCCGCCGGGGACTGAGGGGATACCATCCGCGCTCAACTCACCGCTCTGCCACGCAGTGCAGCGAGCACGCGCTCGGGGGTGATGGGGAGCTCGCTCAGGTGCACGCCGATCGCATCGGCGATCGCGTTGGCGATGGCCGCAGCGGTCGGAACGACGGGCGGCTCACCGACTCCCTTCGCGCCGAAGGGACCGATCGGCGAGGGGATCTCGACGAGTTCGACGGCGATCGAAGGCAGCTGGCTCGCTTTGGGGAGATCGTAGTCGAGGAAGGAGGGGTTGAGTGGTTGGCCGTTCTCGCTCCAGCGCATCGCCTCGTGCAGTGCCCACCCGATACCTTGCCCCACACCACCGTGCACCTGCTCCTCGACGAGTGCTGGGTTGAGTGCGCGCCCGACGTCCTGGATCGCGACCAGATCGAGCACCCGCACCTCGCCGGTTTCCGGGTCGACCGCGACGTGTGCGATCTGCGCGTCGAAGCCGGGGGACTGCTGGCGGACGACGCTCCGGCCCGTGCCGTAGACGGGTGCATACTTGCCACCGAAGACCATGCTCATGTGGGCGATCTCGCGGAGCGTGATCTGCCGATCGGGCATCCCGCGGACGCGGATCGCGCCCTCGGCGAGTTCCAGGTCCTCGGGCGCCGCTTCGAGTTCGTTGGCAGCGATCTCGAGGAGCTGTCGTCTGGCATCCTCCGCTGCTGCTTGCACCGCGAGCCCGACCGTGTAAGTGATCTTGCTTCCCCCGCTCATCCCCGCGTAGGGAGCAGTGTCGCTCGGCAGGAGCTTGACCTGGATCCGCTCGACCGGCTGTCCCAGAACTTCTGCCGCGATCATGGCGAGAACCGTGTGCGTGCCGGTGATGTCGACAGCCCCGAGCGTGACGGTGAAGGTGCCGTCGTGGTTCAGCCGTATGTTCGCTGCACAAGGTTCGATACCACCCGGCCATCCACCGACCGCGATGCCCCAGCCTTCGTTGGGGCGGCGCTGGCGTGAACGCCAGAGGGGGTGTTGATGGGCGCGCTCGAGCACGTCGACCAGCCCGATCGGTGGCCAGGGAACACCGTTCGGCTGGAGATCACCAGTCCGCGCAGCGTTGCGGAGACGCAGTTCGAGGGGATCCTGCCCGATCGCCCGGGCGAGTTCGTCGATCAGCTGCTCGAGCGCGAAGGTGGCCTGGGGGACACCTGGTGCACGATACGCCCCCGTCCCTGGCTTATTGGTGAGAACCTCGTAGCCGAGGAGATCGAGATGTTCCCAGCGGTAAGTTCCACCCAAGAGAAGGAGCGCGATATTGACTGGCGCGCCGGGGTAGGCACCTGAGTCGAAGATGACCCGGGCTCGGAGCCCCGTGAGCGTGCCGTCGCGGCGAGCACCAGCCTTGAGCTCGAAGATCGCGGCAGGGGCCGGTGTGGCGAGCAGAAACTCTTCGGTACGCGTCAGGACCAGCTTGACTGGTCTGCCGAGTCGCAGCGCGACCGCTGCGACCAGAGGCTCGAGGAGAACGGTCTTGCCGCCGAAGCCGCCTCCGACTTCCATCGGCACGATCGTCACGAGCTCGTGCGGGAGTCCGAGTGTCGTCGCGGTCACGTTGCGGCAATAGAACTGACCCTGTGTGGTCGTGTAGACGGTGACGCCGCCATCGGGACGCGGCACAGCCACCGAGGCATGCGGCTCGAGATACGCCTGGTGGACGAATGGTGTCCGGTACGTTCGCTCGATCACGACGTCGGCGCTGGCAAAACCCTGCACCACGTTACCCCGCTCGAAGCGCACGGCATTCGTGACGTTGGCTGGTAACCGCCGGACATCGAGTTCCTCGCCACCAGCGACCGTGGCATGCATGCCAGCTTCAGCCCACTCGCCTTCGAGTTCTTTGGGGCGAATGACCGGGGCCTCGGGTGTCATGGCGGAGAGAGGATCGACGACTGCCGGCAGTTCCTCGTACTCGATCGACAGGAGCGCTGCTGCGTCGGCCGCGGCATACGCTGATTCGGCGACGACGATCGCGACCGGCTGACCAGCATAGATGACCTTGTCGCGGGCCAGCAGATGCCGGGCTCGCTCGGCCGGTTCTGGACCCTCGGGAAGGAGGTCGTGACCGGTGAAGACCGCGACGACGCCCGGAGTGCGGCGTGCTGCGTCGCAATCGATGCGGACGATCCGGGCGTGTGCGTAAGGACTCGTGACCAGCCGGGCATGGAGGAGCCCAGGAAGGTGCAAGTCGTCGGCATAACGCGCTTCACCGCGCAACTTCGGTTCGGCATCGCGTCGCTTGAGCGGTTTCCCGAGCACGGTCGTCATCGCTCGCGGCTCCCTTTCCCGTCGTTCCCACCACGCTGACCCAGTGTACGACGCTCTCCGCTCACCGAGAAGCTGTCCATTCGAGACGGGCGCGGTGACAGGTAGTCTCCGGTACTTCGACGCGTTGTCCTAACCTGGGGGTCTTCCGGGCTCGGCATCGGATCGATAGGATGCTCCTGTATGACGTTCGCGCTGGCCTGTCGAGGCACCACGGTCCCCTTCGATGCGGTCGCTCGTCCGTGCAGAAAGGGTGGAGTAACCCGATGAGTGGAGGGAAGATCGCTGTTCTTTGCCCGAACCTCGGTTTGGATCGAATCGGGTCGCTCGGATCGCTCGTACCTGGCACGGTCATGCGTCTCCGCTCGACCTTCGTCTCGGCGGGCGGGAAGGGGCTGAATCTCGTGCGCGCGGCGGCAGCGCTGGGGTCCGAAGCGTGCGTGGTCGGCTTCCTCGGGGGGTGGATCGGTCGTCTGGTGGCAGAACTCGCCGGCAACGAGCGGCTGAGGGTGCACCCATACTGGATCGAAGCGGAGACACGGGTCAACACGATCGTGCTCGAGGACAGCGGTCGGGTGACCGTCTTCAATGAAGAGGGTCCGCGACTCGACGCGAGTCTGGCGTCTGGGCTGCTCGACGTACTCGAATCGAACCTCGCCGAGAGCGCGCTCGTCGTGGCGATCGGCTCGCTCCCGCCTGGTCTCCCCTCGACGTTGTACGCGGACTGCGTCGGGCTCGCTAGCTCGCGCCGTTTGCCGATCATCGTGGACGCCGCGCGGGAAGCACTCGTCGCGGTACTCGCGACCGAGCCGGACATCTTGGCTCCCAACGTGTTCGAGGCGGAGGGCGCGCTCGGACGAGCCAGCGCCGAACTCGTCACCGACGATCCTGCAGAACTCCGTGAACGGTCTCTCGCCGCCGCGAGGGAACTGGCTCGGGCGGTACGACTGGCGGCGATCGTCAAAGCCGGGGCAGCTGGCGCAGCGGTCGCGACCAAGGAGCGAGTGTGGTTCGTGCCCGCGCCGAGTGCGGTGACCATCCGCAACCCGATCGGAGCCGGCGACGCGTTCGTGGCCGGTCTGGCGACCGGGCTCCTGCACGGTTGGCCGATCGAGCGGGCTGCGCGGCTGGCTGTGGCTGCCGGTTCCGCCAGCGTGGAGACGTTGCAGCCGGGAGCCGTCGAGCGCGGACGGGTCGAAGAGCTCGAGCGCGCCGTCGTGCCAATCGCCATCGAGTAAGGGCGGCACGAGGGTGGGGGAACGACCTCTCCCTCTCCATGGCCTGCTCGGCAGGTACGACGCGCTGCGTCGCCCGCCGGGCCGCAGGCCTGGGAATGGACGATGATGTCCGCGGCCGTTCGTGCATGGCACAGCGGCCCAGTGGGCACGCTCGGTTTGCCGGCCCCCAAGGCCGGCGGGTCAGGCGTCGCCTGACCCCTACAGGACGGGGTCGGTCGCCCGCCCGGTGATGTCTTCATCGTCGATAGGTGATGCACCGCCGACTCTGTAGGGCTACGTAACGCGTCGTCTGCTACGCTGATGGCGCGGGTACACCCCTCTCGCCGACGCTCCGGCGAAGATCGACATGGCACAGCGGCTAGCGGCGACGGGGTGGGTTGCCGGCCCTGGCGGGCCGGCGGGTCAGGCAGCGCCTGACCCCTACCATGCGGGGGTCGCGTAT
>OGCH01000095.1_pt1 | contig 59457 bp, 58 predicted proteins | sample 1570111 | NCBI WGS metagenome assembly OGCH01 (sample SAMN03436243, study PRJEB24508) | hot springs metagenome | biome: Desert Springs; feature: Hot Springs; material: Water | place: USA: Great Boiling Spring, Nevada | collected 2008-12-01 | depth 0 m m | reverse complement strand
GGGGCTTCAAAAGCCCCCTTTTTTATTTTGATAAATAGTTTATAATAAAGCATTATGCAGAAAAAGGCTATAGTTATAGGGATAGGTAATCCTAATTTTCGTGACGACGGGGTCGGTTATAAAATAGTCGAACAATTAGAGGGTTTAGTAGATACGGTCTGTCTGCTTAATACAGACTTGAAGGTAATAGATGTAATGTTAGGTTATGACTTAGCGGTTATAGTAGATGGGGTAAAGATTGGGGTTGAGCCTGGGACGATCGTTGAGCTTGACCCGCTTAAAACCTTTGAAAAAGTCTATGCCAGCGGCACCCATAGTCTTACGGTTTTTGAGGTAATAAGGATTGGTTATCAAGTGTTTCCAGAAGAGATGCCAAAAGAGATAAAAATCATCGGAGTAGAGGTAGAAGACATAGACACTTTAGATAGAGATTGTAGTCTTAAGGTTAAGGCAGCAATCCCTAAGGTTGTGCAACTTATTAAAGAATATTTAAAGCTAACTTAGTCAACAAAAAAGTAAGGGTTATCGAAATAGTAAGGGTGAAAATCCAGTTTATTCCTATCTTTTTAATCAAGTCTATTTTAACGGTTTGAAAACCTTTAGTAAGTCCTACTCCAGTAATGCCTCCTATGATGCAGTAGGTGGTTGAAATAGGCATTCCTAACAAAGTAAAAGAAAAAATGCATAAACCTGCTCCAAACTGGGCAACAAAACCTGAAAGAGGGTCTAAAGAGGTTATACCTTTCCCTACGGTTTCTATAACCCTATGACTAAGTAAAACAGCCCCTAAGAAAATAAGGCTTGAGGCGATAAAATAAAGTAATATTTTATTGATTTTTAATCCCGTATACATCACAGGACCAAGGACCGTTGCCAGTTCGTTAGCTCCGGTGTTATAAGCAATAAGCGAAGAACTTATCAGTAGAAAAAACCTTAAAAGCTTTTCTAATCTAAAAAAGGGCAATTTAGACATGAAGTTTACCACTAACTTATAAAGAAAAAAACTTATTATACAAGCTATTATTGGTGAAATCAGCCAAGACAAAACAACTTTTATTAAAGAAATAGTATTTATATTAAGCTCTAAAGCTAAACCGCTTCCGATAAGGCTTCCTATGATTACTTGATGGGTTGATAGAGGAAGTTTTCTCCAGTTTGAAAAAAGTATCAACAAAGCAGACAAGAGCAAAGAAAGACTTAGGGTAAGAGGGGTAGTTTCAACCAGATTTTTGCCTACGGTTTTCATTACTTTATCACCGTTTAACAAAACTCCAAGAAAAACTAAAATTCCAAAAATAAAAACAGCCCTTTTAAACTTTATTACTCCGGCTCCGATGGAGATGCCAAGGGCATTAGAGGCATCGTTTGACCCTATTCCAAAGGCAATTAAAAGGCTGGCTATGATGGCGATTTCTATCATAGATTAAGACCAAAGACTTATTTTAAACTTAGGTCTAAAAGATAGAGGTAGTCGCTTGCATCTTCTATAACATCGCTGATAGAGAGAAGGGAATCTACAAAGTCAGACATAATCTTCCCTTCCCAATAGTTGGTAATCCTGCAGAGTTTACAATTTCTAATTTTTTCTGTAATCTCCATCTTGATTTCATCTACCTTTTTTTCTAAAATTCTTATCGCTAAGTTTTTTTCTCGAATGTTATCTTTGGTCCAAAGAGATTCAAAAGATTTTATCAATATTTGACACATCTCAACGTTTATATGAGCAACCCTTAAGCACTCTTCTTCTATGTTTTTGTAGGTTAATCCATAAAGGTCAGAGTTTAGGATATAACGGTATTCAAAGGCACAGACTTTCATATGGTCAAAAGCCTTTTCAGTGATTTCTATAAAATTGCAAAGATTAGGTCTGATGTAGGGTAAAAAAGCTCCCTCATAAATAAGACCGATAACTTCTCTTTTTAAGGCGTCTGCCTCTCGTTCAAGATTTTCTATACAATAGGTGTTCTCAAAACTTTCTTGAAGTAAAGTTTCCTTTAAACATTCGGTAGCAGCACAAAGGGTTTTTAGATAGTCTTGTATTTTGGCTATGGCTTTTTTTTCTAACTTGCCACCACTAAAAAATTTTTCTAACATAACTAAAACCTCTTTTATTTTTTAGCTTGTTCTACTAAGACGTTGTTTAGGACATCAAAAAAGGATACAACCCCTATAATCTTACCTTCTTCGTCGCTAACAAAAACTCTTGCGATGTTGTTTTTGTCCATAAGTTCTAAAATTTTTTCTATCGGGGTGTTTTTAGAAACCCTCAATACAGGTTTGGAGGCTATATCCCCTATCTTTACTTTATGTGGGTCTAAATGTTTACTTAATACCTTGAAGATGATGTTTCTTACGGTAACCACTCCATAGTCATCATTAGGGTCCTTAGGTAACACCAACAAAGACCTAATACGTTTGTCTATCAACCTTTCTATCGCATCATAAACCGTAGCATCGGCAGAGATGTTTTCTAATTTTTTATTCATGATATCCTCTGCTACTTTTCCCATTATACCCCCTCCTCAACTTTCTTTAATTGTTTATAAAAAACATTATAAACATAAAAAATACAAAAATCAACCGATCTTTTAAAAGATGCGATTGCAATTTTAAAATATAAATCTTTTAACTATTGAGTATAGCAGACAATAAAAGCCTATCTTTTCTCAGTCTAAATTATAGATATACTTTGAGGTTTGGAAAAGTAAGGTGTTGCTTAATAAAAAATAATAAAATAAAAGGGTAGGTGTAGTTTTTCGTGGTCCAGGTTTTTAGACCGATTGAAACTCCAAGAGAATTAAGGAAAAATAAAAAATGGGCGGAAGAGGATTTGAACCTCTGACCCCCGGCTTGTAAGGCCGATGCTCTCCCCCTGAGCTATCCGCCCGTTTTTGTTAAAAGAATTACAAGTATTAATTAAAGATAATATAAAATGAGGTTTTGTCAATATCTCTTAGAAGGTTGTTCTAAAAATATTATTCTATCCCCTTAAGGGATTTCAAGGAAGCGCTGTCTGTCCTAAGACCTTTATTACTTTAAATATGGTGAGGCTTTTTATCAGAAGATTCCTCGATTAAGAGCTAAAGATGGTCCGGGAAAAATTTTAGGGCTTTTGTTGGCAACCTCAAATAGGTTGCCAACAAAAGCACGGGATTAAAAGGTTTTCCTAATCTTTAGCCTCTATTTTATATTTTCCGTTTTCAAAAATTACGTTAGCATTGAGATAATAGGCTTTAAACCCGGCTCTTTTTAAAATATTGTAGGCCATTTCAGCCCTTACACCTGTAGTACAATGTATAAGTATGGTTTTGTCTTTGGGAAGTTCGTTTAATCTTTTTTCGAGTTCTCCTAAGGGAATGTTTACTGCATGAGGCAACTTGCCTTCTTGGACTTCGTTAACTTCTCTTACATCTAAAATAAAATAATTATCAGGTAAGGTAGGAGATTTAATTAATTTTTTAAAATCCTCTACAGCAAAAGTTCCAGGACGTGGTTTAGGAATATAGTTGATCTTTGAAAGTAGCTTTCCTTTTTCAACCTTACCTCCTGCTTTTTTCCAAGCTTCTATTCCACCAGGAATATAGGCTACATTAGTATATCCCCAAGCTTTAATTATATTGATCGCTGATAAAGCTCTTTCGTCGTTTTCATCATATAAAAAGATGGGAGCGTTCTTGTGCTTGGGAAATAGTTTTTTCGCTTTTTTAAGATTTTCTAAAGGAAGGTTTACTGCTCCAGGTATATGTTCTTTTTCTGCAGAAGCTTTAGGTCTTAGGTCTATAAGAACAAAAGACATGCCTTGAGCTATTTCTGAAAGAATATGTTGAGGAGCTACTGCCACAGGTAACCCTGCTTTTTTCCAGGCAGGAAAACCGTCTACAAATCCTTTTACGTTGGTATATCCAAGAGAAGCGGCCACACTGACCGCTGCGGGAGTTAAGGCTCAGCGCGGACCTTCACAGTATACTACAGCTAAAGCCTGTTTATCCTTTAAAATTTCAGGCAGTTTTTTTCCAAATTGAGCTAAAGGAAGGTTTATAGCTCCAGGAATATGTCCTTCTGCATACTTTGCAGGAGGTCTAACATCTATAATCAACACTGATTTTTGCTCTACCAGTTTTTTAACCTCTTCTAAACTTATGATTTTCTCTGGAGGAACCTTTACCGGAGGTTTTACACTTATGATAGAAGCATATCTTTTACCTTCTTTTTCAGTGTAAACCACCTTTATAGGGGTGCCTTTGCTAAGTTTGTTTAAAGGTTGTTCCCAGTATGAAACCTTTGAGCTCTCATCAAAAAATACATCTATCGTCTGACCAGTATCAATTTGAAGAAGGCCGGCTTTTTGGGAAATAGAAATAAGATTACCCCACAATTCATTAGGAGCTGAAACCTTATGACATCCAGGCTGAACACACGAAGGAAGAGCCTGTTTAATACCTGGCTCTCCAGAAGAGGAAATTATTTGGTTTATACCTAAGCTAAAACTAAAAAGCACAGAAGATATACTTAAAGCTATCAGGTATTTTTTGTTCATAACCTCCTCCTTTTATTTGTTAGAAGTTTGTATAATTTTTATTTTAATATAAATTCTTTTGAGATCAATTAAGTTTATCAATAAATTCGTATAAGTGGAATAGGGATGGTTAAATTACTCTTGCCATAGATTTTTTTCTAAGGTACGGTATTGAATGGCCTCTGTTAAGTGATGTTTTAAGATGATGTCGCTTTCTTCTAAGTCTGCTATCGTTCTTGCTAACTTCAGTATTTTATGAATAGCCCTGGCAGAAAAGCTGAACTTTTCTGCAGCCTTTTCTAAAAAATCTTGGGCCTTGGGCTCTAAAACACAATACTTTTTGATTTCTTTGGGTTTTAACTTGGCGTTGGTTTTTAGTTTTGTGCCATAACGTTTTTCTTGAAACTTTCTTGCGGTTAAAACCCTTTGTCTTATTTCTGAAGAGCTAACTTGAGGCCTATCCGAGGTTTTCAGTAAAGCCTTATAGTCTACCGAAGGGACCTCGAGATGAATGTCTATTCTGTCAAGGATTGGCCCAGAGATTTTGGTTCGATACTTTTTAACCTCTTGAAAGGTGCACTGACAAGGTTTGGTAGGATGACCATAATAGCCGCATTTACAAGGGTTCATCGCACAAACCAACATAAACTTAGAAGGGTAGGTAACCGTAAAATTAGCTCTGGTGATGGTAACTTGACCGTCTTCTAAGGGTTGTCTAAGGGACTCTATCACGTCTTTTCTAAACTCAGGAAATTCATCAAGGAAAAGCACCCCATTATGGGCTAAACTGATTTCTCCTGGTTTAGGATGGGTTCCTCCTCCTATCATCCCAGCTTCAGAAATTCCAAAATGGGGGTTTCTAAAAGGACGGTAGTTGATAAAAGGTTGTTCTGGGGTTAAAAGACCTGCAACTGAATAGATTTTGGTAGTTTCCAACGCCTCTTGATAGGTAATAGGAGGTAATATGGTCGGAAGTCTCTGGGCAAGCATCGTTTTTCCAGCACCAGGAGGGCCTATCATCAAAACGTTATGTCCACCTGCAGCAGCTACCTCAAGGGCTCTTTTAGCCATCTCTTGCCCAAATATCTCTGAAAAATCCTCTTCTAAATTACTTCCTTCTAAACTTAACTCTTGTTTCGGGTTAAGAGGGATAAATTCACCCCTTAAGTAATCAACCACTTCCCTTAAGTGTTTTACTCCCACAACTTTAAACTCCCGAACCAAAGAAGCCTCTAAGTAGTTTTCTAAAGGTAAGATGATTTCCTCAAGCCCAACTTCTTTAGCCTTTAACACCGAAGGAAGTATGCCTTTGGTGCTTTTAACCGTTCCATCAAGAGAAAGCTCTCCTAAAAAGGCCTTTTTAGCTAAAACCTCCTTAGGAAAGACCTCCATCCCGGCCAAAATCCCAAGTGCCATCGCTAAATCAAACCCGCTTCCTTCCTTTTTAAGGTCAGCAGGGGCTAAGTTTATGGTAACCTTTTTCTGAGGAAAATGAAACCCGGAGTTTTTAAGTGCAGACCTGATGCGCTCCTTACTTTCTTTGATAGAACTGTCAGGAAGACCTACTATGGTAATCCCTGGAAGTCCTCGAGAAAAATCTACCTCTATGTCTACAGGAAAAGCCTCAATCCCTAAGACGGCAAAACTTAAGACCTTAACAAACATCTTCTATCAAAGGCACCTTTAGAAAGGTTAAATAAAAAAAGAGGACCATAAGGTTTGGCCCTATGGTCCTCTTTTATGTTTTAGTTTTATTATTCGTTAAGCACCCAAACCAAGGATTTGGATGAGTTTGGGTAAAACAGGGTTGGCATAGAGAAGAATAAGGGCGATAACCAGAGCGTAAATCGTAAGAGATTCGATAAGAGCGATACCAAGGATCATCGTAACGGTAAGCCTACCGGCAAGCTCAGGGTTTCTGGCGATACCTTCACAAGCACCGCGGGTTGCATGACCCATACCGATACCGCATCCAAGAGCAGCCAAACCAACGCCCACACCAGAGGCTAACACGATGGCTGCGAAGAAACCAAAACCAGTAACCATCTTAGCAGCACCGACTTCTTCTGCTAAAGCAGGATTAGCAGAAAGTAAAGCCACCAACCCTAAAAGACCTAAAACCATCCACTTCTTCATAAAACCTCCCTCCTTTAAGATTTTTTAATTTTAAATAAAACTTACCAGAAGGCTTATGAACCCCCTGGTAAAGTTCTTTTTAGTGGTGTTCCTCAACCGCACCTGCAAAGTAAGCCAAACTTAACAGAACAAAAATCAAAGTCTGGATAAGGCTTACTAAAACACCTAAAACCATGATCGGAAGAGGAGCAAAGAACTTACCAGCTAACATCGTAAGAATACCCAGCAGAAGTTCCTTAGAAACTAAGTTTCCAAAAAGTCGTACCGAAAGAGAAATAATCCTTCCTACATGGCTAAAAATTTCGGCAGGAAGCATAAGAGGGGCTAACCAAGGGATAGGACCTAAAAAGGTCTTAAAATAGGCAAGCCCTTTAAACCTTAAGCCTAAAAAGTGGTAATAAACTATGGTAATAAGGGTTAAACCAAGGGTTACGTTAAGGTTGGCTGTGGGAGACATAAACCCAGGTAAAAGCCCTAAAAAGTTGCAGAAAAGGATATACAAGGCATAAAAAACTATCAGAGGAAAAACCAAAGGCACTAAATTAGGTCCATGCCCATCTCCATGAGGCACGTTTTCTTTGGTAAAATTGTAAAGGGTTTCGATTAAAAATTCCCAAAAGTTTTGAAAACCCTTAGGAATAAACTCCATCTTTCTTGTGCCTATATAGGCTAAAACGATAAGTAAAAGGCACACAAAAAAGCTGTGGACCATGTGAGGCGCAAAAAGCTTAGCTAAAGGTCCATAATGCGCCGCCTCTTCATAATAGTGAAACCCAGAAGGAAGACCAAGCTTTTCCAAAATAAAACACAGAAACAGTATAGGATGTTCCATAACCTAACCCCCTAAGCTAGTATTTCTTTTTTTTCTTTTCTCATCCATAAAATAAACCTAATAAAACTATAGGCTGTAAGACTAAAGTAAACCAAAACAAAAGCAGAAACCAAAAAAACTGGATGAGCCCTGAGATGGGCTATCAAAAAATAAATTACTATCGCAGTAGCCAAAAGTTTAAGATAAATCTTGGCTATATAGGCATGACGTTCCTTGTTGTAAAGGTTTTTTTGGTCTGAAAGAAGAATTTCCTGGATTTTCTTTACAAATGCTATTCCTTCTTTTTTGGTAGTCCGAAAATTTAAAAAACCTAAAAACCCACCTGCTAAAAAGGATAAGGTTTCCCCTATGCCTCCCCATAAAACATAAACCAAAATCGTAAACAAAATGACCAAACCAAGGATTAACCTTTCTGCCTCACCAAAAAACCTTTCAGGACTTACTTCCTTTATCATTTTTCCCTATATCCTTCGTCCTCTTTTTGGCATACCAAAGAAGGTTTTTTATTCCTCCTATCGCCCCAAAAATTATAAAAATAGTAGTAATCCATGGAGAAGTCCTTCCATGTAAAAGCTTCTCCTCTATCAGCCAACCTACCACCGCCCCTGCTATGATAGAAGAAACTACAGCAATACCGATGGTAAAACTTTCGGCTAAAACCTCTAACAAAAATTTAAAAGCACTATCTTTTTTCTCTTTCAACTTACATACATTTAAAACATAATTTAAAAAAAATCAACCAGCAAAAAACTACAAAATTAGGCATAATCCCAAAAATCCAATTAATTTTATGTTTTTAAGTTTATTTTTTATAAAATTTTTTAAGTTTGCTAAGCTGTTCTCTTGGTGTTATAAAATTCTTTTACCTGTTCGACAAAAGCTTCTATCCTCATCTTGGTGCCAAGAGATTTTTGTCCATCACAAGGCACGGTAATCAAAGGAAGTCTTTTACCTTCCCCTTCTTTTATCCTCTTTAACAAGGCAGAAACCACATTGCCAGGCATACAAGCAAAAGGTATGACGTTTACTATTCCAGAAACCCCGTTGTGGGTATATTCTACCGCCTTACCTACAGAAAGCAAAACCTCTCCTCCTTCAAACCTTATGTCTATGTATTTTTGGGTAAGCTTCATCAACTCTTCTACAGGCAGTTCTTCGGCGGTGTCAAGCACATCTTTAAACACCGAAACAAACTTTTCTTCTTCCCACTTTAAATACTTGCTTTCAAGGATATACCTAAAGTAGGTTTTAAAAAGGCCAAGCCTTTTAGCCCAATTTTTAGAGGTATAGTTGATAAAGTGTATCCACTCGGTGATAGGTGGAAGCCATACCTCTACCCCTAAGTCTTCTAAAAACCTGTAGAGGTCTTCGTTAGCAAACCGGTTGCTTCTTACGTAAATCTCTCCTACTACCCCTACCTTAGGCTTTTCTTGGGAGTTGAGCTCTATCTGAGTAAACCTGTTTTTTAGGTCTAAAAGCACAGAAAGAAGGTCCTCTCCTTTTTCTATAGCCTTTTCTATCTGATCAAGGCCTTCTTGATAGAGCCTTTCTACAGCTTCTCGGTCTTTAGCATAAGGTCTGGTTTCTCTAAAGAGTTTATGAAGAACGTCTACCGCTATTATTCCCTTCCAGGCGATCTTCATAAAGTTTTTGCCTAAGAGGTCTAAATCCTCGTAAAACCTCATGTCTTGCTGTAAAGAATACACAGGCAGGTTAACGTTTAGGTCTCTTAAGATTTTGCGATGAAGTTTGTTATATTGCCCAAACCTGCAAGGTCCACCGCTGTTTGGCATAAAAAACACGCTTTTTTCAGGTTTAAACCCAGGTTGGTTGATAAGTTTGATAAGGTCTCCTGTGGTAAGGATGGTGGGGTAGCATTCCTTGCCTGAGGTATATTTTCTTCCAAACTCAAGGCTTTCTTCGTCGGGCTCTGGTAAAACCTTAGCCTCAACCCCACAGGCCCTAAAAGCCGCTGCTAAGGCTACTGCATGGTCGCACATATAGGGGATATAGATGGTTCTCTTTTCTTTAGGACTTGCCTGTAAAAACACAAAACTTCTGGTGAGTTCATAACGTTTTACTTTGTCCCGGATGCTGTCTACAAAGGCCTCCAACCTGGTTACCACCCCAGCCTCAGCGCTGTGTTCGTCAACCTCAATCTCTATAAAAGGTTTTCCTCCCAACGTCTCCTCAAAAAAATGTTGGATAAAAGAGTCTGGACCGCAAGAAAAGTTGGTAAAAAAGACAGGGAAAAGGTTAGGGGTTTCTCTTATAAGATGGGCTGCCAGTAAAAACCTTTGCCCGTACTCCCAATACATCTCCGAAAGAGGTTCAAGCACCTTTGGGTCGTTTATTTCTTCTAAAGGTAGCATGTCTATCGGTAGACCTACCACCCCAAGCCTTCTTATCTTGTAGTGGATTCCAAGATTAGCCCCTGGGTCAAAGGCATTGTAAGGTCTTCCTACGATAACCAAGATGATTTGGTCTTTAAACCGAGATAAAACCTCTTTACCTCTTTGTCTAAGCCAATGATGAAAATCTCTTTGTGCCTCTTCTGCTGCCTTCCAGGCTCGTTTAGCCTCTTTCTCAGAAACCCCAAGCATCTTGGCTAAAGCTTTTATCTCTTCGTTTATCAAAAACTTAGGACGTCCTAAATGTAGGACCGGGCTTATTACTTTTACCCCCAGGTCCTCAAACCTAAAGGTAGCAGGACTTATCCAAGGCACGCTTTGAACATAAGGACACACCTTACCTACCTCAAAGTAAGGATGTTCAGGAGGTAGGTCGGTTATCTGGGGAAGAAACAAGGTTTTAACCCCTTTGTCTAAAAGCTCCTTTATATGCCCTATAGCTATCTTTATAGGAAAACAAGGCTCCCCTGGGGTTATCTCACAGCCTGTTTTGATGATCTTTTTAGAGGTTTGAGAAGAAAGAACTACTTGATATCCTAACTCTTGGAAAAAAGTAGCAAAAAAGGGTAACCACTCATAAAACTGAAGGATAAGGGGGATTCCGATGGTTTTATCTGAGGCTTTTTCTTCTTTAATAGGTTTTACGTAGGAAAGGAGTTTTTCAAACCGCTCTAAAGTAAGGTTAGGTATGTTTTCACCGGCTTTCCTGTGGTCTACCTCATATTTTTCGCACCTTCCTCCATAATAGTAAGGGGAAGAGCCTTCTATGATTACTTTATGGATTTCGCATTGATTAGGGCACTCTTTGCACTCAAAGGCTTTAATCTGATAGTTCACGTTGGTGAGGTCAAACCCTTTAAACTTGGTTTCTCCTTGGGTTTCGGCCTTGGCAAGAAGTGCCACCCCTATCGCACCTGTGACCTCATGGTGAGGAGGCACTATCACCGGTTTGCCTAACACCTTTTCAAAGGCAGCCACCACCCCTTGGTTAAACGCCACCGCCCCTTGAAAGAATATCTTTTTACCTATCTTTCTGTCTTCTACTACTTTATTTAAATAATTATGAACTATGGCATAACAAAGGCCTGCTATTAAGTCTTCCTTAGGAAGTCCTTGCTGTTGGTAGTGTAGAAGGTCTGACTGCATAAAAACGGTGCATCTTTCTCCAAGCTTAAGAGGGGCGTTGCTTTGTAAGGCTATTTCTCCAAACTTTTCTATCGGAACCTCAAGCTTTACCGCCTGTTCCTGTAAAAAAGACCCTGTGCCTGCAGCACAGGCCTTATTCATCGTAAAGTCTGAGATGGTGCCTTTTTCTAAGTAGATGTATTTTGAATCCTGTCCTCCGATTTCAAAGATGGTGTCTACCTCAGGGTCTATAAAAAGGGCTCCATAGGCTTGAGCGGTAATTTCGTTTCGGATAACGTCTGCCCCTACAAAATCCCCTATCAGATACCTACCAGAACCAGTAGTCCCAACCCCTTTTACCATAACGTCTTCAGGAAGTTGTTGCTTTAGGTCTAAAAGTCCCTTTTTTATGCTTTCAAGGGGTTTTCCCTGATGTAAGAGATAGACCTTGGCTACCAGGTTGCCTTCGCGGTCTATGGCTACCAGTTTGGTGCTTACTGACCCAACGTCAATCCCAAGCCATACCTCTTTAGACCGGTTTTCAAGGTTGGTTCTTTTGGCCAAAAACCTATTTTTAAGCTCCTTTGATAGGTCTAAAGACTTAAAAGGTTTAAGCACCTCATACCTTGGAGGAGAATAAGACCTTTCTTTAAGGTAGGTCCTTAGGATGTCTGCCCCTCGGTAGTCTGAAAAGGCTTTTCCTTCAAGCCCGTAAAGGGCTGCTCCTATCGCCCCCATAATCCTAAAGTGCTCTGGGATGATAAGCTCATCGTCTTTTAGCCTAAACACCTCTTTTATCGCCTTTCTTACCCCTAAGTTTGCCGCAACCCCTCCTTGAAAAACCAGAGGAGGAAGGATTTCCCTTCCTTTAGCTAAGTTGCTTTTAAGGTTTCTTATGATAGCAAAACAAAGGCCTGCGATGATTTCGTGGTCAGGCACCGCTGCCTGCTGAAGATGTATCATGTCTGATTTAGCAAAGACGGTGCACCTTCCTGCTATCCTTGGTATGTTTTGTGCCTCAAGGGCAAGCCTTGAAAACTCTTCTATGGTATAACCAAGCCTTGCTGCCTGTTGTTCTAAAAACGAGCCTGTTCCTGCGGCACAAAGGGTGTTTAACGCAAAGTCTTCTATCTCTGGAATACCCCTCTCATGGGTGATAAAGATAAGCTTTGAGTCTTCGCCTCCGATGTCTATGATGGTTTTAACCTCAGGATGAAAAAACGTAGCTGCCTTGGCATGGGCCATCACCTCGTTTACAAAAGCACATCCAAGGATTTGAGAAATGGTTTTGCCTGCGGTTCCGGTGCAGGTAATCCCAGATAAACCTTCTTTCCCAAACTGTTTTTCTACTTCGGTCAAAATCCTTTCTGCAGTTTCTATGGGCTGACCATGGGTCTTTTCGTACCTCCAAAAAAGGAGGTTTTTATCCTCATCAAACACCGCTACCTTGGCTGTGCCTGACCCTACATCAAGCCCTACATATCTTTTCATTACGATTGCCCTCCTTTAGAGGTTAAAGAGGCTTTAGTTTTTACATTAAATTTTAAGTATTTTTTAAAAACAGTAAAGTTTTATAAAAGGTTTTCTCTTAAGGCTAAAACTGCGGCCTTTTTGGTTTAATTTTTTTTTTACTTAAAGCCTTGTCCATCTTTTTAGCTGACAGGGTTAGTCTTAGGTTTAGTTAAGGTTGTTGGCTGATTGTATATCAAACCTAAAGTGGTATAATAAAAACCTGATTTTTTTTCGAAAAACAAGGTGGTCTACTTAGGTAAGTGTTAAAAGAAAGGGTGTCATGGAAAAGGTAGTTAGGATAGAAAAGGTGGTTTTTGGTGGAGAAGGCTTAGGGAGGCTGCCTGACGGTAAGGTCCTTTTTGTGCCTTATTCCTTGCCTGGAGAGCTGGTTAAGGTTAAGATAGTTAAAGATTTTGGGGACTATGCCGAGGCAGACCTGATAGACCTTTTAGAGCCCTCTCCTGAGAGGAGAGACCCTTTATGCCCTTATTATGGGGTGTGCGGAGGTTGTCAATTTCAGCACGCGGTATATCAAGCTCAGCTAAACCTTAAAAAGACTATCCTTTATGAAACTTTTGCCAGGGCTGGTTGGAAAGAAGAGGTACCCTTGGAAGGGGTGGTCCCCTCTCCCAAGGAGTTTTTCTATCGGAACCGGCTGAGGCTTCATGTAGAGGCTGAAAGCCTTAAGATGGGTTTTGTAAAAAGAAAATCCCATGAGGTCTTAAGGATAGAAAGATGTCTTCTTGCCGAAGAGGTTTTAAACCAGGTGCTTTTAAGCCTTTATCAAACTCCTTCTTGGTTAAGGCTTTCAACCTACAGCAAGCGGATAAAGATAGAGTCTTCTCCGTTAGACGGTAAAGCTACCCTGATTTTTTGGACAGCCTTTAGGCCTAACAAACAGGACTTAGAAGAATTGTCCTCTCTTCCTCAGCTCAAGGCCAGTTTTTACTGGATGAAAGGACGCCATCCAGAGGGTCCTTTTCCTGAAGACGCCTCTTTCGGAGGAAGAAGACTTTTTCAAGGACCAGAACAGCTGGTTTATTATGTTCAGCCAGGGGTTTTTGTCCAAACCAACTGGGGAATAAACTTAGCCATCATAGAAACTATAAAATCTTGGGGCCTTGATTGTGAAACGGTCCTTGATTTGCACTGCGGTATGGGAAACTTTGTGTTGGCTTTGTTATCAGAAGGGATAACCAAGGCCTTAGGGGTAGACACAGACTTAAGGGCGATAGAAGACGGGCTTTATACCGCAGAGAGAAACGGTATCAACGGAAGGCTTGACCTCAGACAGATGAGTTCAACCGAGGCTTTATATCAGGCCATCAAACAGGGAGAGGAGTTTGACTTGATGGTGCTTGACCCTCCCCGCGGAGGCTGTAAAGAAATCCTAAGGTTTCTTCCTGAGGTAAACCGAAAATATCTGGTTTATGTTTCTTGTGATGCCCCTACGCTGGCAAGAGACTTAAAGATTTTAAAAGACTTAGGTTATGTCCTTAAGAAGGTTTATCTGTTTGATATGTTTCCTCAGACCTATCACTTTGAGGTTCTTTCTCTTCTTGAGAAGAAAGCTTAATCTCTTTCCCCAAGGCCCAGAGCAGTTGTCTGCAAAACCCTTGGATGATTTTTACCTCTTTTGAGGTAAGCTCAAGCCTTGACAGAAAACGGCGGATGTTGGTAAGCCACAATACCTGGTTTTCATGGGGGATGTAGTCTATAGTCGCTAAGGTTGCCTCTATGATTTTATACATGATAGAAAGTTCATGCTGGGTTGCCAACTGAGGTTTAGGAAAAACCGGCTCTCCTGCGTGCTGAAAGATTTCATAAAGGATGATTACCACCGCTTGGGCTACGTTAAGGGAGGCATGCTCGGTGGTGGGGATGGTAACCACCTTATCACAAAGCCCTAAATCTTCGTTTGAAAGCCCAAACCTTTCGTTTCCAAAAAGGATGGCTATCCGGTTGTTTACCGAAAGCTCACATAAATAAGGGGCTATCTCCTTAGGGGTGTGATAGACCATCCTTCTTCTGCCAAGCCTGGCGGTTGTGCCTACCACATACCGAAAATCTTTTAAAGCAGATTCCAGGTCTGGAAAAACTTGCATGCTTTTTATTATAGGAATCCCTGCTTTAGTAGCCATCGCCTTCATTTTTTCTTCGTCAAGACTCTCAGGGTTTACGACGATAAGGTTAGGCACCCCAAAATTAGCACAGGCTCTGGCTGCAGCACCGATGTTTTCAGAATACATCGGGTTTACCAGCACTACCGCAAGGTTTTCAAGACGAGCCTTTTGAGGCTTAGCGATGGGACGTACTTGCATGTAGACCTAAAAAGAGAAATTATTGGAGGTGCCGGGGCCCGGAATCGAACCAGGGACACGCGGATTTTCAGTCCGCTGCTCTACCGACTGAGCTACCCCGGCAACCTGTTATCTAAAATAACCTAAATTAAAGTTTTGTCAACTTTTTAAACCTAAAAAAACTTTAAAATTTTTAAAACCCCCCTTTAAACCTTTACCGTGTTCCATCCCCAACCCCCCAAAGGCATCCCCCAGAGGTTGTAGGCTTAAAAAATGATAGGTTAAACCAGAGGCTTGCCTTAAGCTTAAAAAGGTTTAATATAAGGAGGCTTTGTGTTTGGGCTGAAGGTTTTTTGGTTTGACTTGCGGTGTTTAAAAAGGGTTTGACCCAAACGGCAGACTGTGTTGAAAAAATTGAGCTTAAGAGTATACTTTTAAAGTTTATTTTAAAAAAATTTTTTCAAAGATATCTTGTAATAGTTAAATTTTATATTAAAATAAGCTAAGTATATTTAAATAGCTTTAAAATTACTTTTAAGAGGGGTGATGGGTTATGTTTAAGCTTTCGACCAAAGGTAGGTATGCCGTAAGGGCGATGTATGAGATAGCCAAGGCTTATCCCAACGGGGTTACTTTGGAGGAGATTTCTGCCAGTCAAAACATTTCTCGGGTTTATTTAGCGCAGATTTTAAACCGGTTGCGTCAGTCAAGGCTTATCAAGTCTTCTCGTGGGCCAGGGGGCGGTTATGTTTTAAGGAAACATCCTGACGAGGTATCTCTTTATGAAATCCTTGAGCCTCTTGAGGGACCTGTGTGTATTGCCTCTTGTATAGACCCTGGAGAGGGCTGTGAGGATGTAGAAGAGTGCGTGGCTTATCCTATCTGGAAAAAAATCGGGCAGTATATAGAGTGTCTGCTTAAGCAGGTTAAGCTTGGGGACCTTTTGAGGGTGGAGACCGAGAAAGACAAGAAAAAGTTGGTTGAGACGATTACTGCCGGTTGTTGTTAAGCAGACTTACTAAACGAGTTGATGGTGATTTGCTGAGATGGGTGAGTTTTTTAAACAGTTTTTTTCTAAGGCTAAGAGGCTTTATTTTCCTCTTGAGGATAGAGGAAGGCTTGATGGGCTTTTACCAGGGGAGCCTGTGTTGATTTGTGGTTGGGTTTTATGTGGGAGGGATGCCACCCACCGCAGGATACTTCAGGCGTTAAAAGAGGGAAGTTTTTCCTTTGATTTTACCAACCAGGCGATGTATTATGTGGGTCCTACCCCTGCCCCAGAGGGAAGGATTATCGGGGCATGTGGGCCTACGACTTCAACCAGGATGGATGCCTATATGGAGGATTTTTTAGCCCTTGGGCTTGCGGCTACCATCGGCAAGGGTAAGAGGTCTTCCAAGGTGGTTGAGTTGATGAAAAGGTATCAGGCGGTTTATTTGGCTACTTTTGGAGGGGCTGGGGCTTTTCTTAGTCGGTTTGTGGAAAAGGTAGAGGTTGTTGGTTGGGAAGACCTTGGTCCAGAGGCTTTTTTTCGGATAAAGGTGAGAGACTTTCCGGCGGTGGTGATAAATACTGTTGTCGGAGAGGATTTTTATTCTATGTAGATTACTTTAAAAGTAGGTTTGGATGGAGGAAAAGGGAAAAGCCCTTAAAGCCGACCTTTATGGTCAGGTCCCTTTTTACCGCAGTTTGGTTAGTGGTGAGCTTTGCAGGTTTCGGGTGGTTTATAAAGAGACCGACCTTTTGGTGGTGGCAGAAAGGGATTTAAGCCCTCAGGTTTGGTCTCTTGTGCGGGAGATACGTCTTCCTCTTGAGGCTTATCTGTTAAAAAGGCCTGAGTTTTTAGCAAGCCTTAGGCCTTTGCCTTTTGACCCAGAGGCGCCGGTTTTGGTAAAGGAGATGTTTTTGGCAGGAGAGGTGGCAGGGGTTGGTCCTATGGCGGCTGTGGCTGGGGCGATTGCTGAAGAGGTTGGAAGGGCGCTTGTTGCTCAAGGGTTGACCTCTCAGGTGGTGGTAGAAAACGGGGGAGACGTGTTTTTATGGCTTAAAAAGGATGCCAAGGTGGCTTTGTTTGCAGGGATAGAGTCTCCCTTTTCTCAAAAGGTTTGTTTGGTCGTGCCTTCTTGTTTTATGCCTTGCGGGGTTTGCACCTCTTCTGGCAAGATAGGACACAGCCTAAGCTTTGGAAGGGCTGATGCGGTAACGGTGGTCCATAAAAAAGCCTCGGTAGCAGACGCCTTGGCTACTGCCTTTGGGAACCAGCTAAAAGAGGACAGGGACTTTGACAAGGTCATAAAAAAGGCAAAAAAGGTAGAAGACCTTTTAGGGGTGGTGTGTCTTTTAGGAGAAAAGCTTTTGGTTTGGGGAAAAGGCATAAGGCTTGAACCCTTGAAAATTTCTTAGGTTAAAAATAGATATGATTAAAAATCAAAGAAAAAGAGCGTAAATTTGTAAAAAAAGAAGTTTTTATCAAACAATACGGTCTAATATGTTTTTATTAAGTCTAATCAATAAAAAAAAGCTTAAATTCGGCTTGACAAAAAGTAAGGTCTGTAGTATAAAACCAAGTATGGAAGTTTATTAGGTCTTTGAAAGGGCGGTTTTTGTAGAGATTGTAGCGAGAGGTTGTAGGGAGCTTTTTTTGAGGTTTTGGGTAGAGGTTTGGGTTGGTGTTGGTTGGTGAGGGTTTTAAAGGGTTGACAAAACGGGATTTTGTGTTTATTTTTTTAAAGGTTTGTGTTTTTTTGGTTTAGGACATTAGGTTTTTAAAAAGAAAAAATAAAGGAGGTGTGGCATGAAGGTAGCAAGATGGAAGGTTTTAGGTGTGGCAGGTGCTTTAGTTTTAGGTTATGCAGTCAGTTCTCAGGCTGCACAGATCAAGGTGGACGAAGACACCTTTGCAGACTTTGGCTACAACATGAAGATTATGTATCAGCACTTTGATGAAAGGGCAAAGAGCAATGATTACACTAAAAAGGTTTTTGACGTCAAGGATTCTCGTTTTTACATCTCTGGTCAGGTAAGCAAGATGGTCCAGTTTTATGGTGAGTGGAACGCTGCCGGTGCTTATGATGAGAAATTCGTAAAGGAGAAAGCAGGTGGTTATGCTAAAGACAATAAGGTAGTTTTCTCTGAAGGTGGGGTTAACTTTGTGTTTATGCCTGAGCTTCAGGTAAGGGCAGGAAAGGTGAGGGTGCCTTTTACCAGGAATCAGATGACCTCTTCTTATAGCTTAATCATTCCTACCGATGCTTGGTATGATAAGGGTGGTGATGATGCTAAAGGAATTTTTGAGGCTGTTAAAGGAAAAGGAAACAAATATAATATTAGTAACAAACCTTTAGACCTTATTGGAAAGGTTGATGGTGGTTTGTATGTGCACGGAGACATCGCTAACGGTATGTTTAGGTATAATGTCGGTGTGTTTAACGAAAATCAAAGGGGAGGTAAGCCTTTTAAAAATTATCAGTGGGTAGCCAGGGTTGAGTTTACCCCAACTATGCTTGGGTTTGCCCCAGAGTCTACCTCTTCTCCGGCTGGTAAGGTTTCTGACACCTACCTTGGTAAAAAGGATGTTCTTACCATAGGTCTTGGCTACTACAAAGAAAAGCTTTATGATAAAGGTAATTATTCTAGCAGCGCCAGCAGTTTAGAGGCTGATGGTTGGACGGCTGACCTTTTCTTTGAAAAGAAGTTTGGTTGTTGGGTGCCTAACCTTCAGGTTGGCTACATCAAGTTAAACGACAGCCATTTCCATAACGAAACTACTTCAGATATTAAAAAAGGAGATACTACCATCTGGTATGCTCAGGGACAGCTTCTTTATGATGCGGTCGTTGGTTTTGGAAAGCCAGCCCTTGCCATCAGGTATGAAAACGTAGAAGCTGACGGTGTATCCGGTGACAAGAAAGATTTTACCTTTGACCGTTGGGGGGTTGCTCTTAACTACTACCTCAAGGGTCAGGCTGCCAAGGTATCCCTTGGTTTTGACAAGGTTAGCTATGACGACGCAGCCAAGGCATATTTGAAGGAAAAGGAGCTTGAAGATTCTATCACCGACTGGTACCTCTACATCCAGACCATGTTCTAAAAAGGGATAAAAAAGGCAGGCTAAGTGCCTGCCTTGGTTAGTTTTAAAAGGGGCAACCAACCGGTTGCCCCTTTTTGTTTTAAAGGCTTAAATAATGGCTTAAAAACCTTCTAACATGGCTTTTACCTCTTGGGTATAGACTCCTTTTCTTTTTTCGTAGATAAAAAGTGGGGGTAAAACTAAGGTTTCTTCTCCTGCAAGTTTTACCGCCTCAACCAAGACAAACCGGGCGTTATCCCCAGGGTAGGAATGGACAAACCTTAAGGTTTTAGGCTCAAGCCTTGTTTCCTTTAAGGCAGAGATGAGTTCAGCGGTCCTTAGGGCGGTAAAAATCAGGTAAAGTCTTCCTCGGTTTTTAAGCAGTCTGGCTACGTTTTTTAGAAAATTTTTTAGGCTTAAACCTATTTCTCTTTTAGCCAGATTTTTAAGAGGGTCTGGGCTTTGCCTTCCGCAACCAACCTTAAAATAAGGTGGGTTAGAGAAGACTACGTCAAACCTTTCTTGTTTAAAAGGGCTTTTTAGGATGTCTCCTTTTACCAAAAAAACAGGGTTTTTGAGTTGGTTTTCCTGAAGGTTTTTTTTAAGGCAGGACACGAAAACAGGGTCAACCTCAAGTGCCCAGAGTTTAGCCTTAGGGTATTTTAGCGCAGCCATCAGGGAGACTATCCCAGACCCAGCTCCAACCTCAAGTGCCTTTTCTTCAGGTTTTAGTCTTAAAAAATGACCCAAAAGCAAGGCGTCTATCCCAAACCGATAGCCCTTTTTAGGCTGGTAGACCTTTAATCTGCCTTGAAAAAAGGAGGTAAGGGTTAGGTCTTGAGCAAGGCCTTCCATAGCAGTTTTACCACCTGATTGTGTAAGAGTTTACCTTTAAACGTAAGGGTTAGGCTGTGGTCTCTTTTTTCTATCAAACCTTTTTTAGAAAGGTTTTTTAACAGGTCTTCTTTTAAGGTGTAGCCAAACTCGTTTTTAAGTCTTTTTAGGTCTATTCCTTTTTGGAGCCTTAACCCCATAAAGAGATATTCCTTGGCAAACTCAAGGTTATCAAGCCTTTCTATGATTTTTAGGGGAAGTTTTCCTTTTATCAGCAGGTTTTCAGCGTAGGCTTTTAGGTCTGCCGGGTTTTGCCATCTAAGGTTTGAGACCCGCGAGACTGCCGAGGGACCAAGCCCGAGGTAGGGTTTTACCTCCCAGTAAAAAAGGTTGTGCTGGCATTCGAAACCAGGTTTAGCATAGTTTGAGATTTCATAACGCAAAAAACCCCTGGTTTTGAGGGTTTCCTCTATCACAAGGTAGAGCTTTTCCACGGGTTTTTTAGGGGAAAAACCAGAAAAAGGCCGGTTTTTTTCTATGGTTAGTTCATAAAAAGAAAGGTGGGTAGGAGAAAAGCTTAGGGCTGTTTCTATCTCTTTTTTTAGGGTTTTTTCTCCTTGGTGCCTCCAGCCGAAGATAAAGTCTAAGGAAAGGTTTTTAAAAAGGGAAGAGGCGGTTTCTAAGGCTTTTAGGGTGGTTTTTAGGTCGTGGGTTCTTTGTAGGGTTTTTAGGCCCTTTGCCGTAAGGCTTTGGACCCCAAGGCTTAGCCGGTTAAAACCTGCCTGCAAGAAACCTTTTAGTTTGTCAGGGGTGAGGGTGTCAGGGTTGGCTTCAAGGGTTAGCTCTTCAGGCGAAAAGTTAAACACAGAAGCAAGAAGCTCAAAAACCGATTGGTAAAACCCAGGAGAAAGAAGGGAAGGGGTGCCTCCTCCGACATAAAAGGTGGTAAACCTGAGATGGTCTGGGTCTAACAAAGAGAACAAGAAGGGTTTAAGCTGACTTACCTCAGCCTTTAAGGCTTTAAGATAGGCTTTTTCATCTAAAGTTGAGGGAACATGAGGGATAGAGTAAAAATCACAGTAAGGACACTTTTTTAGACAAAAGGGGACATGAAGGTAAAGGGCAGCCTCAACCAAGGACATAAGGGTATTATAATTCAGGCTATAAGGGTTAGCAAGGTTTTAAGGGTTAAGAAAGAACGATAGATTGACAATTTTTTTTTTTGTATTAACATCAGTTTAGTAATATTTGTTAGCATTTTTTTATGGTTTAGTGTGGAAAGTCTGAGTTTAAGAGGGAGGAAGACAGGGGATGAACTATTTAATCTGGTTGGTAGACTATGGGATAATCGGGGTTTTGGTTGGGTTAAGCGTGATTTCTATAGCGATAGGGATAGAAAGGTTAAGTTATTATAGGAGGGTTGAGCTTTCAACCTATAAGCATGCCAAGGAGCTTGAGATAGACCTGACGAAAGGGCTTTATGTGATAGCTACCGTTGGGGCTAATGCCCCTTATATTGGGCTTTTAGGGACGGTTTTAGGGATTATGCTCACTTTTTATACCATCGGGCAAGAAGGGATGGTTGACAGCAGAAAGATTATGGTAGGGTTGGCTTTAGCTTTAAAAGCCACGGCGGTTGGGCTTTTGGTAGCCATACCTTCTACGGCGTTTTACAACTACCTTTTAAGAAAGGTAAAAGAAAAGGTTGCCTTATGGGAACTCCATTTTAACCGTTAGTTAAAAAGGGGACAGGAATGGAAGAAAAGGAGTTTGATTACATAAACGTGATACCTTTGGTAGACATCATGTTGGTTTTATTGACGATTGTGCTTGTTACCGCTACGTTTATCGTGCAGGGAAGCATTCCTGTAAACCTTCCTAAAGCCAAATCTGCAGAGACGGCCGAAATAAGGACCTATCAGATAACCCTTACCAAGGAGGGAGAGGTTTTTTTTGAAGGCAGAAAGGTCAGTCTAAAGGAGCTTGAGGATTTGGTAGGAAGTTTAAAAGGGGAGGTGCAGGTCTCTATCTTAGCAGACAGGTCCTCTCAGGTGCAAGGGCTGGTTGATGTGCTTGACCTGTTAAAAAGGCATGAGGTAAAAAGGGTATCTATAAAAACCGAGGTTGTAAGATAAAGGGATGGTTTCTGCAAGGTATCTTTCTACTTCTTTTTTTTTACATCTTTTGGTTTTGCTGGGTTTTTTGGTGGTTTTTAGACTAAGTGAGGTTGGGTCTGCTAAATACATAGAAATAGACTTAGACGCTTATTTAGGACCAGAGCTGAGAGGAGACACCCAAAAGGAAGGGAAAAAAGAGGCGGGTTCTCTTTTAAACCAACCTTTTTTCAACCAACCTTTGCCAGCCAAAGAACAAAGGTCTGAACAAGCTTTGGTAGAAGAGGACACAAACCCAACGATGGTTAATCAGGAGGAGTTCTCAGCTAAGAAAGAGGCTTCTTCTCAGAGGGTTTTAGCCAAAGAGACTCCTTTACAACCGGCAGAAGGGTCAGGAGGACATAAAGCGGCTTATTCTGTTGAGGCGGCAAACGAGGGTGGTTTAAAGGCTGGAGGGTTTAAAGGTGAGGCTCAAGAGGGTAAAGAGGCAGAAAAGGCAGGGGAGCAGTTTCTTGCGCAAAAGTTTTCTATCATCTCAGACATCGTAAGAAGGCATCTTCAATACCCCTATCTGGCAAGAAGGATGGGATGGGAAGGAAAGGTGGTTGTTTCTTTTGTGCTTACCAAGGAAGGGACGGTAAAAGAGGTTAAGGTGGTTAATTCTTCTGGTTATAAAGTGTTAGACGAAAACACCGTCGCTACTTTACAAGCCTGTGCCAAATACTTTCCTGTCCCTCCGGTAGACGTTAAAGTCAAACTTCCGGTAACCTACAAGCTAAACTAAAAGCCTTCAGTTAAAAGTCCTTAATTTTAATGGTATATTTTTAGGTTATAATGTAAGGTTAGAGGTTTTATAATGGTGGTTTTACCCTAAGTTGGATGGGGATTAAGAGGTGGGTTTACGCGTATCTGTTGATTGGCACGATAAAAAGGATGTGGGTGTTAAGGATATAAAGGGTAAAAGACAGGTTGGTTGGGGTACCAAGGTTTAGGAAGTTAAGAGCCGGAGGTAAGGGATATGGGAGGGTTAGATAAAGTGGGTTTTCAGGTTAGGGTTCAAGGGATTAGGTTTGTTGTCTTACTGGTGGTGTTTTGTTTAGTTTGGTTGGTTAGCCTTGGGGGTTGTAAAAAACAGGAGAATCTCTCTGAAAATACCGTAAAGGTGGTAAGGGCTTTAGACGGAGATACCGTGTTGCTTCATAACGGAGAAAGGCTCAGGTATGCAGGGATTGACACCCCTGAGTTAAACCATGGGAAGGGCTTACCGCCTCAGCCTTTTGCTGAAGAGGCCTACAGGTTAAACAAACGGCTGACCGAGGGAAAGGTTTTTAGGCTTAAGGCCTCCCTTAAGGAAAAGGACCATTACGGAAGGCTTTTAGGGGACCTTTATTTTGAAAACGGGACTTCGGTTTCTGAGATACTGGTGAGGGAAGGGTTGGCACTGGTTTGTTATTTTCCGGGAAGTGCAGATTATTATCATAAGCTACTTCCTTTGCAGGCAGAGGTGGTTAAAAAAAGAAAGGGCTTTTTTTCTTTGCTTGACAAACAACCAAAAGGGGTGGTTTACATCGGAAATAAGCAGTCTAAAAGGTTTCATCATCCAGACTGTACGGAGGCTAAGAGGATAAAAAGAAAGGTTTATTTTAAAAGTTTAGAGGAGGCTTTTTTGGAGGGGTATTGTCCCTCCAGAGAGTGTTTTGATAAAATTTTTCCGGGTTATTAAGGTTTTTTAGACCTGGGTGTTATTTTTTCAAGGCCTCCCATGTAAGGACGCAGTGCTTCTGGGATGATTACTGAGCCGTCTTCTTGTTGGTAGTTTTCTAAGATGGCCATAACCGTTCTTCCTATAGCCAGTCCAGAGCCGTTTAGGGTGTGGACAAACCTTGGTTTTCCACCGTCTTTGGGGCGGTATCTGATGTTAGCCCTTCTTGCTTGAAAATCCTCAAAGTTAGAGCAAGAGGAGATTTCTACATATCTTTTTTGTCCAGGGGCCCAGACCTCTATGTCATAGGTTTTGGCAGAGGCAAACCCTAAATCTCCTGTGCAAAGGGCTACTACCCTATAATGTAGCCCAAGGAGTTGTAAAACCTCTTCTGCGTCTAACAGCAAGGATTCAAGCTCTTGATAAGAGGTCTCAGGGGCTACAAACTTTACCAGTTCTACCTTGTTAAACTGGTGTTGTCTGACTATTCCTCGGGTGTCTCTTCCATGAGACCCTGCTTCAGACCGAAAACAGGGTGTGTAGGCGGTGTAGTAGAGGGGAAGGTCTTCTTCAGACAGGATTTCGTCCCTGTGGAGGTTGGTTACAGGCACTTCTGCGGTGGGGATAAGATAGTAGTCCCAGTCTTCAAGTTTAAAAAGGTCTTCTTTAAACTTGGGTAGCTGGGCGGTGCCTATGAGAGAGGTTTCGTTAACGATAAAAGGAGGAAGAACCTCTTTATATCCGTGTTTTTTAACATGTAGGTCTAACATAAAGTTTATCAGCGCTCTTTCTAAAAGGGCTCCTTCGTTAAAATAAACCACAAACCTTGAACCGGTAATTTTGGCAGCCCTTTCAAAATCAAGGATACCAAGTTTTTCTCCTATTTCCCAATGGGGTTTTGGTTCAAAACCAAACTGAGGAGGCTCTCCCCATCTTTTTACCACTACGTTTTCTGAGTCGTCTTTGCCTAAAGGGACGGTTTCATGAGGAAGGTTAGGAAGGTAAAGAAGTTTTTCCTGCAGGGTTGTTTCTACTTCAGCAAGTTTGGCTTCTAAGGTCTTTAGTTCTTCTCCTAAACGTTTAACTTCTTGTGCTAAAAGGTTTGCCTCTTCTTCTTTTCCTTGTTTTTTCAGCCTTCCGATTTGCTCAGATTTTTCCTTTCTCAGGTGCCTTAAAGCCTCTACCTGCTGGATAAGGTTTCTTCTTTGCTGGTCTAAAGAGAGGATTTCGTCTATAGGAAAGTCTTGACCACGGGTTTTAAGTCTGGCTTTTACCCAATCAGGTTTTTCTCTTATCAGTTTTAGGTCAAGCATTAGTCCTCTCCCACAGGTTTATTTAAAACAAGTTATAAGATGTCCAAGCTTTTCTTTTTTGGTTTTAAGGTAGTTATAGTTTTCTGGTCTGGGGGGTATTTCTATGGGGACCCTTTCTACTACCTTCATTCCGTATCCTTCCAGACCTACGATTTTTCTTGGGTTGTTGGTCATAAGCCTTATTTGTTTTATCCCTAAATCTCTAAGGATTTGAGCGCCTATCCCATAGTCTCTTAGGTCTGGTTTGAACCCTAAGGCTAAGTTAGCCTCTACCGTATCTTTACCTTCGTCTTGCAGTTTATAGGCTTTAAGTTTGTTTAAAAGGCCTATACCCCTTCCTTCTTGTCTAAGGTAAAGGATGACCCCTTTGCCTTCTTTACCTATCATTTCCATGGCTTTTTTTAGCTGAGGACCACAATCACACCTTAACGAACCAAAAACATCACCGGTAAGGCATTCAGAATGCACCCTTACCAGGACAGGGTTTTCGTCTATTTCTCCCATAACCAAGGCAATATGGGTGGCGTTGTCTATAAAGTTACTGTAGGCTATCAGTTTGAAGTTGCCGAAAGCCGTAGGAAGACAGGTTTCTACCTCTCTTTTTACCAGGGATTCGTTTTGGAGGCGGTAGGCGATGAGGTCTTTTATGGTTATTATCTTTAGTCCAAACTCCTCGGCAAACTTTTCTAAGTCAGGCAGCCTTGCCATCGTGCCGTCGTCTTTCATTATTTCACAGATAACCCCGGCTGGTTTAAGCCCGGCGAGCCTGGCAAGGTCAACGGCGGCTTCTGTATGCCCTGCTCTTACCAAAACACCACCTTTTCTTGCTATGATAGGAAAGACATGTCCAGGGGTGATAAAATCTTGAGGGGTGCTGTTTTCGTCTATCACCAGTTTTATCGTATAAGCCCGGTCATAGGCAGAGATACCTGTGGTGATACCATGTCTTGCGTCTATAGAAACCGTAAAGGCGGTTCCAAAAGGGTCTATGCCTCGTCTTGGTTGTAGAGGAAGTTGAAGCCTTTCTGCGATTTCTTGGGTGATGGCCAAACAGATAAGACCTCTTCCGTGTTTAGCCATAAAATTAATAGCCTCAGGGGTTACCTTTTCAGCGGCTAAGATGAGGTCTCCTTCGTTTTCTCTGTCCTCATCGTCAACCACGATGATTAGTTTCCCTTGTTTTAGGTCTTCTAAAGCTTCAGGAATGGTGCTTATAGGCATGACTAATTTAAACCTCCTTTGCAGGTTTCTGGTTTTATTTTTGAAAAATCGTTTTAATATAATAAAACTCATTTAAATTTTAGCAACCACAAAACAAGGGATGTTTTAAAAAACATGAAAAAGATCGAGGGCCTGACCAAGTCTGCTACCTCGGTTACGGTTGCGGTTTTTATCAGCCGTATCTTGGGTTTGGTAAGAGAACAGGTGCTTGCCTATTTTTTTGGGGCAGGAAAAATCATGGATGCCTATGTGGTAGCCTACCGTATCCCTAATCTTTTAAGGGACCTCTTTGCAGAAGGGGCTTTAGGGTCAGCCTTTGTAAAGGTTTTTAGCTCAACCTTAGAAAAAGAAGGTCCTGAAAAAAGCTTTAAGGTAGCCCAGACCATCCTTTCTAACCTGTTGATAATCTTAGGGACGGTAGTAATCGCAGGGGTTTTAGCCGCCCCTTGGATAGTAGGTTTTATAGCCCCTGAGTTTACCAAAGACCCAGAAAAGTTTGGGTTAACCGTTAGGCTTACCCAAATCATGATGCCCTTTTTACTTTTTATAAGCCTTTCTTCTGTTTTAGCAGGGATGCTTAATTCTTTTAGGGTGTTTTTTTTGCCAGCTTTTTCTTCAAGTATTTTTAACGTAGCCTCTGTTTTAGTCGGGGTTTTAGGCTATTTTTTATGTGTAAGCATTAACCTAAACCCTATCTATGCTATGGCTGTAGGGGTTAGCTTAGGGGGTTTTCTCCAGTTTTATTTTCAATACCCAGAGGTAAAAAAGAGGGGGTTTTTCTTTACTTTTAGCCCAGATTTTAAAGACCCTTCTTTTAGAGAGGTCCTCAGGCTAATCTTACCGGTAATCCTTGGGCTTTCTGCCGTCCAGATAAACATCTTTATCAACACTTTTTTTGCTACCTCTTGTGGAGAAGGGGCGGTTTCTTGGTATTCTTATGCCTTTAGGATAATGTATGTACCTTTAGGGCTTTTTGGGGTAGGTCTTTCTCAAGCCTTACTCCCTGAGCTTTCAAGGGCGGTAGCCAGAAAAGACTTTGTTTCTGCTAAGGATACCTTTTCTCGGGCTTTGGTGGTTTCTTTAAGCCTTTCTTTGCCTTCAGCGGTAGGTCTTTATTTTTTAGCCCAACCGGTGGTAGAGGTTTTGTTTGAAAGGGGAAGGTTTACCTCGGTAGACACGCTTAACACCGCAGAGATTTTAAAGCTCTTAGCGCTGTCTCTCCCGTTTTACGGGCTTTCTAAAACAGCGGTCCCTCTTTTTTATTCTTTGGGAAAGACCATCGTTCCTTCCTTAGGTAGCATCCTTGCAGTACTTACTAATCTTACGGTTATCCTTCTTACCATAAAATCACTTGGGATAAAAGGTGTGGCTCTTGGCACCTCTTTTTCTCTGGTTTTGCAGTGTTTGTTTTTGCTGACGGTTGGGGCCATGATTTTAAAAAACCTGCCTTTAAGGTTTTTGCTAAAAAGCCTTTTTACCTTGGGGATAGCCCTTTTAGCCTTGGTCGGGGTTTTGTTTCTCTTAAAAACCTTAGGGCTAAAAAGCTGGAGCTACTTAATCACAGCCATACCGACAGGGGCGGTGGTGTTTTTAGGGGTTTGTAAGGTTTTAGGACCTGAAGAAACTTATCTTTTTTGGGTTAAACTAATAAGAAGATAAAAAAACTGCAAGGAGGCTGAGACATGAAGGCAAGTCCTTATATTTTTCGAGAGTATGATATTAGAGGTAAGGTAGGGCAGGATTTTACCGAAGAGGTGGTAAGGGAAATCGGCAGAGCCTATGGGACGATGGTTAGACGTAATGGAGGAAAAAGAGTGGTTTCTGGAAGAGACGGTAGGCTTTCTTCTCCTGTCCTTCAGGAGGCTTTGATAGAGGGTATTTTGTCCACAGGGGTAGAGGTGTTAAACATAGGGCTTACCCCTACACCGGTTATGTATTTTTCCCTTTTCCGTTTGCCAGAGGTAGACGGAGGAATACAGGTTACCGGTTCCCACAACCCCCCAGAGTTTAACGGGCTTAAAATCTGCTTAGGTAAAGATACCCTTTTTGGAAAACAAATCCAGGCTTTAAAAGAATTGGTAGAAAAGGAAGATTATGAAAAAGGGACAGGAAAGGTAGAAACTATAGAGGTCCTTCCTGATTACATAGACTATGTTTGTGCTAACATAGACCTTGCAAGACCGGTTAAGGTTTGTCTTGACCCTGGAAACGGGGTGTGTGCCTTAACCGCCCCAGAGATTTTTAAACGTCTAAACTGCGAGGTTGAGTGCCTTTTTTGCGAAATAGACGGAAATTTTCCTCATCATTTTCCAGACCCTGTGGTTCCAGAAAACCTTAAATGGTTAAAAGAAAAGGTGGTGTCTGAAGGGTATGAGGCAGGGTTTGGTTATGACGGAGACGGAGACAGGTTAGGGGTAATAGACGAAAAGGGTGAGATCATCTGGGGGGATAGACTGCTTTATGTTTTTGCCAAGTTTTTACTGAAAAAACACCCAGGGGCTAAGGTTATCGCTGAGGTTAAGTGTTCTCGGACCTTTTTTGAAGGGATAAAAAAACTGGGAGGCCTTCCTATCATGTGGAAAACAGGCCATTCCTTGATAAAGAGCAAGATGAAAGAAGAAAAGGCTCTTCTGGCAGGAGAGATGAGCGGACACATGTTTTTTGCAGACAAATGGTTTGGGTTTGACGACGGGGTTTATGCCTCGCTTAGGCTGGCTGAAATCCTTTCTCAGATAGACCAACCCCTTTCTGAGGTTCTCAAAGAATTGCCTTCTATGTATGCTACCCCAGAAATAAGGGTTGAATGCCCTGATGAGGTTAAGTTTAAGGTAGTTGAAAGGCTGGTGGCTAAGTTTAAGCAGGAAGGATTAAACGTAATAGATATAGATGGAGCAAGGATTGAATTTCCTCAGGGATGGGCTTTGGTTAGAGCCTCTAACACTCAACCAGTGCTGGTTTTAAGGTTTGAAGCTGAAACCGAAGAATTCCTCGAAGGCCTAAAGCAAAAGGTTAATCAAGCTTTAGACGAGGTTTTAAAGGAGACAAAACCATAAAAATTACCATAAACCGAGGCGGTTATGGAAAATTTTGAGCACCTCATAAACCTTCTTCCCATTCCTCCTAAGACTAAAAAGGCTATCTGGGCTTTAAAACTGGTTAAATCTTTATGGACCAAAATCTTAGACCAAGAGCTGGTTTTATGCTCAAATCCAGTAAGATATGAAGAAGGAACCTTGATAGTAGAGGTTCCAGACTATTATCGTCTTCAAATCCTTCAGCTAAAAAGCAAAGACCTTTTGCAAGAGCTGGAAAAAAATGTTCCTGAAGAGTATAAACCTATGTTTCTTGACCTCAAACTGGTTATAAACCCTAAACTTTTAGAAGGATTATCCAGAAAAACCAAGTCTATAAACAAATACAAAAAAGACATTTTGGATAAACAGCTTAAAAGCTTAGAAAATATTTTAAAGAATATAGGAGACCCTGAACTTGCTAAGCTTTTTAAAGGTTTATTAAAGAGACATTTTGAAGTAAAAATACAAAACTCAGCTGAATAAAGTTTGCAAGTTTTACAAATACCCCTGGGTTTTACCCCAGGGGGTTTAAGGTTTAAGAAATTTTACTTATTTTCAGGAGCGGCTGCAGGAGCAGCTTCTTTCTTTTCTTCTTTTTTGGCGGCTTTTTTAGCCTTTTTAGCTTTCTTTACTTCTTTCTTTTCAGCTTTTTTCTCAGCTGCAGGGGCAGCAGCCTTTTCAGCTGCAGGAGCAGCCTGCTCAGCTGCAAAAACAGGAGATACTAAAAGAGCTAAAGCAGCAACTAAACCTAATACCTTTTTCATAACCTACCTCCCTCCTTAAGAGTTTTTTTGTTTGGGAAAATTAAAAGCAAGAAACATGCCTAAAATTAAAAAGCTTAACTTTTGGGTTTAAGCAAGGAAATTAGAGAAAGGGTTTAAGAAAAAGGGGGTGCTTATGCAAAAATTGCACAAGTTTTTTTTTGCAAAAATTACATAAGGGTTAGTCTTGTAAGGTAGGGTCTTCCTTTTCTCCGGTAAGGATGGCTATCAAGTCTTTTACGCTGATAATCCCTTGTTTTTTCAAACGATAACCGTTGGCTCCGCTTATAAAGATGCCTTCTTCGTAGTTGCCCAGCCAAGCGGCGCTAAGCTTTTCAGCTATACAAAAGCCTACTTGGGAGGCCTTTTCCCCTTTTTTGCAAGGGGTTAAACAGTTAGACACGCATCCTTTAAAATCTTTATATCCTGCTAAGAATTTTTCTATAAAAGGGGTTTTTACCACCCTTAAAGGATAGCCTACAGGAGAGGTTATCAAGATTATGTCTTCTGGTTTAGCCTTAAGTAAGACTTCTTTATAGATCTGAGGGGCGTCGCATTCGTAGGTGCAGATAAACCTGGTGGCTATCTGTACTCCTGCTGCCCCCATTTCTATATACCTTTTGATGTCCTGATAGCTCCACACCCCACCGGCTACGATAACCTTAAGGTCTCCCCAGTTTTTAGCCTCTTCTAACACCTCTGGCAAAAGGCTTTCTAACTGAAAGCCCTTTTTAAAACAGTCTTCTTTATGAAATCCCTGATGGCCTCCTGAAAGAGGTCCTTCTAAAACCACCGCGTCAGGTAGTCTTTGATAGCGTTTTTCCCAGGTCTGACAAATAAGTTTTAAAGCCCTGGCAGAGGATATGATAGGGATTAAGGCTATGTCTTTGCCTTTTACGTATTCTGGAAGTTTGAGCGGAAGTCCTGCCCCAGAGATGATGGCATCAGCCCCTGCTTCAACGGCGTCTCTTACCATCCTTCCATAGTCTGTAATCGCACAAAGGATGTTTACCCCTATAGCACCTCTTCCTTGGGAGATCTCTTTTGCCTTTTTGATAATCCTGGTTAGGGCTTCTTTGCTATGGGTATTTTCAGGACCTATAGGTCTTCCAAATTTATCTGTTTTGACAAGCTCTGGAAACCTGTAGCCTGTTCCTACTGCAGAGACCACCCCCATCGCCCCTTCTTTAGCCACAGCACCTGCTAAGTTTTCCCAAGAGATACCTACCCCCATTCCTCCTTGGATTATAGGCACATCTAACGTAATCTTTCCTATGGTAAGTTTAGGTAAAGCCATCTTAAGTTTCTCCTTTTTAGACTATTTCTAACATCCTTTTTACGGCGTTGTAAGCCTTGACCCTTATCTCTTCGTCCACTACCACCTCAAACTCAAGGTTTTCAAGCGAGGCTAAAAGGTTTTCCAACGTGATTTTTTTCATCGAAGGACAAACCATTTTTTCTGGGGCAGGGTGATAAAACCTTTTTTCAGGGTTTTGTTTAGACAAGGGATAAAGTAAGCCTACCTCGGTTCCGATGATAAATTCTTGGTTGGGAAGTTCTCTTGCTAACCTAAGCATTCCGCTGGTTGAGGCTACCCTGTCTGCTAAGTCTATTACCTCTGGCCTACATTCTGGGTGGGCGATAAACAAAGCCTCAGGATGGGCTTTTTTTGCCTTTAAAACCTCTTCAGGGGTGAGAAGATGATGAAAAGGGCAAAAGCCTTCAAAGTAGACGATTTCTTTATCTGGATAAAACCTCTGGGTGTATTGGGCTAAGTTCATGTCAGGAAGCATGATGATTTGTTTTTGGGGAAAGGTACCTACTACTTTTACGGCGTTGGCTGAGGTGCAACATACATCACTTAAAGCCTTTACCTCTGCGGTAGAGTTTACATAGGTGACAACCGGTGCGTCTGGATATGTTTCTTTTAACCTGATTACGTCTTGAGGGGTTATCATGTCTGCCATCTCACAACAGGCACTTCCTACAGGAAGAAGGACCTTTTTTTGGGGGGAGACTATCTTAGCGGTCTCTGCCATAAAATAAACCCCACAAAAAACGATAACCTCGGCATCGGTTTTACTGGCTTTAAGGCTAAGCTCTAAAGAATCTCCCCTTAAGTCTGCTATGTCTTGTATCTCAGGAGGTTGATAGTTATGGGCCAAGATGATAGCTTTTCTCTTTTGTTTTAACTCCAAGATGCGTTCTATGAGCTTTTGTTTTTCCATCCACCCCTCCTAAGGGTTTAAACATAGATTTTTTAGTAGAAATATATAGTTTTATCGTTGTTTTTCAAGCAGGTTTTTTAGGTTTTCGTAGCAGGAAAAAGGCACATTAAGGTTGTTTCGTCCTTTTCCCAGCTTAATGTCAGGTTTGTTGGCTCCATGAAAGTCGCTTCCTCCGGTAACGATAAGGTCAAGTTTCTGGGCGGTTTCTAACAAAAACTGGGTAAACTCTTTGGTATGTTCGGTATAGTAAGCCTCAATTCCCATCAAACCTAAATCTTTTAAAAATTTAAGATAGTTATAGAGGTCTGCATAGGAGAGGTTGAGGCTAAAAGGATGGGCTAAAACCGGGATACCTCTGGCCTGTTTGATTTTAGTTATGGCTTCTTCAGGAGAAAGTAAGGACTTAGGGACATAGGCTAAAGCCCCTTTTTTAAGGTATTTTTGAAAGGCCTCTTCAAAGGTTTGGACTATCCCTTTTTTAATCAAAAGTTTGGCGATGTGAAGCCGTCCTAATTCTCCTTGGTTTATAGTTTTTAATTCTTCTAAGGTTATGTCTATCCCTGCTTGTTGGAGTTTTTCTATCATCTTTTGGTTGCGCTGTTCTCGGGCTTGCTGTAAAACCTCTAAGGTGGCTTGTATTTCAGGCACTTCAGGGTCTAAAAAATAACCTAACAGATGAAAATTCCCTGGTCCTTCAATCTTAACGCTTATTTCTACTCCGCAGATAAAGGGAAGGTCTACCTCTTTAGCGGTAAGATAAGCTTCTTTCAGTCCTTGGGTAGTGTCGTGGTCTGTAAGGGCTAAGGCTTGTAATCCCTCTTTTTTAGCCAGCAATACCAATTCCTTAGGGGATAAAGTTCCGTCAGAGGCGGTAGAGTGAGTATGAAGGTCAACCAAGGTCTACCTCCTTTCTTTTTTCTTGTATTCATAAGAAGCTTTGATAAAAGACGTAAAAAGAGGATGAGGGGCTATAGGTTTAGACTTAAACTCAGGATGGAACTGTACACCTACAAACCATGGATGGTCGGCTATTTCTACTATCTCTACCAATTGTTCGTCTGGAGAGGTTCCTGTTATCTTTAAGCCTGCTTTTTCTAAAGCCTCTCGATACTGGTTGTTAAACTCATAACGATGTCTATGTCTTTCAAAGACCAATTCTTGTTGATAGGCCTCCCAGGCTTTAGAACCTTTTAAGAGCTTACAAGGATAAGCCCCAAGACGCATCGTCCCACCCAAATCACACCCTTCCTCTCTTATCTCAACCTTACCTGTGCGGTAGTTGTACCATTCTTTCATCAGATAGATCACTGGATAAGGGGTTTGGGGGTCAAACTCTGTAGAGTTAGCCTCTTTCCATCCTAACACGTTTCTCGCAAAATCTATGACCGAAAGCTGCATTCCTAAGCAAATTCCAAAAAAGGGAACCCCCTTTTCTCGAGCATATTTTATGGCTAAAAGTTTGCCTTCAATTCCCCTTACTCCAAAGCCCCCTGGCACAAGGATACCATCAACATCTCTAAGGAATGAGTCCACGTTTTCTTCGGTAAGCTCGTCAGAGTTTACAAACTTTAGGTTTACCTTTAAACTATTACCCAATCCTCCATGCACTAAGGCTTCGTTAAGGGATTTATAAGAATCCTTAAGATTTACGTATTTACCAATTATCGCTATGGTTACCTCATCTTCTGGATTTTTGTAGATGTTTACTATGTTTTCCCAAAGAGAAAGGTCTGGTTCTCTGGTCCACATGTTAAGATATTCTACGATTTTTTTATCAAGGCCTTCTTGATGAAATACCAAAGGTATTTCATAGATGCAGTCTACGTCTTTGGCGGTGATTACCGCATCGTCTTCTACATTACAAAAAAGGGCTATCTTTTTTTTGATGTCAGGAGGTAAAAACCGGTCGGTCCTACAAAGAAGGATGTCAGGCTGGATTCCTATGGCCCTAAGCTCTTTTACGCTATGCTGGGTAGGTTTGGTTTTTAACTCTCCTGCGGTTTTTATGTAAGGCACATAGGTGAGATGTATAAAAAGGGCGTTGTCTCTTCCAAGTTCATAACCTAACTGTCTTATAGCCTCAAGAAAGGGAAGGCTTTCGATGTCTCCTACTGTTCCACCTATTTCTACTATCGCTACGTCTACGTTGTCTTCAGCCAAACTTAGGATAGCCTGTTTGATTTCATCGGTTACATGAGGGATGATTTGAACCGTGCCACCTAAGTAGGCCCCTTTTCTTTCTTTGGTGATGACCGAATAGTAGATTTTACCTGAGGTGTAGTTGTTTTTACTTCCCATCTGAGCCTGGGTAAACCTCTCGTAATGCCCAAGGTCAAGGTCTGTTTCTGAACCGTCTTCAGTAACGTAAACCTCTCCGTGCTGAAAAGGGTTCATCGTGCCAGGGTCTACGTTGATGTAAGGGTCAAGTTTCTGAAAGGTAACCCTTAACCCTCGGGCTTCAAGCAAGGCACCTATGGCAGCAGCAGCAAGACCCTTTCCCAAAGAAGAAAGCACCCCTCCTGTAATAAAGATAAACTTGGTATGCACGTTTATTCTGTTTCTGGGTTTTCTCATAGTTTCTACACCCCTTTTAATATTTTCCATTTGGTTGAGGTAGTGGTTAAACTTTGCAACCCCTCTTTGGTAACTAAAAAGGTTTCTTCTACCCCTATAACCCCAAGCCCAGGGAAATGAAACTTAGGTTCTAAGGCTATTACCATGTTTTCTTGTAAAACCATTTTTTGTTTTTTTCCTAAAACAGGTGGTTCATCTATCTGTAGCCCAACTCCATGACCTACAAACCCAAGGTCTCCGTCAGAGTTCATAAAATAATGGCCTAACCCTGTTTTTTCAGCCAACTCCTTGGCTTTAGCAAAAACCTCTTCCCCGTTAAGCCCTGGTTTGATAAAAAACTTTAATTCGTTTAGGATAAAAAGACTTGCCTGAAAGACTTCTTGGGCATAGGGAAGTTTTTTAAAACTAACCATCCTGGTTTGGTCTATGTAGTATCCTTGATGATAACCGCTAAAGTCTAACAAAATAGGTTCATCTTGTTTGAGACGTTTTTTTAAGGTTGCACCTCCTGGAAAACCTTCAACCCCCTTACCTCCTTCTCCGGTGTAATAATGGGTAGCCTCAAGCCCCTCTTTACCAGAGATAAGATATCCATAGGTAAGCTCAAACCCATTTAAAGACCTGGTTAGTCCAGGATGACCTAAAAGCCTCAACTCTTTTTCTAAGATAGCACTGGCATCTATTTCTTTCATGCCTGGTTTAAGTTGAGGCAGAGCTCTTTTTAAGGCTTTATCAAGCATTTTGCCTGCCTTTTTGATACACTCTATCTCATAAGCACTTTTCACCGCCCTTACTTCTAAAATAAACCTGTCTATACCGACAAACGTATATCCCCCAAGTAACTCTTGATACCTTAGAAAATCTCTTAAGCTTATTTTCTCTTTTTCTATGCCTATTTTCCCTTTAAGACAGAAAGCGGTTATGTGTAGAGGAAGGTCTTTTAAGGTTTTTAATGGTTCGCAAGGGACCAAGGCCTCTTTTTTAGCCCTTTCCCAAGGCCGGTTGACTAAGAGTTTAACTTCCTTAAGACTTACCAACAAAAAACCTTTAACCAACGTTCCGGTAAAATAAAAGAGGTTTATGGGGTTGGAGATTAGGGCTAAGTCAATCTGGTTTTTAGCAAGTAAAGCTTGAAGTCTTTGAAGGCGGTCCTTTACTTCATCGATTTTTAGGTTCATCTTTGTTTTCTTGTTCCTTTTGTTCTGTTTGACTGGAAACTTCTTGGTCTGTTTTTTTTAACTTTTCGGCAATAGCCAAAACGGTGTTAGCATATGGTTCGCTAATGTTATATTTCATGATGACCGATTTTTTCTGTTCAAGAGTTCCGTTAAGGTTGTATCCTTCTTTTTTAAGATAGTTGGCTATACTGGCTAAGGCATCTTCCATTTTAAAAAGGTCTACCTTGCCGTCTCCATCCCAATCATACCCATAGATTACATAGCTTTTGGGAACAAACTGAGGATATCCAAAGGCTCCGAAAATAGACCCTCTTATAGAAAAGGGGTCCCATTTGTTTTGATAACATATGGTAAGAAAGTATAAAAGTTCGTTGTAGGCCCAGTTGCTTCTTTTGGCGATGATGTTTGAATTTCTTTCGTCGTCAAGAGAAAGGTTTTCGTCATACACAAAATTTTTAAGCAGGTCTTTGTTTCCTGAAAGGGTAAGGCTAAAGAAAACGTTAAAAACAGGAAACTTACCGGTGTTTTGACCTAGGTTGGTTTCAACCAAAAAAATACCTACGATAACCTCTTTGTCAACCCCAAAGATTTTTTCAAGCTCTTCTAAAAAGGTAAGGTTTTCTTGGAGAAAATTTCTTGCTCGTTCAATCCTCTGGTTTTCTAAGAATTGATGATAGGGAAGTTTGGTTTCTTTCCAAGTAAGTCTTTTGATCATCAGGTTAGGCAAGTAGGCAAGCTCAGGAGAGGAAAAAACCTCTTCTATATAGTCTTCAGGCACCTTACCTTTCAGGTCGTTTTTAACCCTATTTTTAAGGTCCTCTACATAGGGTTTAAGCAAAGGGTCATTAGCTAAAACCTTCACAGGTTTTATGGCAGGATGAAAAAGGGTAGCTAAAAGTCCTAAAACCAAACCTAAGATAAGCAAAGAAAAGGTCCAGACTACCCTTCTTTGGCTAAATTGAGTAAAGAGCCCTTTAAAATGCATTCTCTCTCCCTTTCTGTAAGCTCGGCCAATGCCCAAACCTCACCTTTACCTTTAATGACTATTTTAATCCTTTTTTCTCCTTTTTCTATTAGGTTTCTAATGTTTTCTATGATAAAAACATCCCCTTGGGAGATTTTTTCGTAATCTGCTGGATTTTCAAACACTAAAGGAAGGATACCAAAATTAATCAGGTTGCTTCTGTGGATCCTGGCAAAGCTTTTAGCTATCTTTACTCTTACTCCTAAATATCTTGGGGCTAAAGCTGCATGCTCTCTTGAGGACCCTTGACCGTAGTTTTCTCCTCCGACGATCCCCACAGCCTTTCCCTTTTCTTTTAATTCCAAGGCTTGCTTAGCAAACTCTGGGTCTACGTTTTTATAGACAAACTGACTTATCGCAGGAAGGTTGCTTCTCAAGGGCAGAATTTGAGCCCCGGCAGGCATGATGTGGTCGGTAGTAATGTTGTCTCCAACCTTTAACACAAAAACCCCTTCTAAGGTTTCAGGAAGAGGGTCAAAAGGCGGGAGAGGAGCTATGTTTGGTCCTCTTATGATTTCTACCTTTTTAGCCTCTTCTTCTGGTAGCGGAGGTATCAATAAGGTATCGTTGATAAGGAATTTTTCAGGAAGGGTTACCTCTGGATATTCCCCTAATTCTCGAGGGTCGGTGATAACTCCTTTGATGGCAGAAGCTACCGCAGTTTCAGGAGAGACCAAATAAACAAAATCAGGGTTTGTGCCTGAGCGTCCTGGGAAGTTTCTGGTAAAGGTTCTGAGGGAGATAGAGTTGGTCGGAGGGGCCTGTCCCATTCCAATACAGCCTAAACATCCACTTTGATGAAGCCTCGCTCCTCCTTCTAACAAGGATTTTAACCCAGAAAGCACCACCAAGTTTTCAAGCACCTGAAGGGACCCAGGATTTACCTCAAAACTTACGTCAGGATGGACCCTGTGCTTTTCAAGTACCTTAGCTACCACGAGTAGATCTTTTAGTGAGGAGTTGGCGCAAGAACCGATGATTACTTGAGCAACCGGTTTCCCTGCTTCTTCGGCTACTCTTTTTACGTTGTCTGGAGAGGAAGGACAGGCACAAAGAGGTTCTAATTTAGAAAGGTCAACTTCGATAATCTCATCGTATTGGGCGTCTTCATCAGGTAAAAGCTCTACAAAGTCTTGTTCTCTTCCTTGGGCTATCAGCCATTTAAGGGTGACCTCATCTGAAGGAAAAATGCTGGTAGTTGCCCCCATTTCAGTTCCTAAATTACAGATGGTAGCTCTTTCGGGAACGGTTAACTGTTTTATGCCAGGGCCAAAATATTCTAAAATCTTGCCTAAGCCTCCTTTAACCGTAAGTTTAGAAAGGAGATAAAGGGCGATGTCTCTTGCGGTTACCCAGGGCTGAAGTTTTCCTTCTAAATACACCCCTACGATTTTTGGGGTTCTAAGATAAAAAGGTTTCCCTGCCATAGCCATGGCTACATCAAGACCACCGGCACCTATCGCTATCATTCCGCATCCGCCTGCGGTAGGGGTATGGCTGTCAGAGCCTAACAAAGTTTTACCTGGCTTAGTAAAACGTTCTAGGTGGACCTGATGACAAATTCCGTTTCCTGGCTTAGAAAACCAGATACCATAACGTTTGGCGATGCTTTGTAGAAACCTATGGTCGTCTGCGTTTTTAAAATCGCTCTGTAAAATGTTGTGGTCTACATAAGAAACAGAAAGCTCGGTTTTAACCCGGTCTATCCCTATGGCTTCAAACTCAAGATAAGCCATCGTACCGGTTGCGTCTTGGGTAAGGGTTTGGTCTATCTTAATAGCGATTTCTTCCCCTGGGATTAGACGCCCAGATACCAGATGGTTTTCTAAGATTTTGTAAGCCAATGTTTTTCCCATCTTGTCCTCCTAAGAGATTTTACTAAAAGTTTTTTAAATTTCTCCAAAACATTCAGGAAAAAGGGCTTTAAGCCTTTCTAAGATTTTTTCTACCTCGTCTTTTATAGATTTAAACCTTTCTATCTTTAATGAGAAAAGGAAAAATTCAGAAATAGAGAAGGAGGTATAAAGAGAAAGGCCTGTAGAAGGGTGGTCTAAAATAAAGAAAAAGTTGGGAAGAAAAGGAGTGATTTTGAGTAGGTCTTCACAGGCACCTTCTATTTTTACGGTAAACAGGATGTGTTTAGCCTTTAAAAAAGCAGGAAGATAGGCTTTTTCTTTTGTGGTTAAAATTTCTAACAACACGTCTTGAGAAACAAGGATAGAATGTTTAGGCAAAACGTCTTTCAAAAATTCAGAAGGAATTTCTTTTGAGAGGAACAGATAAAGATTTTTAACCAATTTTAGGTCTATGTGTTGAGAAATCAGCTCTCTTAGGGTATACCCAGAAAGGGTAAGTAAAAACTCTCTTTTTCCGATTTCATCAAACTTTATACCTGTAGGGGTGCGCTCTAAGAACTTATAGATAGGACTATCGCTCGAAGCCTTCACCCTTAAGGTAAGATAAAAAAGTTTAAAAGCTTCTTCTAAAGGCAGTTTAAACTGATTTTTTACCGTTAATAAAAACTCTTTCGGTTCCTCTGGTAAACTTCCTATCCAATTAAACTTCATCGGAAAAAACCAGCCTTATATAGAGATTTTTTTAACGTAATGTTTCTATTTTACAATCGATTAACTTTTCTGCAAGGATTAAGTCTTCCTTAAACGTAATCTTAAGGTTTAGCCAAGACCCTTCTACTACATAGACAGGATAGCCAAAATGGTTTAGAAGGGAGCTTTCATCTGAAAAATCCAACCCTTCGGTTAAAGCCCTTTCTAAACAGTTTAACAGAAGTTCTGCCTTTATCCCTTGAGGGGTTTGGATGTGAAAAAGGTTTTTTCTGGGGATGTTGGTTTTTACCAACCGGTTTTCTACCAAGTTTAGGGTGTCTCTTACAGGAATAGCAGGAACGGCTGCACCATAAGAAAGAGTAGCTTTTATTACTTCGTAAATAAGAGATTCAGAGACAAAGGGCCTTACGGCATCATGCACAAGAAAAACCTTAGTTTCTAAAGGAGCAACTTTAACCGCCTTATATACAGATTTTTGTCTCGTTTCTCCTCCTTCTACAACGTTTAAAACTTTTTTTAAGTTAAATTTTTGTATCAACTTTTTAGTATGGTCTAAGTAAGCCTGATGGGTAGCTATGATTATTCCATCTACATGGGAACACTTTTCAAAGGTTAAAAGGGTCCTGATTAAAAGGGGTACCTCTTTTATGTCTAAAAACTGTTTAGGTAAGGCCTCTCCAAGCCTTTCTCCTTTACCTGCAGCAGGTATGACTGCAATTATCATAAGCCTTCTTTAGTTTTTTTCTTTTTAGGGTTAGAATTATAATAGACAAAAAGAGAAAATAAAGGGGAAAAAGATGGCAGGTAATAGTTTTGGAGTTTTTTTTAGGGTGACCACTTTTGGGGAATCTCACGGAAGGGCTTTAGGGGCGATCGTAGAGGGTTGTCCACCAGGTTTAACCCTTACAGAGGAATACATCCAACAAGAGTTAGACAAAAGACGGTCGAAAGAGTTTATCGGACAAACCCCAAGAAAAGAAAAAGACCGGGTAGAGATACTATCTGGGGTTTTTGAGGGATATACTACAGGCACCCCTATAGCCCTGATAGTCTATAACGCCGACGTTAAGTCCTCAGCCTATCAAAACCTAAGGGAGGTTTTTAGACCAGGGCATGCAGATTTTACCTACCATATGAAATATGGAGGCTTTAGAGATTACCGAGGAGGAGGAAGAAGTAGTGGGAGAGAAACGGTAGCGCGAGTGGCTGCTGGAGCGATAGCTAAAAGGATGCTTGAAGAATATGGAATTTCTGTGATAGCTTATACGATAGCCTTAGGTGGGGTAGTGGCTGAAAAAAGAGACCTTTCTGTGGTATACCAAAACCATCTTTATTGTCCTGATGAAGAGGCTTATGTTAAGATGTGTGAAAAGATAGAAGAGGCGCTTAAAGAGGGGGATTCCTTAGGAGGGGTGGTAGAGGTTTTAGCCAAGGGAGTGCCTTCAGGTCTTGGAGAACCTGTGTTTGACAAACTTGAGGCAGATTTGGCTAAGGGATTGATGAGTATAGGTGCGGTAAAGGGGGTAGAGGTTGGGGCAGGCTTTAAGGCTGCAGGACTTAAAGGCTCAGAAAATAACGACCCCATTTCTTCCCAAGGTTTTTTAAAAAACGATGCAGGAGGGATTTTAGGGGGGATTTCCTCTGGACAGGATATTATCTTTAGGGTAGCTGTCAAGCCTATACCCAGTATAAGAAAACCTCAAAAAACGATCAACCTTCAAAAGGAAGAGGTAGACCTTATCATAGAAGGAAGACATGATGTTTCTGCTATACCAAGGATTGTGCCTGTAGTAGAGGCTATGGTAAGAATAGTCCTTGCCGACCATCTTTTAAGACAGCTTGCCTATCTTGCTTTTCAACAAAGATTGCCTTTCCCTAAGTTTTTTGAGTAGTCAGTTTTAACCTAAAAATTTTCGTAAATAACCAGCTTCTATTATCAGGTTGGTGGTTTGAGAAGAAAGCCCAGCTTTTAAGTTTTTTAACATGGCAGAGGTTACCTCTTTATGCTCTTCGTTAGAGTCGTAGTTAAGGCTTAAAGTGTTTAGCAGGTTTAATGTTTTTATGAGTTTAGTTTTTACGTCTTCAGGCATAAGGTCTAAACATTTAGGGTTAAAGTATTGTAGGGCCTTAGACAGGTCGAATTCTAAGTTTTGATAATAATTTTTAAGCTCCTGTAATTCCTCTTTGGTTAAAGCACTTAAACCAAAAATTTCAGGAGGAAGGCCTATAGAGTAGCAGGCAGCACAAAAGCTTATAACCCTGGGAAGGACTATCCCATGCAGACTTCTGGAATAACCAAAAAGTCCTATGTGAAGCTTTCTCATCCTCCGTTTAGGTACATATTTAGCTATCTCGTTTATTGCAGGGGCAAGAGGTGCTATGGTAGCCCTATACTCTTCTGAAATCTTTTGGATGAGCCTTTCACAAAAAGCTACATCTATTTCTGGGATAGGATGCCTTATAAAGGTCTTTACTTTCTTAACCGCTGCGATGACATCTTCTACCGGAAAGTCGTACTTAAAGGCAGACTGAACGGTAAAGGTCTCTACCGAAGAATATTCAGAAAGTACCTTCTCAACGGTATAAGGAGAAAAATTACCTCTAAAAACAGGAGTTCCTACCCCTAAGATAGGATAAATTTCTACCTCGCGGTTAAGAGAAAGTTTTTCCAGCTTTTTTAAGGCTACCTTTACCCCTAACACCGCACTTACCAGTCCATAGTTTAAAGCTGGGTCAGAACGGGCTAAAAATACCCTAAGATAATTAAAATTTTTATCTTTTAAGTATTCTTCTAAAATTTGGTCGACCCCGAAAAAGGATTCTATGTTTTCAAAAAGGGGGATAACGTTGATGGTTTCCGGTAAAAACTCTCCTACCCATTCGGCTATGGTAATGTCTCCTGGATAGATAGGATGATGTTGCAGTCCTGCAATAAAATTTTTATAGTAATAATAAATCCGATTAAGCTCTTTGGCAGAGGTGGTCATCGGAAGGATGACTTCAAAAATAGGAGGGGGATGGTCTTTTAAAAACACCCGAGCTGCATCCATAGATCGAGGGATGCTTTCTAAGGCCTCAACCAAGATTTTAGCTTCGTCTTTTTCTACGGTTGGATTGGGAACCCTCAGGGTGATAAAGCAGTCTCTTCCTAATAGGTGTTTCTTAAAAAAGGTTGGGTATTTACTGTAGAGTTTTTTTACGACAAAGTCGTCTACCTCTTTTCCTTCACTGTCCCACATCTGTTCATCACAACCTAAGTGAGAAAAGGCGTAGTAAGCCTCTTGGATTTCGTCTTCACCTGACATGTCAGGATGTTCTGCAAAAAAAGGCATGGAAACATTGTCAGGATGTTGGGTAGACATAACCCTTGGAATTTTCATAAAACCCCCGTTCTAAAGGAGTTTAGTTAAACAAGACTAACAGAGGTTTCTAATATTTCAAGACTAAGGTCCTCTTTAAGAACCTCAAAAAGGTCCTGAATAAAGACCAGATTTTTAGGGTGAAAATAAATTTTAACCAACCCGGCTTTTGCATCTAAGATGGTAAGACTTGCTAAATGGTCATATCCTTCAAGGATAAACTTGAAAAAGGCAATTTTACAAGGATTGATTTTAAAAAGAAAATACGCACTACGCATGTTTAAAAAGGGAGGGGGGACCTCCCTTTTAGTGGTTTAAAACTAAACTTATGGTTTATTCGCTTTTAGGTGATCTTCCTGGATTTCCTCCGTTAATGACCTTTACTTTTGAAGCCTGTTCGCCTTTTGGACCTTGCACTACTTCAAACTCAACGATCTGACCTTCTTTAAGGGTTTTAAACCCGGACATGTCGATGGCAGAGTAGTGAACAAATACATCTCCGCCATCATCCTTGGAAATGAAACCATAACCCTTCTTCTCATCAAACCACTTAACCTTACCTCTAAACATGTTACTTAAACCTCCTTTAAGTTTTTCTTATGAAAGAAACTTAACCTCAAAAAATTCATTTGTAAAGGGGTAAATTTTAAAATTTTAAAAATTTTTAAAAATACTTAAAAATTGCTAAATTTAAAAGAAAAATGGATGAAAGCACTTTGCTGCCGCTGCTATCACAAAAAATCACAAGTATAAAAGGTATTTTGTTTTACTTTTGGAGGTTGCTAAAGGTTTTTGGTAAGGATAGGATTGCTAATTTTTTCCAAAAGATTAAAATAAAATAAATGGAACTTCGGTTTAAGTCTTTGTTTAATTTTTTAGACCTTTCGGAAAATCCGATTAGAATAAAAAATTTTAGGTATTTTATCTTAGGTCATTTTATTTCTTTTACTGGGTCATGGGCTTATAATACGGCTATCATTTGGCTGGTCTATGAGCTTACTCGTTCTTCGTTTTATTTAGGTATCTTTAGTTTGTTTAACTCTTTACCTATTTTCCTTTTTAGTCTTTTAGCAGGTTTAATCATAGACCGGTTTAACCGCAGAACACTTTTAACTTTGGTTATTTTTTTAGGTATTTTGCCTTCTTTTCTGTTAGGGTTTGTGGCTCAGGAGGGAAGATTAACCTTTTGGTTAGTAGTGGCGATTAACATGATAGCGGTAAGTCTTTCGGCGGTTGATACACCTTTAAGGCAGGTTTTTATCAGCGAAATAGTTCCTACCAATTATCTTACCAAAGCTATCTCTTTTCAAGCCCTTTCATTTAACACGGCACGTATGATAGGTCCACTTTTAGCCGGACTTATCATTTCTTACGGAAAGCTTTATCAATGTTTCTACTTGAATGCCTTGTCTTACTTACCCTTTTTAGTTTTTCTTTTGTTTTTTATTAAATATGAAGAAACTTACCCAAGAGAACCGATAGAAGGAAGAGGACTGATTGGGGAGTTTAAAGAGGTTTTTTTCTTTTTTAGACAAAACCCAAACATCCCTGCGGTCTTAGGCACTGTCTTTAGTTTTACTTTTTTTGGGGCTTCTATCATCATCCTTTTTCCGGTAATCGTAGATAAAATTTTTGGGGGAGGAGGAAAAGAGTTCGGACATCTTTCTTCTATGGTGGGTATAGGAGCCATCCTGGGTTCTTTCTATGTCATTTTGGGAAAGGTAAAAGATAAACTTAATAAACTTTGGGTTTCAACCTGTGTGTTTGCCTTAGGTGCCTTAGGGGTGGTGTGGTCTAAAGTTTGGTGGTTAACCCTTTTTTGCTGTCTAATGTTAGGTTTTGCCTTTACCAACTTTTATCCGATAGCTAACTCTTATATTCAGGAAAATACCCCTTCAGAGATAAGAGGTAGGGTGGTTAGCTTTTTTACTTTTTCTTTTTTAGGGGTCCATCCCTTAGGTAGTTTTTTAGCAGGGATTTTGACAGAAAAGATAGGGCTGGGTTGGTTAGTATGCAGTTATATGGTCTTTTTGGTTTTAGGTAATTTTTTACTTATTAACATTGCTAAATTAAGAAAATAGATTAATTTTTAGATCAAAAGCTACAAAAAGAGGTTGTTATGTTAGAGGTTGATAAGATTTTAGAAAGAATAAATATTGTGGAATGTGTACAAGATTTAGGTCTTTATGTGCTTGCACTTTCTCAAGATAAGGTCGTCTACCTAAACAAGGTAGCAGAAGAAAAGCTTGGTTATCCTAAGGAAGAGGTTTTAGGTAAAGGGATAAGTTTCTTGTTGTTTTCTTCACCTGAACTGTTATCCGAGCTTAAGACTAACTTGTTAAAAAAACATAAGTTTAAAACGATGGTTAAGTTTTTAAACCAACAAGGTAAGATTATTAACTTGGAGGCTCATTTCTATAAGCTGGACTTAGACCAAGAGGAAAGTATCGTTTTGATGATAGGCAAAGATACAGAAGAGTTGGTAGAAATAAAAGAAAAAGTAGAAAATCTTTACAAAAACCAAAGCTTTACCGAGTTTTTAAGAAGCTTGGTGCATGATTTTAATAACATCCTTCAAAACACCTTGAAATATCTAAAAAGCATTGAAGAAAATATAGATAAACCAGAAGAAGTAAAGAGGTATAAATTTTTAGCCGAAAAAACTTTAAAGTCGTGGATTGACCTTAACAGGCTTCTTATAGACTATACCAAAGGAATAAAAGATATAGTTTCTTCTCAAGTAGAAATGGTTTCTTTTTTGAAAAACAACTTAGATATTTTTCAGATAATCGCCGGTCCTAAAATTCAGGTTCAACTATCCTTAGGCTGCTTATCTAAAGTTTTTGTCCCTGGGGAAGAAACCTTTTGGAGATATATTTTTTTAAACTTTATCAGTAATGCTAAAGAGGCTATTAAAGACGAAGGAACGATAGAAATAAGTCTTTCCTTAAAAACCATAGACAAAAGATACTTAGTTATCAAGATCAGGGACACCGGTTGTGGAATACCTGAAGAAAACTTAGAAAAGATTTTTCAGCCGTTTTTTACCACTAAAAAAGAAAGCAGTGGTTTAGGTCTTTTTTTGGTAAAAAATCATATCGTTAGTTTAGGTGGAAAAATAGAGGTAGAAAGCAAGGTAAACTTAGGGACTACCTTTAAAGTTTTTGTTCCGGTTTTAAGTGCAAACCTTTTAACTCCATCTAAAAAGGTAGAGACAAAAAGACTTAGGATTATCCTTTTAGAGGATGAACCTGAAGTAAGGGCAAGTTTACAAGAGATATTAGAGAGAGAAGGACATCAAGTCTGGGCCTTTCCCAACTACGAAGAATTAGAACAAAAGCTTGATGAGGTCTATTCGCCTGACCTTCTTATCACTGACTATTATATGCCAGGGATAAAAGGTTTTGAGGTTTATCAGATTTTAAAACAGAGGTTTCCTGAACTAAAGGTGTTGTTTTTGACGGGGGATTTATTAAACCTGGCAGAACTGCCTAACTTTAAGCTGCTGTTAAAGCCTTTTACTGCAGAAGAGTTGTTGTCTAAACTTAAAGAAATAATGTTATGAACCTATGGTTAGAAGAGTTTTTAAGACATCTAACAGTTGCTAAAAACTATTCCTTACAGACCATAAAGGCCTATAAAAAAGATTTAGAAGGATTTTTAAACCACTGCAAGCATTTAAACATAGAAAATCCTAAGGATTTACAACCCTTTCATCTAAGAACCTATTTAGCAACCCTTAAAAACCTAAAAAAAGAACCTGCAACTCTTGCAAGAAAGGTAAGCTCTTTAAGAAGTTTTTTTAAGTTCCTTTATCAAAAAGGAGTAATAACTAAAAACTTGGCTCTTTATCTGTCCACCCCTCGGGTGTCAAAAAAAATTCCCCGCGTTCCCACAGAAGAGGAGATAAACCGTCTAATAGACGGGTTAAAAGGAGAAAAATTTTTAACCCTTAGAAACAAGGTAATTTTAGAACTTGGGTATGGTTGCGGTTTAAGGGTAGGAGAACTTACCAGCCTAACGATTAAGAACCTAAACCTTGAGCTTAAGTTTTTAAGGGTGTTAGGAAAAGGAAACAAGGAAAGGATAGTTCCCTTTGGGGAAAAGGCCAAACATCTTTTAGAGGTTTATCTAAAGGTAAGGGAAAGGGTGCTTTTAGGCTTAGGTAAAAACCATGAATTTGTTCTTATAAATGCTAAAGGCGACAGACTGACCGACCGTGGGGTTAGATATCTACTTAAAAATTTGGGAAAAACCTATGGTATGGAGTATCTCCATCCTCATACCTTAAGACATTCTTTTGCTACTCATCTTTTAAACGCAGGGGCTGACCTAAGGACCATCCAAGAACTTTTAGGACATGCCTCCCTTCTTACTACAGAAATCTACACCAAGGTTAACTACGAACATCTACTTAGGGTTTATCTTAAGGCCCATCCTCGTGCTAAAAAAGACTAATTTTTCTTGATTTAGATCAAGGAATTTAGGGTGGAGTTTATTATAAAATTTTTGTAAGTGGAAATCTCCTTGGGAGGTTTTATGAAAGTTAGGTTTTTGGGAATGTCTTTGATTTTGGGTGGGATTTTGTTGTTAGTTTTATTTTTAGGTATGCCTAAACTGGTGGCCTATACTAGTAAAAACACTTATTGTGCAAGTTGTCATGTAATGGAAGACCAGTATGTTTCTTTAAGAAAAGCTGGAATACACAATCAACTTAACTGTGTAGACTGTCATCTTCCTCAGGATAACAAAATTAGGCATTATTTTTGGAAAGGGGTTGATGGAACCAAGGATTTGGTAAAGTTTCATTTTAATTTAGTGCCAGAAGAAATAACCATTTCTTCTCATGGTAAAAAAATTGTCCAAGAAAACTGTATAAGGTGTCATCAAGACATGGTTTCCATGATAAATGTGAAGGATAGATATTGTTGGGAGTGTCACGTTAAAGTAAGACACAAAACCAGTGCAAGTTTAGAAACTTTAGAAAAATAAAAGAGGGGAGGCAAGGATGAAAGTAAAGTCTTTATGGGTCGGGGTAGCCGTTTTAAGTTTAGTATCTTTGATAGTCGGGTGTAAACCTCCTGAAAAAACCAAAGCCTTTCGTCAGGAGGCTTTTAAAATAGCTGAAAATGAGATAGACCCAGAGGTTTGGGGAAAGGCCTTCCCCCTGCACTATGAAATGTGGAAAAGACAGTCTGAACCCACCCCTGTAGGGTTAAGTAAATATAAAAAGGGGTGGGACACAGATAAGGTGGTCTACGATAAACTTTCTGAATTTCCGTTTTTAGGTGTGCTTTATAACGGATGGGGGTTTGGTATAGAGTACAATGAGCCGAGAGGTCATTATTATATGATGATAGATCTTCAAGAAATCGACCCATCAAGGACTAAACCCGGAGGGGTTTGTTTAACCTGTAAGACTCCTTATGCTACTGACCTTGAAAAACAATATGGTCCTAAATATTATCATACACCTTTTAAAGAAGCCTTAGGTTGGATACCAGAAAAGCACAGAAATCTTGGGGTAGTTTGTATAGATTGTCATGAACCTAAAACGATGGACCTTCATATAAGAAGGTCTTTTACTTTAGGTAAGGCTTTAAAAGATATCGGGGTAGAAGAAAAAGGTTTAACCCATCAGCAGATGAGAAGTTTAGTTTGTGCCCAATGCCATGTTACCTATGTTGTCCCAAGAGACCAAGACATGAAACCTACAGGAATCTTTTTCCCTTGGCAAGGAAGTAAATGGGGAGATATTAGCATAGAAAACATAATCAAGGTTTTAAAAAGTAATCCAGCTTATGCAGAATGGAAGCAGGCGGTTACAGGTTTTAAATTAGCTTTTATCAGACATCCTGAGTTTGAACTTTATTCAAGAAATTCAGTCCACTGGAACGCAGGGGTTTCTTGTGCTGATTGCCATATGCCATATAAAAGAGAGGGAAGCTATAAGGTAAGTGAGCATAGGGTAATGAGTCCTCTTAAAGATAACATGAGGTCTTGTAAACAGTGCCATCCACAAAGTGCTGAATGGTTAAAACAGCAGGTTATAGCCATTCAAGACAGAACCATTTCTGCTTATCTAAGGGCTGGATATCAAACCGCGGTAGTAGCCAAACTGTTTGAAAAGGTCCATTTAGCCCAATCACAAGGTAAAACCATAGACCAGACCCTTTACAATAAAGCTAAGGACCTTTATCTTGAGGCTATATATAGGGTAATTTTTTTAGGGGCAGAAAACTCGGTTGGTTTTCACAATCCTACCGAGTCTATGAGGATTTTAACAGACGCTTTAGCTTTTGCTTCTAAATCTGAGGCTCTTTTGCGAACCGCCCTTGCAAAAGCAGGGATAGAAGTGCCTACCAAGATAGACCTTGAACTTAATAAATACCTAAACAACAGAGGAGAGAAAAAGCTTAATTTTAAGCCAGAACAAGAGTTTAAAGACCCCTTTGGGATTCAGCAACTTTTTGAAGGGATGCTTTAAGTTTGAGACAGGAGGGGGAGCCCCCTCCTGTTATTATATGGTTTAAGGTTCTATCTTTGTTCCTAAGAGTTCGAGAAATTTAGCCATCCACCAGGGATGGGCTGTCCAAGCAGGAGCGGTTACTATATTCCCATCTACACAAACGTTAGTAAACGTTTCGTTTACTTCGCACCAGATACCACCTGCCAGTATTATCTCAGCTTTGACCGCTGGATAAGCGGTAAGTTTCTTCCCTCTTATTACGTCGGCAGCGGTAAGAAGTTGTGGTCCATGGCATATAGCCGCGATGGGTTTATTTTTTTCGGCAAAATGTTTAACTATCTGAATAACCTTTTCGTTTAACCTTAAGTATTCAGGAGCCCTTCCTCCAGGGATGACCAGACCATCATAATCTTCGGGGTTTATCTGATCAAAGTCAGAGGTTATCCTAAAGTTGTGCCCTCTTCTTTCTACGTATGTTTGGTCACCCTCAAAATCATGGACAGCTGTTTTTACCACATCTCCTGGTTTTTTCCCAGGACAAACAGCGTCTACCTGATGTCCTACCATCTGAAGCATTTGGAAAGGCACCATGGCTTCATAATCCTCTACAAAATCTCCAACCAACATAAGAATTTTTTTTACACCCATGGTCTGACCTCCTAAGGGATTTTTAAACAAAAATAAATTTAGAAAAAACTTTTTCAAGGTCTTTGTATAAACACCTTCTAACTTTAAACCCATTTCCTATTTTAAAAATCGCAAAAAGGTTATAAAATATAAAAGATGAAGACTTTTTTTCGTTATCAGGTAAAGGAATATCTTTTTTATACAACTTTATTTTTTTTGCTCTTTAGTTTTATTATCACCCTGGTTAAAGGGATTTTTGGTCTTCAAAAACTTTTTGAACTTAACCCGTCTTTAAAAGAGGTTTTTCTATATTTTGGGCTCCTTTTTCTTCAATTAATTTCTTTTACTCTGCCTCTTGCAGCTTTTTTGGGGGTGATGTTTGCCGTTCATAGGTTTAAGGAAGAACGAGAACTCTTGGGATTTTTTAGTCTTGGTTTTAGGGTTAAAGATTTTTTAAAGCCACTTCTTTTTTTTATTTGTTTTGTTTTTTTATTGCTTTTTTTATCCCATTTTTATGTGGTCCCTTATGTTAAAAAACTACAAAAAATCATGAAGTTTGAGCTTACCAAAAGGCAGTTTGAAGAGCCTTTGACAGAAAAAAAAGCGGTTCCTATAGGAGAAAGTTACGTCATCTATGTAGAAAAGACTAAAAAAGAGAAAGATGTTCAGGAGTTTGAAAGGGTTGTTTTGTTGGAAAAGGGTCTTGAGAAAAAACAGGTTTTTTTGGCAGAAAAGGGAAGGTTATACCCTAAGGAGGGGATATTTACCCTATATCAAGGAGAAGGTTTTTCCTTGTCTAAGGACAAAAGCGTTGAGGTTTTAAAGTTTGGGGAGTATCAGTTTGCTTTGGTTATAAAGGGGGTTTCTCAAGCCCTTGAATTTGGTAGAGGAGAGCTTAGTTTTGTAGAACTTAAGGACAAGCTAAAGGAGGTTAAAACAAATCGTGGACAATGGTTTAGGTATCTTACCGAGTACTGGGATAGAGTTTTTTATCCGTTAAGCGTATTTCTGGTGGTTTTTCAAGGTTTTTTAACCGCACTTTTTATAAAATCGCATAACCGGATTTTTTTATTTCTTACGGCTGTTGCCCTTTATGTGGTATTTTATGTAGGGTATCAGTTTTGTCAATCTTTAGCGGAAAACGGAAAGGTTTATCCTCCGTTAAATTTTGGGCTTTTTTATGTTTCCGTGGGTGTTTTATTGCTGATAGAGACTTGGTTTTTGTTTAAAAAGAGACATTATAGAATTTATCTATGAGACTTAAGCCTAAAATTTATCAAATCTATATTTGGCAGGAGTTTTTAAAGGTTTCGTTGGTTCTATCGTTTGTTTTTGTTGGGTTTTATCTGGTGATAGATTTTTTTGAGAAATTAGGAGATTTTTTAAAGTTCGGTAAGTCTTTTTATCTATTTCTAACCTATATTTTTTGGAAAAATTGGATTAATTTTTACGAGATTTTCCCGTTTGTATTAGGGCTTTCTGGGGTATTGACCTTGTTTTTTTGGGCGAAGACTAACGAACTGCTTGGTTTTCTTTCTTTAGGATTAGCTAAAGGGGTATTACTTTGTGAAATAGGGAAGGCTCTTTTGTTTTTTGGGGTTTTAGGTGGGGTGGTCCTTAATTTGGTCCTTCCTACGGCTACGTTTAAATCTCTTTATACCTGGGAATACAAGATTGTAGGAAAAAAGAAACAACAAGTAGTTTTTGGAGACCAGATTTTTTTGGCAGGAGAAGACTGTTATTTGGTAGCTAAGCCTCTTGAGCAAAAAGGGGAATACTTAGGAGAGATTACGGTGGTGGTGTATGATAAGGATAGAAAGGTTTCTGAGGTGGTGTGGGCAGAAAGTGGGCATTATGTTAAAGGAACCTGGGAGCTTAAGGAGGTTGTGCGACAAAAAAGGGAAAAAGACTTTGCCCCAGAGTTTTTATCTAAGGTTTCTTACCGGTTTTCTTTTGAGCCTGATACCTTAACTATAGTAAAAAAGCCGATCTATTTTCTTTCTATTCCTGAATTGATAGAAAGAGCAAGGTTTTTAGCTAAAGTCAACAGTCCTTTTGAAGAGGTTATCTCTGAGTTGTTTCTTAAGGGGTTTTATCTTTTGCTACCTTTTTTACTTGCTATTTTACCGGTTTTTGTTTTTTTGAGGTTTTATGTGCCTAACGATTGGAAAAAAGGTGCTCTTTTTAGTGTAGGAATTTTTTTTGTAAACTTGATGTATTTTTTGTTTTTTCAAACCCTTTTAAGAAAAGGTTTTATGGTTGGTATCCCTGCACTTGCAGCCTGGGGGATAGGGATGATAATCTGGTATTTTTGGCAAGGTTATCTTGTTTTTTTTAAAAAATCTGGTAAAAATTAGAGAAAATCTTGGTAATAGGGGGTTTTTATGTCTGTAGAAGAAAAGGTTATTGACATCATCGCTCAAAAACTTAATCTTTCTAAGGATCAGGTCAAGCCAGAGGCGTCTTTTATTGAAGACCTTGGTGCTGATTCTTTAGACTTAGTAGAGTTGGTTATGGCTATGGAAGAAGCCTTTGGGATGGAAGTGCCTGACGAAGACGCAGAAAAATTAAGAACCGTCCAAGATGTTATAGACTATGTAAAGTCTAAAGTAGGAAACTAAGGGGATAGAGGTTTTGTCGTGAAAAGACGAGTAGTGGTTACTGGTCTGGGGACGGTTAATCCTCTTGGCATAGGGGTTGAAGAAACCTGGAAAAACATCAAGGCAGGCAAATCTGGTATCGGAAGGATTACTAAGTTTGACCCTTCTTCCCTTCCAAGCCAGATAGCAGGAGAGGTCAAGAATTTTAAACCAGAAGAGTTTATGTCTTCAAAGTTGATATCTCGTATAGATACTTTTATTCAGTATGCCTTAGCTTCAGCTAAGATGGCTTTGGAAGACGCAGGCCTTCCTTTGCAGGACTTGGGTCCTGAAGTTGGCTCAGTGGTTGGGGTTGGGATGGGTGGTGTAGGACAGGTTGAATATTATACTAAGATTTTTGATGAAAAAGGTTATAAGAGGGTAAGTCCTTTTTTTATTCCGATGATTATTCCCAACATGGCAGCAGGGCAGATAGCCATCAACTTTGGGGCCAAAGGTCCCAATCTTGCGGTATGCACGGCTTGTGCGGCAGGTAATCATGCTATAGGAGAGGCCTATCGATTGATAAGAGAAGGACTTGCAAACATCATGATCTGCGGTGGAACAGAAAGTATGATAACACCTTTAACCATAGCCGGTTTTTCGGTTATAAAGGCGCTTTCTACCAGAAACGACGAACCTGAAAAGGCTTCTCGTCCTTTTGATGAGAAAAGAGACGGGTTTGTGATAGCAGAAGGATGTGGCATTTTGATTCTTGAAGAACTTGAACATGCCTTAAAAAGAGGGGCTAAAATATATGCAGAGTTGATAGGCTACGGTTTTAATGCAGATGCCTATCATATGACCGCACCTGCTCCAGACGGAGAAGGAGCGGCAAGGTGTATGGAACTTGCGTTAAAAGATGCAGGGATTTCTCCTCAAGAGGTTGATTATATCAACGCCCATGGCACAAGCACCCCTCTTAACGATGTGGCAGAGACTAAAGCCATTAAGACAGTTTTTGGGGAGCATGCGTATAAGTTGATGGTGTCTTCTACCAAGTCTATGACCGGACATCTTCTTGGTGGTGCTGGTGGGCTTGAAGCGGTTTTAACAGTTATGGCCATCTATGATGGTGTGGTACCTCCTACGATAAATTTAGAGACCCCAGACCCAGAATGCGACCTCGATTATGTGCCCAATCAGGCAAGAAAGGTAGACATCAAGATAGCCATGTCAAACGCCTTTGGTTTTGGAGGCACCAACGCTACGTTGGTGTTTAAAAAATGGGAGGGCAAATAATTTATGAAAATTGTGATAGCTTCAGACCATGCAGGATATTTTCTTAAAGAAAAAATAAAGGATTTTTTGGTCAAAGAGGGGTATGAGATAGTAGATGTAGGTTGTTATTCTCACGTAGCGGTTGATTATCCTGAATATGGGGTTAAGGCTGTAGAAAAGATTTTACAAGGAGACGTAGAAAGAGGTATTCTTATCTGTGGTACAGGGATAGGGATGAGTATCGTAGCTAATAGATTTGCAGGAATAAGAGCGGCTCTATGTCATGAGCCTTTTTCAGCTAAGATGGCAAGACTTCATAACAACGCCAACGTACTTGTGCTTGGCGGAAGGATGATCGGAGACGGGATGGCGGTAGAGATAGTTAAAACCTTTCTGGAAACACCTTTTGAAGGAGGGAGGCACGAGCGTAGGCTCGAACTAATAGAAAAACTTAAAAACTTTAGATGAATGTAATTGGTATAGGAGTAGATTTAGTATATTTACCTAAAATTAAAAGAATTTATTCTATTTATCAAAACCGGTTTTTAGTTAAAGTTTTTCATCCTAAAGAGGTTTCTCTTGCCCTAAAACGCAAAGAACCCTCTGTCTATTTAGCTTCTTCTTTTGCTGCCAAAGAGGCCTTTTATAAGGCTTTAGGGGGTTATCAACCTTTTATCTGGAAGGAAATAAGTCTACTTAGAGACCTAAACTCAGGAAAACCTTTGATAGAAATAGAAGGTAGGGCTTTAGAGGTGTTTAAAAAAAGAGGAGGAAAGGAATGTTGGGTTAGCCTTTCTCATGAAAAGGATTATGTGGTATGCATGTTGGTAATAACCGGATGTGAGGAGGAGTTGGTATGCAGGTAGTAAAGGCCTCTGAGATGAAGGAACTCGATAGATGGTTTATCCAGGAGGTAGGGCTTCCTGCCGAGGTTTTGATGGAAAGAGCAGGGTTGGCTGTGGCTGAAGCCATTCAAGAAGCCTACCCGGTTGATAACTTTTCCCATGTTTTAGTGGTTTGTGGACCTGGAAATAATGGCGGAGATGGAATGGTATGTGCAAGATATCTTGCTAACTTTGGATATGAAGTAGAGGTGGTCTTGGTTTCAGGAAAAGAAACCTATCAGGGAGAGGCCTTGACCAACCTTAAGGTACTTGAGAATTTAGGTTTTATGCCTGAAGAGGTAGGTTATATCGTTGAGTTTAGAAAGATTCTTTATGATTTTTCTCCTGAAATAATAGTAGACGCTATTTTTGGGACAGGACTAAAAAGGCCTATCGAAGGCAACTTAGCTATCATGGTAGAAGAGATCAATTTTTATAGGAAGAATAGAGGATGTAAGGTAGTAGCGGTAGACATGCCTTCTGGAGTTTGTGCTGATACAGGTCAAGTGCTGGGAACAGCGGTTAAGGCCGACCTTACGGTTACCTTTGAGCTTCCCAAGGTAGGGCAGTTTGTCTATCCGGGTAAGGAGCATGTAGGCATCCTTAAAGTTTGTCCTATAGGTTTTTTTAAACCATTGTTAGAAAAAAAAGGACCAAAAAGGTATCTTATCGATTTAAACTGGGCTAAAAAAGTTTTTAAACCAAGAAAGGGCTATACCCATAAAGGGCTTTTTGGCCATCTGCTTGTCTTAGCAGGAAGCAAGGGAAAAAGCGGGGCTGGATTACTTTCTGCGATAGGAGCTTTAAGAGGCGGGGCTGGGCTGGTAACCTTAGCCTCTACTAAAAGTCTTCAACCGGTATATGCATCTATGTTGCCTGAGGTCCTAACCTCAGGTCTTGAGGAAAACCAAAGAGGAGAGGTTAGCTATACAAACCTTGAGTATTTAGTCAGTCTTTGCGAAAATAAAACTGCATTAGTAATCGGTCCTGGACTTGGGTTAAGTGAAGAGGTAAAAAAGCTTTTTTGGGGATTATTAGAGAAGGTCGTGGTTCCTGTGGTGATAGATGCAGACGGTCTAACCATAGCTTCTGAAAACCCAGAAAGACTTAAAGAGATTTCTTGTCCAAAGATACTTACTCCTCATCCTGGTGAGGCAGAAAGGCTGCTTAAGGTATCTAAAAAGGAAATCTTAAGAGACCCCCTTTCTTCGGCTAAGAGGCTTTCTGAAATAACAGGAGCGGTGGTGGTGCTAAAAGGTCCTCATACGGTAATTTCCTCCCCAGACGGAAGGGAAGGTATTTCAGTAGTTGATGTTCCTGGTCTTTCTCAGGGAGGCACTGGAGATGTGCTTTCTGGGTTGATAGGGGCATTGCTTGCCCAGAGGTATGAAATTTTTGAGGCAGCTTGCTTAGGGGTGTTTTTACACGGATGGGCAGGAAATAGACTTTCTTCTGAGAAAGGACCTTTTGGTTATTTAGCTTCAGAGGTAGCTCACAAAATTCCAGAAGTTTTAAAGGAGATAAGTTATGATAGACCTTAGAAGGTTTCCACGGTGTCCTACCAGGCTTAAAGCTTATTTTCCTGGGGATGAAGATGTTTATGAGGTAGTTAACATTTCTTACAAAGGTTGTTTTGTTCGTGGGAAAAAAAACATTTCTGTAAGGAAGATGGTTTTCTTCGAGATAGAAATCCCAGAAATAGGGGTAATTCCTGTATATGGGTTGGTGGTTCATCATGGCACTGAAAAAGAGCCAGGTTTGGGTATAGAGATATTAGAGATAGAAAGACAACTCCTGCCTGTTTGGAATTACTATCTTAAGGCGCTTTTAAACATAGAAGAAGCCAAAAAGGTTTATCAGAAATACTTAGAAACCGCTAAAGAACTCCAGGAAAATTCTTCTGAGAAGGATTGATGTCGTCCTTTTGGGTGGTTGTAGTCTTAGGGATTTTTGGTTTAGTTTTAGGTAGTTTTTTTAATGTGGTTATCTATCGCTGGTCTGAAGGTTTGTCCATAATAAGTCCTATTAGGTCCTATTGCCCTGTTTGTAAAACCGAGCTTAAGTGGTACTACAACATTCCGATTTTGTCTTATGTTTTTTTAAAAGGAAGATGTGCTTACTGTAAAACCCCTATCTCTTTAAGATATCCTTTGGTAGAGCTATTAACCGCCCTTATAGGGATAACTATTTATTTTAAGTTTAAGCCTGTTTATGGGTGGGCAACCTTTTGGGTTTTTTGGTTTTTTTTGTGTATGCTTTTGGTAATAAGCTTTATAGACTTAAGGATTAAAGAAATACCAGACCGGCTTAGTTTGGGGTTGATGTTAATAGGGGTGGTAGCCTCTTTGTTAGGGTTAAATCCTTGGGTTGGGTTCGAAGAAAGTTTAGTATCTATGTTGGCTGGGATAGGGCTTCTTTTTTTGATCAACGAAGTTTATTATCATTTGGCTAAGCGAGACGGCCTTGGTATGGGTGATTTTAAGCTGATGGGTGGTATAGGTGCCTTTTTAGGTTATAAAAGTTTTTACTGGGTACTTTTGATAGCTTCTTTCTCAGGGATACTAATTTTCTTGTTAGTGGTTTTTTGGTATAGGTTCAAAGGGGTTTATAAGGATTTAGACCTAAAAACAGAGATTCCGTTTGGTCCCTTTTTAGCCCTTGGGGCTGCTTTTTATACCTTTTTCTTAGAGTGGTTGTCTCTCCTTTTCTTCTAAAGCATTTCTCTGAACAGGCAGTTTGATGATAATCGAGGTGCCCTTTTCTTCTTTTTTGCAGAGGTTGATGTATCCTTTATGTAGGTTGATGATAGAATATACCATGATAAGACCTGTACCTAAGTCTTTTAAACTTAAAAGGTCTCCTTGGTTTATCTTCTCTGTAATTTCCCAAGGTACACCTTCTCCGGTGTCTTCTATTTTAATAAGTATCCAGTCTTTTTCTCGGTTGATAGAAACAAAGATTTCTCCTTTTTCATGCATAGCCTTGATGGAGTTATCTAAGAGATTAACCCAAACGCGTTTTAACTGAAAATGGTCAAAAAGGCACTGTCCCTCGTCCTCTACTTTAAGATGAAATTTTACTTCAGGATAGGCGATTTCATAAAGAGAAACCACCTCTAAGATGCTTTCTAAAATAGTACCCTTCTCTAAGTTAAGTACAGGATTTTTGGTAAAATAATGAAAATCCGTAGCCAGTTTGCGTAGTTCTTCTATGTACTTTTCTATGATGTTGGTGGTGCGCAGCAAAACCTCTTTTTTTTCTCCTTCTAAAGTTTTTTCAAGCTGTCTTTTTAATCTTTCTACCGAAAGTTTAATAGGGGTTAAAGGATTTTTTATCTCATGGGATACCCTTAAGGCTACCTCTTTCCAGAAAGAAAGCCTTTTTAGACGCTCCTTTTCTTCTAAGTTTTCAAAGATTAATAGATATTCAAGGTTTTTTAGAAACTCCAGCTTAAGAAGGGTAATCCCTAAGCTAACTTCTTTTTCTTCTTTAGACCAAGAAAGGGTGGTGTAAAAAGGTTTAGTAAGGTCTATTTGGGATAAAAGGGTAGGAAGGTTAAGTCTTTCTATTAGTTCTTCGAGGGTTGAGAAACCATAGACTTCTATTAACCTTTTAAGGTTTTGGTTGGAAAATTTGACTTTTAGGTCAGGGGTAAGGACTAAAATCCCTACAGGTAGATGGTCAAGCACAGAGAGTAGATAACGGTTGTAATTTTGTACCTCCTCTTCATATTCTTTAATTTTTTTAGTCATTTCATTAAAGGCTTTTATAAGCCTTCCGACTTCATCGTCTGAAGGGGCGTTGACTTTAATCTCTTCAAGATTAAAATCTTTTTTAGAAATTTTTTGAGCAGCCACCACCAAGTTTTGCAAAGGTTCTGTTAGGTTCCTTCCTATTTTACTTCCTACCCATACTCCTACAAACACTACCAAAAGAAGGACCAGTGTTCCTGCAGCCATCAAAAATTGTTTAAAAGTTTTAAAATATCTTTTTTCTACTATTTCTTTTTCTCCTGTAAAGTCTTCTATTTTTAAAAATTTACCGATGGCTAATAAAAGGGGTTTGCCTGTTTGGTCATAAAAAGGTATAAAGACCCTTAGATAAGGGTTTGAATTAACCAAGGAGACTTCAGAAAGAGGACCTTGAGAGGCTTTTAGTTTCTCTAAAAAAGAAGGGGCGATACCGATTTTTTGGGAAATCTCAGAGGAATAGGTTTTTTTTACCAGGGTGCCTTTCCAGTCAAAAACCTCTATTGAGTCTACCCGCATAAAATAACGATACCTTTCTCTTAAGACCGAACTTTTGATTTCTTCGGTTTGGGTAAGATATTCTTGGATAATTTTTTGTCCTTTAGAAAGAAGGTCTCTTTCGATGTCTTTAATATAGTCTTCAGGTTTTAAGATAACGGTTAAAACCTTTTCTTCTAAGAATTCTTTAAGCCAGTAATCTAAGGTTTTCTTAAAGAAAAAGAAACTACCAAGCACCAACACCAAAGAGGGAAATACAATCGAAATGAAATAGATAAGAAAGAGTTTTATTTTTAAGCTTTTAGAAATTTTTTTTATTCGGATTTCATAAAAAATTTTGATGATATACCGAAAAATGAAGTAGAGGAGAAGAAGGATTAATATGAGGTTTATTTGAAACAGAAGAAAAAGAATAAGGTTCTTTTGAGTAAGGGTAAAAAAGGAAAAGTCAAAGAGTGGGCGGCTATTTTCAAGACTACAGAAGAAAAAGAAAAGGAACTCTACGAAGAGTTGAGAAAAC
>OGCH01000090.1_pt1 | contig 60653 bp, 61 predicted proteins | sample 1570111 | NCBI WGS metagenome assembly OGCH01 (sample SAMN03436243, study PRJEB24508) | hot springs metagenome | biome: Desert Springs; feature: Hot Springs; material: Water | place: USA: Great Boiling Spring, Nevada | collected 2008-12-01 | depth 0 m m | reverse complement strand
CACGACGCTCTTCCGATCTTCCGATTAAGAATGCTTATGATCGCATCGGGGAAAGACGACGGCTTTCAAGAAGGACGGCTTTGGGGCCAAAAAGCTTCAGTGTCTGCTGCAAAAAACCATCACTGAGTTCGATCAAGCAGCGACGACTGACCAGACGCTGATGTCCATTAGGAAATTGGGGACTTAATAGATCGAATTGCAGCTTGCAGGAGCCGGGATTCTCTGCACACAGGGCGTAAAAGCGCTCAATTTGCTCCACGGTCACCTGCGCTAAGTCCAGTTGAACGACCAGGACTTCTACGAGCTCGCGCACCTTCCACATAGGCCAAACCTCATCAACCAGAATTTTTACGTTGCCACCCCGCACTTCGACTTGGCCTTCGACCAGGACCACGGCATCTACTTCTAAGTGCGGTAGGGCACGTTCCAGCACGGATGAAAACAATACTAGCTCGCCTTGGCCGGTAAAATCTTCAATGGTAGCAAATGCTATTGGGCGACCATTGCGACCTGTTCGGCGTTGCAGCTCCGTGATGATGCCGCAAATGCGGTGGCGAGGTCGAGCAGGTTGGGGCGTAAGGCCATCAGGGGACCCGTTGGAATAGCCGTTGGGTGTCCCGTTGACTGCGGGTATCGCATCGCTTTCTTCAAGCGTGCGTGACAGCTCAGTCAGCGTTGCTGTGGCGAACGCATTAACTTCGGCTCGATAGGCTTCAAGGGGGTGGCCGGTTACGTAAAAGCCAATCAGTTCGCGCTCTTCTTTCAGACACCGTGCGCGCGACCAGGGCTGGACTACCGGCAAATTGGGTTCTGGAAGGGTTGCACGGGAGCCGTTCCCGCCAAAAAGCGAAGCTTGGCCAAGGAGTTGTTCGCCCTGAAACTTCTGAGCGTACTGTAAAATCAAATCGATGGCTTCCACAAGCTGCGCTCGGTGGCCTTCAAGATCGTCGAGTGCACCGGAGCGCGCCAGCGCCTCCAGCACTTTTTTGTTGACTATCCGCAAATCTACATGGCGCACCAAGTCGAAAATCGTGCGGAAGGGCCCATGCTTTTTTCGGGCATTGAGGATTACTTCGATAGCGCCTAACCCGACGCCTTTGATGGCCCCAAGGCCAAAACGGATACAGCCACCCTCTACTGTAAAGTGTGCTTGACTGCGGTTAATCGAGGGCGGTAGCAATTCCAGACCCATGCGGCGGGCTTCATCGAGCACGACGGCCAGCTTTTTTGTATCGCCCATTTCGCTGGTCATTGCCGCCGCCATAAATTCGGCCGGGTAGTTGGCCTTGAGGTAGGCTGTTTGATAGGCCACGATAGAATAAGCTGCCGAGTGCGACTTATTGAAGCCGTATCCGGCAAACTTTTCCATCATATCGAAAATCTCGTCAGCCTTTTCAACCGAAATGCCATGCAGGCGTGCAGCACCCTCTCGGAAGACTTCGCGGTGCCGCTTCATCTCTTCGGGCTTTTTCTTGCCCATGGCCCTACGAAGGAGATCGGCTTGGCCGAGTGTGTACCCTGCGATGACGCGGGCCATTTCCATGACTTGCTCCTGATAGACCGGAATGCCATAGGTATTTTTCAGGACAGGTTCAAGCAGTGGATGGGGATATTCGACCGGCTCAAGACCATGCTTGCGGGCAATGTAATTGGGAATTAAATCCATAGGGCCTGGCCGGTAAAGGGCATTCATGGCAATCAGATCGTCAATCGAAGTAGGCTTAAGCTTCCGCAACCACTCGCGCATGCCTTCGGACTCAAACTGGAAAATGGCAACCGTTTCGCCACGTTGGAAAAGCTCAAAGGTCTTGGGATCGTCCAAGGGGATCTGATCCAGATCAATCTCCAGGCCGTGGTTTTCTTTGATAAGCTCCAGGGCATCGTTGAGGATAGTGAGCGTTTTGAGCCCCAAGAAGTCCATTTTAAGCAGACCAAACTCCTCAATCCACTTGCCGTCGTACTGGGTGGTGACGGTGTCATTATCTTTGCCTTTAGCAATGGCGATAGGGACGTAGTCGCTTAGACGGCCTGGCGCAATAATGACGCCGGCGGCGTGTACGCCGGTGTGGCGTACCGATCCTTCGAGCACTTCGGCGTAGTGAAGCAATTTGCGGATTTGGGGGTCGCTACTTTGTTTAAGTGCTCGGAGCTCGGGTACTTCCTCGTAGGCTTCAGCTAGCGTCACTTTAGGCCCTTCAGGAATGAGTTTGGCAATGCGGTCAGCTTCCGAAAGCGGAATCCCTAATACACGGGCCACGTCCCGAATGGCCATCTTGGCGCCCATTGTGCCGAAAGTGATAATCTGGCAGACATTTTCCCGGCCATATTTCTGCACGACGTAATCAATCACCTTGCTGCGGCCTCGATCGTCGAAGTCGATGTCGATATCAGGCATTGAGACGCGCTCAGGATTCAAAAAGCGCTCGAAAAGGAGGTCGTACTTAAGAGGATCGAGGTTCGTAATGCCCAGGCAATAAGCAACGGCACTACCAGCTGCTGAGCCGCGTCCAGGTCCCACGCGCACACCCAACTGGCGCGCTGCCGTAGTGAAATCTTGTACGATCAAAAAATACCCGGCAAACCCCATTTTTCGGATAACCGAAAGCTCAAACTCCAGGCGTTCAGCAACGGTCTGGGGCAAGGGCTCCCCATAGCGACGGCGCGCTCCCTGAAAGACCAAGTCGCGCAGATAAGCATCCATATCGCCACCATACTCAGCGGGAATGGGGTAGTAGGGCATCAGCAACTGGCCTATGGGAAGCTGAAAACGACATTTTTCGGCAACCTCGGCTGTTGTGGCCATCATGTCGTCAACTACAGGAGGAGGAAGGTCGGCCAGTAGCGCCTGCCGCATTTCAGCAGGGCTTTTGAGATAGAACTGATCGTTGTCGAAACGCAGGCGGTTAGGATCAGAAAGATCTTTACCGGTTTGTAGGCAAAGCAGCACGTCGTGGGCTTCAGCGTCGGTACGATCTACATAGTGCACGTCGTTGGTAGCTAGCACTTTGACCCTGTATTCCTTAGCCCAGCGCAGCAGCACTGCGTTGACCTTTTTCTGCTCCGGTAGGCCGTGATCCTGGATTTCGATGTAGTAATCTTCGCCAAACAGCTCTAGATACCATTCAAACAATTTGCGAGCAGCGGCTTCCCCTTTTTCGAGCAATGTTTGCGGGATTTCACCCTGCAGGCAGCACGTGGTAGCAATTAACCCTTCGTGGTGCTGCGTCAGCAGCTCGTGATCGATGCGGGGTTTGTAGTAGTAACCTTCTAAGTAGGAGAGCGAAGACAGTTTGATTAGGTTGCGGTAGCCGATTTCGTTTTTGGCCAGTAAGACTTGGTGATAGCGGGTACGCTCGTTGCGTTCGAAACGGCTGCCCGGCGTCAGGTAAAACTCACAGCCAATAATAGGCTGGATGCCGATTTTTTCAGCCGTGCGATAAAATTCAGGCACACCATACAAGTTACCATGGTCGGTAATAGCCACGGCCGCTATGTCATAGTCTGCTGCTCGTTTTAGCAAGGATTCAATGCGGGCCGCACCGTCAAGCAGTGAGTACTGGGTGTGGCAGTGCAAATGGCAAAAGTGCTCCATAGCGTAGGGTAGGAATAGGTGAGCGCCTGAATCGGCACCTATAAGGAAAGGATGTCACTGCAACTCGCGCAAGCCTTTCGCGAATCTTTTGCCTGCATGCAGCGTAGCCGACAGCCCTAAAGGTAAGCGGCGCGTATGCCAACAGGATTTTTGTACCTGGATGAGCGGTCTTTGGAAGACTTGCTTTTTATCGATCATCTGGCACGTACACTCAAGCAGATTGCCGCACCGCTGGTTTTGGTGCACGGCAGTGGGGGACGTGCCGAACGGCTGCTGGAAGCGGAAGGCTACGTGCCCCGACGGGAAAAAGGCGTGCTGCAAGTTCAGTCGGCGCAGGAGCTGACGCTGGTTGAGCGGGGAATCCGAGAGACCAATCAGCGCTTGGTGGCTGAACTGAGCGAACGCCTGCTACCTGCTGTAGGCATTCAAGGTGCCGATCGCGGACTGTTGCGCCGGACGGCTGAGGGAACGTTGGAGGTCGGTCGCGTTGACTGGCTATGCACCTTATTGACCCAGGGCATCTGGCCCGTGCTTTCTACTTTAGCACGCCAGGGTACCCATATTGTTGAGGTAGCACCAGCCGAGATGCTTTCTGCTTTAGCCAAGGCTTGGCCTTTGGGTGCTGTGCAGATACTATTGCTTACAGACCCCAAGACGCATCGACCCGCTGCCGATGAGGTGGCCCATCGTTGCCTCCAAGAAGGCATTCCCCTATGGATAGGCCCCTTAGAAGACTTGCCTAAGCTACATTAATGCGGTTTTTTTACGCCTTTCAAGTCATTTGCTGCTTGACAGTCACAGCATCAGGTGTTAAGTTGCGCATAAATTCTATTGTATTGGCTACCAAGAGGTATGCTACCAAAGAATCTAAAACCGATGGAGGTTTGGCTATGAACCGCTTTGAACAACTCCGTGATTTTGTTATGGGCCTAGAGGCCGACTTCAAAAAGTTCTACGAAAAAGGCAATAAGGCAGCAGGTACGCGGGTGCGCAAAGCAATGCAAGATCTCAAAAAGCTAGCCCAAGAGATTCGTTTAGAAATTCAAGAGAAAAAGAATCAAATGTAAGCTAAGCCTTGCGCACTTACCTGTACGATCGCGTAAAAGGCTATGCGTTACGCATAGCCTTTTTTGTTTGCAAGATAAGACATTAAAAATGCGGATCTTGTTTGCTCTTTTGCTGATAAGCGTGTGGACTACGCAAAGCGCAGCTGCGCAGGCATTACCGGATACGACACAGGTGATTTGGAAGCAGTCGCTGGGAGCCCGGCTTTCGGCGACGCAAGCTTCTTTTAGTAACTGGGCTGAAGGAGGGCTTAACGCATTAGCCCTTTCTGGCACTCTCAATGGAACATTTGAACGCATTTCGCCAGCTTGGCGTCAGCTCTATGATGTGCGTTTTTCGCTGGGGGTTGTAAAGCAAGATACGCTGGCGTTGCGTAAAGCAGAAGACGTAATTCGGCTAGCTGCCTCGTTGCAGTATCGTGGAGGAGGATTTTTTGGCATATTTAATCCTACTCTATCGGCCGATGTGCGCACGCAATTTGCTCCGGGTTACAACTATGCCAAAAATCCATTTGGGGATGGGCGCCAGCCCCCGGTAAAGGTATCGGACTTGTTCTCGCCGGCGATCTTCAATCAGGCCCTCGGCCTCACGTATCAACCTGACAGCTGGTTTCGCCAGCGGTTGGGGGTAGGCGCAAAGGAGACCATTGTGCTTCTGGAACGCCTGCGTGTACTTTATGGGTTAGCCCCAGATCAGGCGGTACGCTTTGAAGTTGGGGTAGAATCGCGTACTGAGGTGGACCGGCAAATTTTTGAAAATGTACGCTTAAAGTCTCGCCTTGGACTTTTTGGTGCATTCAACAAGCCTGATCTCCCCGATATGCTTTGGGAAAACCTATTCGAAATGCAAGTCAATAGCTGGTTGGGGACGACTTTGGAAGTGGTGGCACTTTACGACCGGGACATCAGTCGCCGTATGCAACTTAAAGAGGTTTTTACGCTGGGGGTCACCATTAAACTGATTTGATGCCCTTAGGCTGAAGGGGATGGGATAAACCTTAAGAGAAGGCCTTCTCTAAGTGCTGCATAGGGACGGTAGGGCCTCAAAACGCATGCGTCCAAAGGAGCTATATCGTGCCCTACGGGGATGCCTCCTGGTGTATGCAGGACTTGGTGTGGGATTGTGGCCGGTGCCGCTGTTAGGTATGCTGCATGTTGAAGCAGCAGCCTTTTGGGCAACAGTGGCTTTTTTTACAGCAGGATGGTGGACGATAGGTTGGGTGCGTTCTGGTGGAAACGTAAGGGATGCATTTAAGCTACAGCTTGGCTTATTGCTTATTCCTTGGATACTGCTCAGCATAACCGTACTGTGGCGTCCCAATTGCGACTATCTACGCGGTTTGCTGTTTTTTGTCATTTTTCCGCCTGTCAGTGTGGCTTTGGGCGTTACGTTAGCGGGTGCCCTGGAGGCTATCCACCTCAGGCGGCCGCGGCTATGGTTTGTAGGACTGGGAGTTGCCTTGATCGTTGGGCCGATCTTTTATGACCTACGATGGCATCCGCAGTTGTACACCTATAATCATGTTTTCGGAGGCATTTTAGGACCCCTCTATGACGAAGCACTGGCCGTACGGCCGGGGTTATTTGTGTTTCGAGCTGTTAGCGTACTCTGGGCTTTATGGCTGTATGGAGTGGTGCGGTTTTACCAGGCTCTTTGGGCTGAGCGTTTCGTCTGGTACAAAGCGCAAGCAGGGCTGACCTTATTGCTGGCTATCTGTTACCTGAATGCTGACTCGTTAGGATTTAACACGACTACAGTTCAGCTAGCCCAGGCGCTACCGGCGCAGGCCTCCTGGGGGCAAGTGGTGTTGCATTACAATACGCGTTTTTTGAAGCCCGAAGCGGCTGTCTGGTATGCCCGTAAGGCAGCGTATTTTTATGAGCGATTTTCTCGGCAGTTTGGGGTTGTGGATCCAGAACCGGTGCACCTATGGGTGTTTGGAGATCCTGACCAGCGGGCCCAGCTTACAGGCGCGCGTTATACCAGTGTGGCCTTGGTTTGGTTAGCGCAGCCACAAGTACATCTATGGCAGGAGGCTTTTGAGCGTACTGTAGCCCATGAATTGGTCCATGTCGCCGCTCGACGCTGGGGTATACTGGGGATTTCGCCGCGTATTGGACTTGTTGAAGGTTTGGCCGTAGCGCTAGAGCCTCCCGATGGCACACCATCGCTACACGAGCAGGCTGCCGTAGCTTGGGTGAGGGCGCAAGATCAAGGGCAGCCTTTTGTGGATCAGGTGGCCGCCTTAATGACACCGCAGGGTTTTTGGACAAGCCGTAGCGCAGTGGCTTATACGCTAGCTGGCTCGTTTGTGCGTTTTCTTTGGGAGCGTTATGGAGCAGAGCCCCTGCAACAGGTTTATTGGGGTAGTTCGTTCCAAATAGCCTATGGCCAATCTTTAGAGGCACTCCTCAGGCAGTGGCAGCAGATGCTGCGGGCGCTTCCAGCCATCGATCGGGGTACATGGGCTTATGTAAAGCGACGTTTTGCGGTTCCTGCGCTTATAGAGCGCCGTTGTCCACATTACGTGCCGCCAGAAGTTCGAGCTTACGAAGCTGCGCAGCGGGCTTTGCTTTATGGAGATACCCTTCGTGCCTTGCAACACCTGGAGCGCGTCGGAGAGCGCTATCCCTTAGCGCTCGCGTTTTGGGCGCGGCTCCGCTTGCTACGTGGTGAGGCCGCATGGGTGCTAAAGCGTTTGGAAGGACTATCGGCTTTGCCTTACAGCCTGGTACTGGAGCGTTACCGCGCTGATGCCCAGGCCCTATCTGGTTGGGTTGAGGCCGCACGTAGCGCGTATGCTCAGCTTTATGCCCAGTGGCCCATCTATGACTGGGAAGGACGGCTGGGATTGTTAGTGCGCCAGCAGATAGCGGATCAGCCGAAAGCCTTGCGCAAGTTATTTCAGCAGGAGAATTCAAGGTTCTGGTGTGAAGTCGAAGCTCCTGATGTATCTTTAGCTTCAAGCTGGTCGAATGGCCAGAAGTTTTTGCTCCAGCGCCATATGGAAACACAACAAGTGATTTGGGCTTGCTGCCAGAGCCAGTGGGATGAAGCCCGGCAATGGGGCGTGCAGCTTTATGCTTCGCTAAAGCGAGCAGGTGCGTATGCGCAGGCGGCCCGGATAGCAGAAAATTTGGCATGGTACACCTGGCTACACCGCACGCCCGTGGCGTCGCCGCCATCTTGTTGGGGCTGTTGCTTCTGATAGGCGCCTGTGTTGTAACGCAAAGAGCTGGACAATCCGTCCAGACTGTGCGTCCTGCACTGACCAACGTCGTAGGGCCACGCCTGCTTCCAGACAAGGAAGAAGTGGGTTTGGTGCAGCTCTACCAGGGAGAAGATGAGCGTCAGTGGCCGATTTTACGCCTGGGAAGTCGGGATTATCTGACATTGGCCTTTGATCTTTTAGTGGATCAACCTCGGCCGCTTTCGATTTACTTTTACCATGCCGATTATAGCTGGCAACGCGACTTATTGCCGGTGGAATATCTGGCCTCGTTTCATCGAGACGATTTGCTGGAGACTAAGCCTTCGGTCCATGGCGGCTTTGCCTATCAGCACTACGTATATCGTTTCCCCAACGAGACGATTCAGTTTCGGCTAAGTGGAAACTACATTCTTCGGGTGACGGAGCAGGGGCAGGAAGAGGCTGTACTGTTTGAGCGGGCGTTTTTTGTGGTAGAACCGAAGCTTCGGGTAGAACTTTATTTTAATGCGTTTCTGGGAAATCAGGCTGCGCAGCATGTGCAGCCGTTGGCGCGCTTTCAGGTGCCTATGGAGCTGAGCGCAGCCATGTTTGACTTTACAGTTTGTTTTGCCCGCAACGGTGGTTTTGAAGCCGTGCACTGTAGCCGGCGGCCGCTCTTGGACGAGCAGCCTATGCTGAGTTTTACGCTGGCACCCGAAGAAGCCTTTCCTCCTGAACCTGCAGACTATTTTCTAGACCTAAGCCTTTTGCAACCGGGGGGACGTATCGAACGCATCGATCGGAGCAGACAACCGCCGGAGGTATGGTTAGCGCCGGATTATGTGCGTTTTGGCGGAAGCGATGTGGAGCCGCTTTTGGCTGGGCAGTCAGTGGTAGCTGCGGTGGTACGGGATGCACCTGGTGATCCCAGCATAGCGGCCGCATACGTACGGGTACGTTTCCGGCTGGTCCCTGAGCGGGCTTTTGGTCGGGAAGTATTCCTTGTGGGAAGTTTTTCCGGATGGCAAGTGCGGCCTGCGTATCGGCTGCAGTGGCGTCCGGAACATCGCTACTATGAAGGGGAAGCATTGGTAAAGCAGGGGTGGCATACTTACCGATATGTGTTGGGAGGCGACGTTGCATTTCGGGCAAATGCGCAAGCGATGCCGCGTTCGGAAAATCTGTACACCGCTCTGGTGTATTTCCGTGACAGCAGCCGGGGTACTGACCGACTGCTTGGAATCGGGAATCAAACTGCACCCTAAAACGTTTACGCGGGCGTTTTTTTCATCCACCAACCCTGACAGCCTGTCGCGATGCCACTGGTTCTTTTAGGGATAGGCCTCTATGTGCTCATGCAACTCTTGATCGGGGCCTGGGTCTCTCGGCGCATTCGCACGGAAGCCGACTACCTGCTTGCTGGGCGTAGCTTAGGTTATGGCCTGACTACTTTTACGGTGTTTGCGACGTGGTTTGGGGCTGAGACCTGTATTGGTTCGGCAGGATCGATTTACGCCGAAGGTTTAGCTGGGGGCACGGCCGATCCTTTTGGTTATGGGCTTTGCTTGCTATTTATGGGGCTATTTTTTGCGGTGCCGCTGTGGCGACGTGGCCTAACTACGCTGGCTGATCTGTTCCGACAGCGCTATAGTGCCCGGGTTGAGCGTTTAGCCGTGCTGTTGCTGGTGCCTACCGGGCTTTTGTGGGCTGCCGCGCAAATCCGTGCTTTTGGACAAGTATTGGCTGCTTCTTCAGGATGGAACGTTGAACTCACGATCACCCTGGCTGCTCTGGTGGTGATTATCTACACCATTTCTGGCGGACTTTTGGCCGACGCCTGGACCGATCTTATCCAAGGGATTGCATTGATTATTGGCCTGGTGGTGTTAGGGGTTTTAGTATGGCAGCAGCAGGGCGAGGTGCTGGCGCAGGTGCCGGCCGAACGTATCAATCCTTTGCACGGCTACAATAGCTGGTGGGATGCTGTAGAAGCATGGGCGATTCCGGTTTGTGGATCGGTGCTTTCGGCTGAGCTGGTTTCGCGCATTTTGGGAGCGCGTTCAGCCGAAGTCGCCCGTCGCTCCTCTTTAATGGCTTCGGGAATTTATCTGCTGGTAGGGCTGATTCCCGTTTCCTTAGGATTGATGGGGCCCCTAATTTTGCCCGGACTTGAGCATCCGGAACAGCTCTTGCCGCGCCTGGCCGGGCAATATCTCCCCACACTCCTTTATGTGGCGTTTGCCGGGGCTTTGGTTTCAGCTATTTTATCAACGGTCGATAGCGCGTTGCTGGTTGCTTCTTCGCTGGTTTCGCACAACTTGGTGGTGCCCCTGTTGCCTGGGCTATCAGAGCGCCAGAAGGTATGGATCGCACGCGGCGGCGTAGCGCTATTTGGGGTTATTGCGTATGTAACGGCTCTGTATGCAGATGGTGTGTATGCGCTGGTAGAGGAGGCTTCAGCCTTTGGCAGTGCTGGCCTGTTTGTGGTAATCCTCTTTGCCTTGTTTTCGCGTTATGGAGGCGAGTGGACAGCGTTAGCTACGTTGGGAGCCGGGATTACGAGCTGGATTTTGGGAGCTTACGTCTTTGAGTGGCCTCATCCTTATATTACTTCATTAGGTACGGCTTTCGCGGTTTATTTGCTCGGTGTGCTCCTAGAGCGGATACCCTTGCGTGCCCACTCGGTTTCGGCTTAATAAAAGCGGGGAAGCCCTCAGGCTTCTCCGCTTTGGTAACAGGGGTAACGACAGCAGCCGTTTTTGTTAGCATCGCTTGCAGCCATATGTTGCAGAACGGCTTAAGAAGGCTTGCGCAAGGCAGTAATGAGGGTCCCGTTCGACTGCGGGTCTCGTAGGCGAAGCAAAAACATCGCGCCCGGCTTGATGGCTTTGTATACTTGCTCAAACTCCCGTACGTTACGTACCGGTTTGCGATCGACCTCGACGATGAGAAGGCCGCGGCGCAGGTTGGCTTCGCGGTACGCTGCACTGCTTGGGTCTACGTCGGTAATGAGCACGCCTTGCACGTTGGTATCTTCAATACCAAAGCGCTGGGCCAGCGCCGGGGTTAGGTCAGCAATTGAGATGCCCAGTTCCTGTTTGAAGTTGGATTCTCGGTTCTCCCCGCTGCTACGCGAAGGGTTCCGGGAGGCGGTCTGATTGTCTGCAGGTGCTGAGCCCAGGCGTACGGTTAGCGTACGCTTTTCGCCGTCGCGGTTAATGGTGATTTTGATTTCTTCGCCTGGCTTGCGCGTGCCAATAAGTTTAGAAAGCTGGAGCGAGTTGGTCAGTTCTTGTCCATCGACGGCCACAATGATGTCGCCGGGCCGAATACCTGCTTTTTCGGCGGCTGAGCCTTCTTCGACAGAAACGACCTGGGCCGCGCCATGGGGTAGGTTAAGGGCACGGATTACTGCTGGTGAGGCTGCGGTATACTGCACGCCAAGCCGTGCCCGTTCGACCTGACCCCTTTCGATGAGTTGCGGCACAACGTACTGCACGACATCTACCGGAATAGCAAAGCCAATACCTTGGTAGCCACCCGTACGGGTCATGATGGCTGTATTGATACCGATGAGTTCACCGCGCAGGTTGACCAGTGGACCGCCTGAGTTACCCGGATTGATGGCGGCATCGGTCTGAATATAGTTTTGCACCGCCTGGCCAAAGCTTGTGTAGCGGTTAATGGCGCTGATAATACCGGCAGTTACCGTATTGCTTAGCTGCTCAGAAAGGGGAGATCCAAAGGCCAGTACCCATTGTCCAACACGGATTGTGCTCGCATCGCCCATGGAAATATAGGGCAGATTTTGGGCTTCAATCTTGAGTACGGCCAGGTCACTTTGCGGATCGGTACCCACGATCTTGGCATCATAGGTGCTGCCGTCAAAGAGCACTACCTGCAGTTCGTCAGCCCCTTCAACGACGTGGTTGTTGGTGACCACATACCCATCGGCGCGGATAATGACGCCGGAGCCCAGGCCTTGTGAGCGAAATTCTTCAGGTTGATCGGGCATCCGGAAATTGAAAAAGTTCTCAAACGGCGTCCCCTCAAAGGGATTCCAGGTAAAAGGCCGACGACGGATAATTTTTTCAGAGCGAATTTGAACCACCGTAGGGTTGACGCGCTCGGCAACGGCAATGAAGGCTTCTTCAAGGGAGCTAGCATCCAAGTTCGTCAGGCGGGTACCGCCTGTTTCCTGGCCGGCCAGACTAGGGGCAGTGGCCCGATCCCCCAGACCCAGCAGGTTCGCACCGGCCGTGGTAAACAGCACACCGGCCAGGAAAGCAATAACCAGCAGCGCTACAATCGATAGGGTACGTTTCCGTTGCATAGCAGCAAAAAAGTTTTGTTGGCAAGTTGTAAAGGTCTGTGCCCGAAAAAAACGATATAAACTCCTTGTTTAGTATAAACAACAACGCGCAGGCGGTTTTGTGCCTGCGCGTTGGGAAGAGCGAAATGCGCTTAAAGGCTATCGACCCGGAATACCGGGCTCGGTCATTTCGCGGACGTTGAGCACGCGGTCAAGCTCTTCATCGGATAACAGGCCCATTTCCTTAACCACTTCACGAACCGACTTGCGTTCCCGGGCTGCACGTTTGGCCACTTCAGCGGCTTTATCGTATCCGATAATGGGATTCAGGGCCGTTGCAATCGAGGGATTGCGTTCGAGGAGCTCGCGGCAGCGTTCGCGATCAGCTTCGATGCCTTCGACGCATTTCGTGCGAAAGACTTCGCAGCCGTTGGTCAAAAGCTGAATGCTTTCCAGCAGGGCATAGGCCATAACCGGCATCATGGTGTTAAGCTCGAAATTGCCATGTTGCCCTCCGAGGGTAACCGTCAAGTGGTTCCCCATGACCCGAGCACAGATCATCATGAGGGCTTCGTTATGTACCGGATTGACTTTCCCGGGCATGATCGATGAGCCAGGCTGCACAGCTGGCAGTCGGATTTCTGCTAGTCCGCTGGTAGGACCGCTGGCCAGCCACCGAATATCGTTGGCGATCTTCATGAGGGCTACCGCCAGCGTGTTTAGCGCGCCTGAAACCGAGACATAAGCGTCTTTGCTGCCTTGTGCTTCGAAATGATTTTCTGCTTCGCGGAAAGGCAGGCCTGTTAGATCGCTGATGTGTTCAATAGCCCGACCGGGAAAATCGGGATGTCGGTTGATGCCTGTGCCCGTTGCTGTGCCCCCCAAGGCCAGTTCGGCCAGTTCATGCGAGACGGTGCGTAGCCGGCGGATGGCGTGATCAATCTGTGCTGCATAGCCGCCGAACTCCTGGCCCAGGCGCACCGGGGTGGCGTCCATCAGATGGGTACGGCCACTTTTGAGCACATCGTCGAACTGTACGGCCTTTTCTTGGAAGGCAGCCCGTAGACGCAATAAGGCTGGTATCAGCTCGTTTTCCAGGGCGACGCGGGCCGCAATATGCATGGCAGTAGGAATGACGTCATTCGACGACTGTGACATGTTAACGTCGTCGTTAGGATGAACGAGCTTGCTGCCCCGCTGTCCTCCCAGCAGCTCGGTAGCCAGGTTGGCAATCACTTCATTAGCATTCATATTGGTCGACGTGCCGCTGCCTGTTTGAAACACATCGACCACAAACTGATCGTCAAGCTCGCCACTAATGACGCGCTGAGCCGCTTTTTCGATGGCTTCGGCTTTTTCGGCCGGTAATAGACCTAACTCCTGGTTAGCTCGGGCTGCTGCCAGTTTAATGATGCCCAGGGCCTCAATGAATCGGCGAGGGAAGCGAATTCCGCTAATTGGAAAGTTTTCTACGGCCCGTTGCGTTTGGGCACCGTAGAGTGCGTCGGCAGGAACGCGCACCTCGCCCAGCGAATCGCGTTCAATGCGGTAGCTTGGCATGGCTGCATTGGGATTTTCGGTGATACGGGTTGCGCATAAACTACGATTACTTAAGCGGAAAAAGGATCGTTGGGGAGCGATCCGTATTTTTTAGCGCTTTTTTGGGCAAGCAGCTAAGCAAAAGGTTTTTGTTGTAGATTAGGTAGCGGTTTAACAGTTTCGGAGTTTTTATGGAGGTGATCCAGACTGTGGCGGCTATGCAAGCCCATGCTGAGGCGCGACGTCGTGAAGGTCGCCGGTTGGCTTTGGTTCCCACGATGGGGGCATTGCACGAAGGCCATCTGGCTCTGGTGCGTGAAGCGCGTCGCCAGGCCGACCACGTCACCGTATCGATCTTTGTCAACCCAACACAGTTTGGTCCCAGCGAAGATTATGCGCGCTATCCCCGTCAGTTAGCGCGTGATGTGGCTGTCTTGGAGGCATTAGGTGTGGATGTTGTGTTTGCTCCGTTGGTTGCTGAGATGTATCCCGAAGGGCCTGAGGCGAACTTGACCTGGGTCTATGTAGAGCGGCTGGATGCGCACCTATGCGGTCGCTACCGGCCTGGGCATTTTCGGGGTGTTACGACGGTGGTTGCTAAGCTCTTTAATATTTGTAAACCCCATGTAGCTGTTTTTGGGCTCAAAGATGCCCAGCAGTTTCAAATTATTCGGCGCATGGTGCGTGATCTGCACTACGACATTGAGCTGATCGGTGTGCCAACGGTGCGGGATGAAGACGGCTTGGCGCTCTCGTCGCGTAATGCGTACTTGACGCCGCAGGAGCGGAGCCAGGCTGTGGTGCTTTCGCAGGCCATTGCAGCTGCCGAGCAAGCCATCAAGCAGGGGGAACAGCGGGTAGAGGCTATTGTTGAAGCGATGCGTCAAACGCTGGCGCGTGCGCCCTTGGCGCGCGTGCAGTATACCGAGGTGGTCGATGCGGAGACGCTTCAGCCGATTGACCGTATCGTGCCGGGGCAGCAGGTGTTGATTGGGGTAGCCGTATTTTTGGGGCAAACCCGCCTGATTGACAGTGCATTTGTCCAGGCTCCTTAAACCGTTTGGGTCTGCACAATGACAATCACCATGTTTCGCGCGAAGCTGCATGGGCTTCGCGTTACAGATGCGGATCTGTACTACGAAGGGTCGATTACCATTGACGAAGAGCTATTGGAGCTGGCCGGCATTCTCCCCTACGAGAAGGTGCAGGTCGTTAATGTGAACAATGGGGACCGGCTGGAGACGTATACAATTCCCGGTAAGCGGGGTAGTCGGATAGTCTGTTTAAATGGCCCAGCCGCCCGTAGGGCGGTACGAGGCGATCAAGTGCTGGTGATCGCGTACGCTCAAATGACTCCAGAGGAAGCGCTGCAACACCGAGCCCGTGTCGTCCTGGTAAGTGAAAAGAACGACCCCCAGCAGGTCTTAGAGTATGCCGTATCGCCTTCCACAACGGTCGAAAACGGAATTAAGGTATGAGGCGATGCGTGCTTTTCGGGCTTTGTCTACTGATTAGCGGTCACCGTTATGCCCAATCGCAGGCGCTTTTGCCAGTAGCCGCATCGGAAGGATATGGGTTTATAACGGCTGAGGGCCAACTGGCTATCGCACCCCAGTTTGAACGCGTGTTGCCGTTTTCTGAAGGGCGCGCCGGTGCCCAACTAGATGGCCGGTGGGGTTTCGTTGATACCACGGGACGATGGGTTGTTGCTCCGCAATACGATCAGGTTTTTTCGTATCAGAATGGCTATGCCCGGGTGCAACTTGGTGAGCATTGGGGTTTTGTCGATAGCCAAGGCCAAGAGATCATTGCGCCGCGTTACGTAGCGGCGCGCGACTTTGCGCAAGGCTTGGCACCGGTGGGGTTGGCGCAAAAGTTGCTTGTCGTCATGCGGCGCACGCGGTGGGGCTTTGTCAATACTTCGGGTGAGCTGGTGATTCCGCCTCAGTTCACGCAGGCGTTGTCTTTTAGTGAAGGACTGGCCGCCGTTGAAACAGGTGAGCAAACGCTTTTTGTGACCACTGAGCGTCGATGGGGGTTTATTGACACCACAGGACGTTGGGTTATTCCTCCGCGTTACAGCTCGGTACGGAGTTTTTCGGAGGGGTTAGCCTTAGTGCGGGAAGGAGGGCGTACGCTATTTATCGATAAGCAGGGCAATGCTGTACTGGAAGTCCCTTACCAGCAGGTGTTTAGCTTTTCGGAAGGCAGAGCCCGCGTTTCGGATGGCACGGCGTGGGGTTTTATCGATCGCACCGGTAGGCTGGTCATTCCGTTGCGCTATGAGCAGGCGCTGGATTTTTCCGAGGGGTTAGCTGCTGTGCGCATAGGAGGACGCTGGGGATACATTAACTTAGAAGGAGATTGGGTCATTCCGGCACGTTATGAGCAAGCACGTCCGTTTGCCCAAGGGCGGGCCCTGGTGGTTGAACAAGGCAGGCTAACCTATATCGACCGTGTAGGGCGGATCTATTGGCAAGCAGCCACCCCTTGAGGATAAGAGCTGAATTTTGTACGTTTAAGCCCTGTTGAGGAGTCCTACCATGGAGATTTCGACCGTTGCTGTTATCGGAGCCGGCACAATGGGGCGCGGCATTGCCCATGTGGCAGCAGTGCATGGGTTAAGCGTAAGGCTGGTCGATACCTCTGAGACAATTCTTCATCAAGCATTTCAAACAATCGAGCATAATCTGCATCGCCAGCTGAACAAATCGTTGATCACCCTTGAGCAAGTCGAAGCAGCCCTGAAGCGGATTACCTGCTCGACAGACCTTGCCGCGGCAGTGGCCGATGTAGAACTGGTTATCGAAGCCGTGCCTGAAGATCCTGAGTTGAAAGGCCGGTTGTTTGCTACGCTGGATGCGCAGACCCCGGCACATGCTATTTTGGCCTCGAATACCTCTTCGATCTCGATTACCTGGCTGGGTGCGCGTACGCAACGTCCGGATCAGGTGATCGGCATGCATTTTTTTAATCCGGTTCCGGTGATGCGCTTGGTAGAAATTGTGCGTGGCCTGAAGACCAGCCAAGCTACGTTCGATGCGGTAGCGGCTTTGGCGCAACGGTTAGATAAGGTGCCGGTTGCCGTACAGGACGCTCCCGGCTTTGTTTCCAATCGCGTGCTTATGCCGATGATCAATGAAGCGGTCTATTGCGTGATGGAGGGCGTAGCCTCGGTTGAAGATGTCGATCGGGTTATGCAGCTGGGAATGGCGCATCCCATGGGGCCGCTGGCATTGGCCGATTTGATTGGTCTGGATGTGTGCTTGGCTATTTTGGAAGTACTGCATCGTGAGCTGGGCGAAGATAAGTATCGTCCCTGTCCGCTGTTGCGAAAGATGGTAGCTGCTGGCCATCTGGGACGTAAAACCGGACGGGGTTTTTACGAATATCCTGCTGCTTAACGCCTACGCCATGAATTCTCCACCATGCCCCCCCATCAAGCGCTAACGGCTTATGGAAAGCTCTACGATTTCCTACCGCAAACGCAGCATACCATTTTATCGACGTCCTGGCGTGGCCGCATGGGCTGTTATTGTGATGCTGGCGCTGTTGCTGACCCTGTATTTTGTCCACTTGTCGTAGCCGGCGGCTTTCCGTTGCCGTTTTGTTCACGCTGGGCGAAGCGTTCGTAGGCTTCGATGATGTCTTTCACCAGACGGTGACGCACCACGTCTTCTCGATCAAAGTAGACAAACCCGATGCCCTCGATGCCTTCGAGGACATGACGGACTTCTACCAGGCCGCTGCGTTCAGGGCTGGGAAGGTCAGTTTGGGTAATATCGCCTGTAATGATAGCGCGGCTATTGGCTCCCAGGCGGGTTAAGAACATTTTCATTTGTTGGGTGGTGGCATTTTGGGCTTCGTCTAAGATGACGAAGGCCGAGTTGAGGGTGCGGCCGCGCATGTAAGCCAACGGCACAATTTCCACCACGTTTTGCTCCATAAATGCCCGCAACCGCTCGCGCGGCAACATGTCCTCTAAGGCGTCATAGAGCGGGCGCAGGTACGGATCGATCTTTTCCCGGAAATCGCCGGGCAAAAAGCCGAGTCGCTCTCCTGCCTCTACCGCAGGACGTGACAGGATAATGCGTTTAACTTGTCGGGCTTTTAGGGCGGCAACGGCTAAGGCTACAGCGGTGTAGGTTTTGCCCGTACCGGCAGGTCCAATGGCAAACACGATGTCGTTCTTACGGGCCATTTCGACCAGCCGTCGCTGGTTAGGCGTTTTGGCCCGTACAGGCGTTCCGCTCGGGGTAAAGAGGATCACATCGTCGTCTGCCGTTTCGGCCAGGCCAGCCCCGTCGCCTGTAGTAAACAGGGCTAGTACGGTATCTACGTCCCGTTCGTTAAGCTGTCCGTGCCGGTTCAGTACGACGATCAGCTCACGTACGGCCCGTTCGATACGCTCTAACGCCTCGCTTTCGCCCCGCAAAATGAGCTGGTTCCCTCGAGCAATGATTTGCGTTTCCGGGAAGGCTGCTTCAAGCTTGCGCAAATACACATCGCCGAACCCAAAGAGCAGGACCGGGTCGGCATGTTCAATCACCAGTCGCTTTTCTGCCAACGTAGGTTCGATGCTGATTTACGTGAAGGTTTAACCTCAATGGAAAATTCTTCAGGCACCACCGTTTAACGGTGCGTCCTGCACTTGGTGCCCGTTTCTATGGATATCTATGGCTGCATCGCTAATTCTGGAATTTACTAAAATGAACGGTGCCGGGAACGACTTTATCGTGATCGATAACCGGTTTTATGTCTTTTCGGATGAAGAGCTTTCGGCTTTAGCCCGACGGTATTGTCCACGGCGTATAGGGGTTGGGGCCGACGGTCTGCTGGCCCTGAATGCTCCACAGCAGGAAGGGGCGCACTATCGCATGCGCTATTTCAATGCGGATGGAAGCCGTGGAACCATGTGTGGCAATGGGGCGCGTTGCTTGGCGCGTTTTGCCCGTATGGCGGGTTTGAAAGAGGAGCCGTTGTGGTTTGAGACCGATGCCGGTCTGTACCGTGCAGAGGTCCCTACCGATCCTCAGGCGCCTATTCGTTTGTATGTTCCACCGCCACAGCATTACAGGTCTACGCTAGCACTAGAGACGCCGCTGTCTGATCCGATTGAGGTGGCTGCATTTATCTGGACGGGCACTGAGCATCTGGTATGTTTTGTACCGTCGGTCGAAGCGGTTGATGTGGCCTATTGGGGAGCACGGCTTCGGCATGATCCGGCACTACAGCCCCGCGGGGCGAACGTGAACTTTGTAGAGGTGCTCGGCGAAGGTGCAGTGCGCGTGCGTACGTTCGAAAAGGGGGTAGAGACCGAAACGCTTGCTTGTGGTACTGGAGCGTTGGCAGCTGCCTTAGTGGCCTGGCAGCAACAGCGGGTGCAGCAGCTCCCTATCGCAGTGCATATGCCTGGCGGCATTTTAACCGTAGGGTTTGATCCTGTAACGGGATCGGAGCTTTTCCTAGAGGGGCCAGTTGCTGTAGTCTATCGGGGAACGGTTGAAGTGCCAATGCCTTTGGTGAGCTAAAAAGCCGGGGGCACCTCCTGCAATCAGGAAGTGCCCCCATAAGCGCGGTTCAGCGAGCGACCTACAATTCAAAGCGGCGACGGTAGTCTTTGATGTCCGCTTGTTCGCGCAGTGCAGCCGTCCACTGACTGAGGACCTGCTGCCGACGCTGATTAAGCAGTTGCTGGCGAATCTGGTTTCGCATGTCCTCAGTCAGTGGGGGCGGCTCATAGAGCTGCATGAGCTGCACCACAAAAGCTGCATTTTCCCCCACTACCACATCGGAAGTTTCTCCTTGTCGAAGACCGAAGACAGTTCCTACGAAGCGAGGCTCCCGGCCCAAGCCTGGAATGATGGTCTGCGTATAACTAAGCTGCGTGACGGTTTGCACGGTTGTACCCACAGCTCCAGCTAGGCCTTCAAACCCATGCTGGGCTAGCGCCCGACGCAACCGCGCCACCTGTATTTCTTTTTTCTTTTCCAGTAGGACGCGAGGCCGCAGCTCTTCCCGCACTTCCTCAAAGGAGCGATAGCCTTCAGGCTCTACACGAACCAAATGCAGCACGATAAACCGATCGTCAAGCTCAATGACCGAACTGACAGCTCCTTTGCGGGCGCCAGCCAAAAAGTTTTGTATGGCTCGGCTCTGACCGATACCGGGGATAATCTGCTGGCCTTCTTCGATGCGCATGTCTTGTACCTCCAATCCTAAGCGTTGCGCTTCTGCGCGGAAGTCGCCGGATTCGCTGGCATAGTAGGCCAGGTCTTCCATGCGCTCTTGAATTCGATTAAGCGTAGCCAGCGAGGGGGTTAGCGGTAGCGCCAAATCGGCCAGCTGCACTTCTTGCTGGGAGCGGCCAGTTACCTGAATCAAGTGGTAGCCAAATCGGGTTTCGACCGGGCCAACTATGCGTCCTAGGGGTGCCTCGAAGGCGGCTTTTTCAAAAGGCTCAACCATACGCCCACGGCCAAACCATCCTAAGTCGCCACCGCGGTTAGCACTGCCTGGATCGTCGGAGTGTTCACGGGCCAGCGTTGCAAAATCAGCGCCTTGTTCCAGCTGGCGCTTGAGCGCCAACGCCTCCTGACGGGCACGCTCCCGTGCCGCTGCATCTCCTTCTGGAGCTTGAAGAAGAATATGCCGGGCGCGGATGACCGTCTCGTTCGAAGGCCGTACAGCGCGAATTTTAATCAGATGGGCCTGATTTCCAAAAATCACAGGGCCAACGATCGTGCCTGGTTCCAGATGGGAAAAGACTGCTTCGCCGATAGGTTCGTCGAGTTCATCGCGTCGGAAGAAGGCGTCAGTGTAGGGCCGTTCTGAAGCGTAACGAGCCAAAAAGAGCGAGTCGTTTGTAGCTTCAGCAAAGCGCGTTTTAAGTTGATTCAGCTCGTTAAGTACCTGTGCTGTATCCTCGGCTGTAGGGGTTTTGAGCAAACTGGCATAAGAGACTAGGTAAGTGCGTTTCCGCTTGAAGTCTTCTCGATGGGCGTTGTAATAGCGGCGCAGGTCGCTGTCAGATACCGAGACCGAGTCGTCGGGTACTGCGGCGTAGCGTAAAGCGACGTAGTGGGCATCGGCTCGAAGCGTACGGCGCCGGTATTCTTCTTCGACTTCTTGATCAGAGACGCGAACGGTGGCTAAAAGCAGCTGCTCCAGTTTTTGCCGGCCACGCTCAGCTCTTAGGTATTCTTCCAGTCGTATCCAGTCTTCCCGGGCAGCGGGGTTATCGATAAAGTTTTGTAGCAGCGCGCGGTTGACCTTGCCGTTTTCATCGCCAAAGTAGGCCTTGATGATGGGGTGGGGATTTTCTCCCAACACCATCTGCACGAGCTCATCGTCGGTTACGCGGATGCCTAGTTTTTTCATTGCCTGCTCGCGTAGCCGCTCCTCGACTAAGGCATTAAAGACCTGCTCTCGAATGAGGTCAGTAAGCTGAGGTGTAGGCGATTCCCCAGTTTGTTGCTGGAAGGCTTGCAGTTGCGCTTCGACGGCACGCGTGTATTCCTGGTACGAAATCGGCTCTCCATTGACTTCAGCAATGGTGTCACCAGTGCGGCCGATCACGTCAAAGGCGCCGGTGTCTTGCAAAACCCAGATGATCCCAAAGGAAATCACCAAAATCCACAAAATCACTCCGGTCTGCTCCCGGAGTTTGTTCATGATGCCCATGCACGCAACACGGTTTAGTTGACGACCACCGAGTAAAAATTACGTCACGCGTTGCATGTAACGGTTGGCATAGAGGTTTTGTTCGAAAGTCAGACAACACGGGGATGAATGCGTTGGATGTGGGTGCGAAGCATCAGTAAGGTTTTCCCCAAAATCTGGGATATACGGGCTTCTGTGAGTCCCATTAGCTGAGCAATTTCACGTAGGGTTAGGTTTTCGTAGTAATAAAGCGCCAAAATGTTTTGCTCGCGTTCGGGTAGTTTTTTGATAAGGGAGGCTACGTATTCGATAAGGGATTGGCGATCGACAGCTTCAAAAGCTTGTTCGGCTTCTTCGTTGGGAATGGTTTCTAAGACGGCTTGTTCACCCTCGTCGTTGAGCGTGTCTTGTAGCGAAAGGGCATAGCGGCATTGAGCATCAGCCAGTAGCGCGTAGTACTCATTCAGCGAGATCCCCAAGTAATCGGCCACGTCTTGGTCTTCGGGTTCGCCACCTAGCAATTGGCGTAGGCTTTCGATGGCTTGTTGGAGTTCAGCCAGTTTACGACGTCGCTCTCGAGGTAAGGCGTCGATGGAGCGCAGGTAGTCGACCAAGGCGCCGCGAATGCGCCCATAGGCATAAGAGGCAAATGGAGTCCCCCGGCTGGGGTCGTAGCTATCGAGGGCTTGCAACAACCCCATGAGACCCACGTTTTCCAGATCTTCGCGCGTGACCAGGGGATGGTCGGGTACGCTGAGTCGGCCGACCAGAGCCCGTACCAGTGGTATGGCGGCCAGCACGACGGCTTCGCGATTGGCCGGCGAAGGGTCGGCGGCGTGTTGCTCGGCAAGGCGCTGCAGATCAGTGCCCATACAAAACTACGCGCAAAGCTAAGCTTAAGCGGCTGCAGGCGTTGGTGCTGAAGTTTCTGCTGAAGCCTTGGAGGTTCCATCCGGCGAAATTTCCTGTTGCTCGCTGCTGGGTGCGGCAGTCGCGGCTTGCTGGAGAATCCAGCGTACCATAAAATAGCTGCCCAGCAGTACCAGATAGCTACCCAGTGCTGCGGTGGTAGCACTGAGCAGGGCATGTTCCAGCGGCACAAATTTCCACAGTTGCCAAAACAGCACAAAAGCGCCTATTAGGCTACTGGTGTACGTTAACAGACTCCGCATGGCCCTTTAAGGTGGGGGTTGTACATCGATCCATAAGGCAAGAGGCAAGATGCATGCCATCCAGTCGTTCAGGAGGTAGGGCAGGAAGCGGTTGGGGCCATTTTGCCGTAAAGGAGGGCGTAGGCTAAGCGTTCAAACGCATTACGTACGGGTCCAGGCTGTTGAACGGCTGGCTGCTGGGCAAGCACACTGCGACGAATCTGGGACGTATAGGGTACCCATCCCAGGAAGGTTGGGGTTTGCAGAAGGAAATGTTGCGTCAGTGCAGCAAAGCGATCGGCAACGCTGCGCGCTTCGGCTTCCGTATCGGCAAAGTTAACAACGCAGCCTATAGGATAGTGGGGGACATGTTGCCAGAGCAGTTTGCATAGTCGATAGGCATCCGCTATGGCGGTAGGTTCGCCTACAAGCAATAGCAAGCCTAGATCGGCGCGGTCCAAGGCCCAGCGTACAGGCCCTTCGGTACCGGCTGGCGCATCCAATAGCACAACGGTGTGGTTGTGGCGTAGCTCTTTCAGGAGCCAGTCAAGCGTGGCGTAAAGGGCTTCGTGTTGCCCATCGGCTTGTCCGGCTTCGGTCACAGCTTGAACCAAGGTGATTCCGCTGGCTGTGGTATGCAACACCTCCTCCAGGGTGGCCCGGTCTTGCATTAGGTCCAACACACTGGCCGCAGGGGATTCGTTCAGCAAAATGCTACAAGCCCCCTGGCCAAAATCTACGTCTACCAGGGCTACACGCTCGCCTTGCATAGCCAGCGTTTCTGCCAAGTTAACGGCAACAACGCTTTTGCCTACCCCACCTTTTCCGCTGACTATAGCAACAACTGTTGAAGGACGTTTCATAGGCTATAACCGAAGTAGCTGCTCGATGTACGCTGTAGGGGAGAAGGCTTCTAAGCTTTCAGGCACACGGCTACCCCGCGATATGCAAGCAACCGGTCGGGCTAGGGTCACCAGCCAGTCGTAGAGCCGACCAGGCCGGCGCATCTCATCCCAGTGTGTGAGTACCAGCGCGTCGGGCGTTAGCGGTAGCCGTTGCAGGAATTCAGGTGACAGATCTTCTAAATTAATCGTAGCGCTTACGGTAAAAAGTACCTGAAGCGGTACAATTGGCGACAATAGCTGCCGCGCCTGTAGCAGTAAACGACGGGCTGGCCCTTCCAGGAGGGGAAGCGAGGGCGTATCGATCAGGATCTGATCAAAATCCTGTATGCGGCGGAGTGCTGTCGCCATCTCGCTTGGCGTGGTGACAGTCTGGACGGGCAACTCAAAGCGGCGGTAAAGTTCTACAGGGCTGACGTAGGGTTGGGCTTCGGCCTCTTCTGGCATCAAGATCAGCACGGCTACCGAGCGCCTGCCGAAAAAGCTGGGATGCCGGGCCAGCTTAAGCACCAAGGAGGTTTTGCCAGCGCCTGCCGGACCGATGCATACCAGGGTGCCTTGCAATGGACGCGGCGTGGTGGGGGCAAGCTGGCGACGCATTTCGCGTGCCAGAGCCCAGCGCAACTGCTCTTCGGGCTGCTCAGGATCAAACCCTTGCGCAAGGAGCCGATCAAACAAATGGATAACGGTGGAAGAGCGCAGCCCTTGACGAAGCAGCTCTGTAGCCAGAGGATGTGCCAGCCAGCGGTGCGAAGTGCCTACCAGTGCATTCCCTAGTTGCCGCTCTAAGCGTGCTATCCGACGGCTAAGGCGCTCCAACTGGTTCGCCGCATCGACGGATGCACGGGGTGCAGCGGGTGGAGCAGATGCCGTAGGGCGTTGCGGAAAAAGTTGCCCGCGGCTATTTGAAATAGCGGCCGGCTTTTCCGAACTAGGCTTTTGAGCTAACAGCACATCGGCCGTCTCGTTAACAAGCGTAGCGCTTTGCCCGGCTGCTTTTTGTGCTCGATGCAGCGCAGCGCCGTATCCATGAGGGAGCACTTCGGGCATTTCGACCCGCTCGTCAACCATAATCGTAATGCGGGCCGGTTGATCTCCTTGAGGGGGAATAGATTCCAGCAGGACTACCTCATCGCCAAAGCGACGGCGCGCTTCAAGTAAGGCAGCCTGAATAGTAGTTCCGGTCAGCGTATGAATTCGCATAGCTTAGGGCAGCCGCAATTGTTCAATGACCTCTACGCGAGCATCGGGTAATAAGTCGTTATAGGACAGCACATTCAGGTCTGGTACCGAAGGTGTTAGGAAGCTATACAGCACCGGCCGAAGCACAGGTGAGGTCAGTAGAATCGGTGGGCGTCCTTCGGTAAGCATACGTTTGGTGAGACGCTCTGCCTCTTTAAGCAAGCGGTCCGCTTGTCGCGGTTCTAAACCCAGGGTGCTCGGATGCAGCTCCCCGGTTTCGGCTTGATGAAGCAAGTGGCGTTCCAATACGGGATCCAGCACAAAAGCGTAGACGGCTCCGTCGGGTGAAAGGAATTGGCGCGTGATGGTCGGAGCCAGAGCATGCCGCACGTATTCGGTCAGCACGTCCAGGTTTTTTGTACTGGTTGCCTGATCGGCCAGCGTTTCAAGAATGGTGACCAAGTCCCGTATAGGGATGCGTTCACGCAGCAACTTTTTGAGGACTTTTTGTATCGCTCCCAGACTAAGCAAGCCTGGGGTTAGCTCTTCAATTAGAGCTGGATGGGTTTCTTTAACCTTTTCGAGCAGTTTTTTGACTTCCTGTCGGTCCAAAAGCTGATAAGCATGCTTGCGAAGCACTTCAAGCAGGTGCGTTGTGATGACGGCGGGAGCTTCCACAACGGTCAGGCCTAGGCGTTCTGCGTCGGCTAGGTTGCGTTCGGCTACCCAAAGTGCAGGCAAGCCAAATGTTGGATCTTGCGTACGCAGTCCAGGGGGTGTTTCTTCGAGTCCTTCAGGCAGGAGGGCTAGGTAGTAACCGGGCAACACCTCCCCTTCGGCAACGGGATTGCCACGCAGCTTGATCACGTAGCGATTGGCACCTAAACGCAGGTTGTCCCGAATACGTACCGGAGGAATGACGATGCCCAGCTCCAAAGCCAGCTGCTGACGCAGCACCTTGACGCGATCCAGTAGATCCCCGTGTTGGTTAGGATCGACCAGGGGAATAAGGCCGTAGCCGATTTCAAGCTCCAGGGGATCCACAAACAGCAACGCCGTTGGGTCTTCAACCGGTTTAGGTTGGAGGGGGGGTGTTTCAGGCTGTTGGGCGCGAGCTTTCTCCTGTGCCTCCGCCTGTCGACGTTGAAACCCCAGAAGCAACGTAGCTCCTGCCAGCATCCAAAAGGGCAGTAGCGGCAATCCAGGCACTAAGCCCAGCAGGACCAAAAAGCCGCCTGTAATTAAGAGCGGATAGGAGCGTTTGAAAAGCTGCCCTTTGAACTCCTCGGCCAGGTTCGACTCCCCGCTGGCACGCGACACGATGATGCCGGCTGCCGTGGAAATCAATAGCGCTGGAATCTGAGAAACCAAGCCGTCACCGATTGAAAGCAGCACAAAGTTTTGTGCTGCTTCCGCAGCCGACATGCCTTGTTGAAAGACGCCCACTAGGAAGCCCCCGATGATGTTGACCGCCGTAATGATGAGTCCTGCAATGGCATCGCCGCGTACGAATTTACTGGCTCCATCCATAGCGCCGTAGAAGTCGGCTTCTCGGGCAATTTCTTCGCGGCGGCGCCGGGCCTCGGCTTCGTCAATCAGTCCAGCATTCAGATCGGCGTCGATGGCCATCTGCTTGCCCGGTAAGGCGTCGAGCGTAAAGCGTGCGGCAACCTCTGCAATACGGCCAGAGCCTTTGGTGATCACCACAAAGTTGATAACTACCAGCACAATAAAAATGATGGCCCCTACCACGTAGTTGCCGGCTACAACGAACTGGCCAAAGGCACTAATTAGGGCACCGGCTTTGCCCTCACTCAAGATAAGTCGGGTAGAGGCTACGTTCAGCGAAAGTCGGAATAAGGTGGTTAGCAGCAACAAACCCGGAAAAATCGCAAATTCCAAGGGGCGCGAGGCATAAAATGCCGTAAGTAAGATTGCTAGGCTGATCGTGATGTTGGTAGCCAGCAACACATCAAGTAAAAATGGAGGTAGGGGCACCAACATCACAAACAGGATAAAAACAACGCTGCTGGCAAGAAGAGCCTCGGTATTGAACCGGCGCAGCAGAGTGCTTACCGGCGTTGTAGGGGTAGTCGTAGCAGGAACGAGGTCTGCCATATACTGCTTCAGCCGAACGGATTAGCTCTGTTGGTGGGGTGTATGGCCGCGCTGGCGATAGATTTCTGCCAGGATGGTGGCTACAGCCAAGTAGAGTTCTTCAGGGATTTCGTGTTCTTCAGGTACACTGTAATACAAAGCCCTTGCCAACGGAGGGTCTTCAACGATCGGGATGCCGTGGGCCTGGGCTAAGGCTTTGATGCGCAAGGCACGTTTGCGGATACCCTTGGCCATTACGCGGGGTGCTGGTGCTTCGAACGGATCGTAGCGCAGCGCGACTGCGTAGTGTGTTGGGTTGGTGACCACAAAATCAGAGCGCAGCACCGCATGGTCGAGACGTCGCTTGCGGAGCAGCTCACGTGCTTTTTTGAGGCGACGGCTTTTGACCATGGGATCGCCTTCCAGCTCTCGGTGCTCATCTTTAAGCTCTTGTGCTGTCATTTTGAGATCCTGGCGATAGCGCCGTTTTTCGAAAGCAAAGTCAGCGATAGACAGCAACAGCAATGCGCCAATGATGAAGGTGCTGAGCTGCAGCACCCAGCGGCCCAGGTTGTGCACGATTACTTCCAGTGGATAGATATGCAACAGCAAGATTTCGGGTAGATAGCGAGCAATAACGAGATAGGCGATCGGGCCTACAATGGCTACCTTGAGCAGGGCTTTAAGCAGGTTAAACAGCCCACGCGATGAAAACAGCCGTTGCAAGCCTTTAGCCGGACTTATCCGCTCGGGTTTAGGTGCTAAGGGTTTTGTCGTGGGATGCCAGCCAGTTTGCCAGACGTTGGCCGCAAAAGCCAAAACAAACAGCAGCGCCATAAAAGGCAACAACAGCCGACCTGCTACCTGAAGTGCATCCTGCACAGCCAAAGCCACCGATGAAGGTTGTAGAGGAAAGAAGGGTGCGCTAGCGAAATAGCGTCGCATGGCTTGTTGTAACAGCGCGAAGGCATAGGGCAGGCCTAAAGTCAAGATCGACAGCGCACCGATGAGCAGTAAAACAGCGGAGGTTTCTTGCGACCGGAAAACGTTTCCCTCTTCTCGGGCTTTTTGCAAGCGACGCGGAGTGGGGTCAAATTGTTTTTGGTCGCGTTCGGGCATAGGGCAAAACGTTGGATCCTGCAGTCGCTATGGGTGAAAAAACAGTGCCGCCCAGACAGACCTCCCTTTTTGAGGTCGCATCCTCTGCTTTTGAGGGAAAAGCTTTCCGTCAACGCGGCAGAATGGCTTCGAGCAGTCGCAGCAAGGTGGTTTCCAGATTTTCCAATAAGGTGAACATCAAGGGGAAGAAATGTTGTACGTAAAACACCGCGAGTCCTAAGCCCACAAGCAGCTTAAGCGGTAGGGCAATAGAGAATAGGTCGGCTTGCGGCACAATCCGCGCAAAGATTCCGAGGGCTACATCAATGAGCAAGATCGTGACCAAGAATGGCGCTGCCAGCCGAAAAGCTAGGACCAGAAACTCCCAAGCCCACTGCAGGAGCAAAGGACTGCTTCCGGCCAAATAAGCACCGGCCAGGGGAACGACTTCAAACGAACGGACTAATACGCGCAGTACGGCATGGTGGCCTTCCAGCAGCACAAACACCATCAGTGTAGAGAGCGACAGCATCCGACCTAAAGGATTGGTGCTGTGCGCTTCTAGTGGATTAAATACCTGCGCCATGTGTAGGCCAATCTGAAAACCAATAAGATCGCTGGCCATCTCGACAGCCCAGAAAACAACGTGGGCTGCAAAACCCAGCAGTACGCCGGTCAAGGCCTCAATCGCTACGGCCACCATAAAGCCGAGTGCTTGATCCACATGCGGAGGTAACGGGGTACTTATTAGGCCCGAAAGGCTATAGGCTAGCAGTATAGCCAACAAGACGCGGACGCGGACAGGAATTGCAAGCTGTCCAAAAAGCGGAGCGGTAAGCAATACGCCGCTGATTCGTACAAACACCAGCAACACGCGAAGCAAGTATTCTGGATTCAGCAGCGGCATGCGTCAGCGAGAAATGTTGGGGATAAACTGCAACACATGCACTGTAAAATCTGTAAGCATTTGCAACATCCAGGGGGCTAAAAGCAGCAGCACTAAACCAACTGCCAAAATCTTAGGCACGTAGCTAAGCGTCATCTCTTGCACGGAAGTAATGGCCTGTAATAGGCTGATCACTAGGCCTACAACTAAGGCTACGCCTAGCAAGGGCCCTACAAGGAGCAGGGCGGTTTTCAGGGCTTCTTGAATCCAATACAGCGCAACGTCGCTGTTCATGGCAAGCAAAAGCAGTTTTATGGACCCAGATAACCACGAACGACCGATTCCACAATCAAATACCAGCCATCGGCCAGCACAAATAGCAAAAGCTTGAGGGGGAGCGAAATCATCACGGGCGGCAGCATCATCATGCCCATGCTCATGAGCACGCTGGCTACGATGAGGTCAACCAGCAGAAACGGCAGAAAAATCATAAAACCGATTTGAAAAGCAATGCGAAGCTCACTGATCACAAAGGCCGGCACCAAAATGTAAAACGGCACATCTTCGGGACGGTCAAACGCTTCGATCCGAGCTAAGTCCATAAAGAGCATGAGGTCTTTTTCGCGCGTTTGCCGAAGCATGAACGTACGTAGTGGTGCTGCAGCCCGCTCGAGCGCTTCTTTTTGCGTAATCTGTTTGTCTAAGTAAGGTCTTAAGGCTTGGGTGTGGATCTGGTTAAATACAGGATGCATGATAAACAGGGTTAAAAAAAGCGCTAGGCCGATAAGTACTTGGGTGGGTGGGGATTGCTGTAGTCCCAGGGCTGTACGCAGAATGCTGAAGACGACAACCAGGCGGGTAAAGCTGGTCGTTAAGATGATGATTGCTGGGGCTAGCGAAAGAATCGTCAGTAGTAGTAGCAGCTGGAGGGGCAGCTCGAAGTCTTCGTTTTCGCCCAGCCGAATCTGGGGCAATGGGCCCAAAAGCGATCCTGAGCCTGGAGGAGCTGTTTGCTGACTGGGTGCCGACTGGGCAAAGGCCGGAGAAAGTAGTGGCCCGCTAAGCAGCCCAAGAAGGAGTAGCATGCGGCACAGCGCAAAAGCACGCATAGCAAGCCTATAGCGGTCAGCGACGCATCGAAGTAGGAAAGGACTCCAGCAAGCGGGCAAAGGTAGCCGCGTGCACCGCCTCGCCTGGGGTTTCCGTTCGAAGTTCAGCCGGTAGGGGTAAACTTTTGAGCAGCGTGATTTGGTGGGCTGTTACGCCCAGCACCAACAGCTCCTCGCCACAAGCAACAAGCCGGATTTGTTGGCCTGGGCCCAGCGAAAGCTGTCCAAGGGGGCGCAGCAGCGTTGTGCTGGCTGCAGGGGTAACCCGCCGGCGCAGGTGCAACGCCCACAAACCACCACCTGCCAGGACAGCAAGAATCAGAAAGTAGCGCAGGAGAAAATCGGGCTCCGCTGTGGGTGCACGTTGCGGCGAGAACGTTGCCGCGTCTGTGGCATTGGCTGGAATGGGCGGAGGACTTGAGGGCGTTGTGGCCCATTGCCACAGGGCCCAAAGGGCAAACAGCCCTACAAAGAAAAACAGCAGTCGCCGCCACGGAGCGGGGAGCTGCTGTATGAAACGGTTTACCTGTAAAGGCATGGCACAGCGTGGATGAGGCTCCAGGACTCTGGAAGCCTAGAGCGAACACTGTGCCAGTTTAGAGTAACGTCTTCTCCCGTTGGCGATGACCGGTGACCAAGTTTGTAATACGCACGCCGAACTGTTCGTCGATGACCACCGCTTCGCCTTCAGCAATTAGCCGGCCGTTGGCATAAATTTCCAGTGGCTCACCGACCAATTTTTCCAGCTCGATGATGCTTCCGGTCGTCAGGCGCAGTACGTCGGCCAGAGGGAGACGACGCCGGCCAAGCTCAACAACGACTTCAAGCTCGACATCGGCCAGTAGCTCAAAGTTGCCTTTAAATCCCCCATTCCCAATCCGCTCTGGTCCAAGTTCCCGAAACGAGGCTGGGCGCACCTCGACGGGAGTGTCACTTGGACGGGCTGTTGCCTCCGAGGCGCTGGCCGATTTGCCTTCAGCTACGCTGGGAGGAAGAAGCAAAAAGCCGCTGTGATGGGCATCCCCAATTTGCAACGTAAAAGGAAGACGAATAAATGTATTGGGAAGCTGCGTTGGAAAAGAAGCCTCTGAAGCAGGAAAGTTTACTGAAAAGGATACTTCGGGCAAGCGAACGCCCTCGGAAGCCAGTGCATTGCGCAGCGCCCCATAGCCTTGGGCTGCTACTTCGCCCAGCAAGTCCGCACTGCCGGCCTCACCTGCCTGGAGGGATTCGTTGAGCATCGCCTGCGCCAGTAGCGGTACCCAGTCCGGCTGTAGGGCAACGGCAAAAGGTGCCGGTATAGCCCAAATCAATACATGCTGCTGAGCTAATGAAGGCAATTGCCCGACTTCTACCGGAGACGGCTCTCCTAACTCCAAATTCAGAGGTTTGCCTAGCAGCGTCTGCAAAAAGGCTTGCAGCGCCTCTCGGGTGGCGTCAAGCCGCGGAAGCGCGTGAAGCGAGCTCATCTTCCTCTACAGGTAGTTCAGGGAGAACAACTTCCAAAATGCGCAATGCCCGGTACTTACCCGAGCGACCTGGTGTGGCTTTAAACTTTTCGTGTTCACCAATATAGACCTGGATGGGCTCGTTGATACGCCGCTCCAGGACAATCACATCGCCCACCTCTAACGTGAGCAATTCACTGAGCGGAATACGGGTGCGACCGATTTCAGCGCGCAGCTCAACCTCGATCTTCTCCAGCCGCTCTTCGTAGCGTTGGCGTACCTGAGGAGGAACCTCGCTGGTTGCGCTGGACATCCACTGCTTCATGGCACTATGGCCTAGCATCCGCTCCAGCAAAATGTAGGGATAGCAAATGTTGATAAACGAACGCTGCTCGTAAATCGCTACCTCAAAAGTGGCTACCAGGGCGGGTTCTACCCCAGGCAAAATTTGAACAAACTCGGCGTTCGATTCGAAGGCTATTTCTTCTAAATGGATTTCGTGGATTTGCTTCCAGGCTTTTTCTAGCTCTCGAAAGGCCCGTACCACCACTTTGTCCATAATGCGACGTTCGATCTGAGAGATTTCCCTTGGTTTGCGTAGAAAAATTCCCGGGCCTCCGAAAAGCTTTTCTACCGTGTAGATTACCAAGCGGGGGTCAATCTCAACCACTATGCGCTGGTTTAAAGGCGTTACGTCGACGACGTAAAGCGCCGAAGGAGGTGCGCTGGACATTACAAACTCGGAGTATAAGACCTGGTCGATGGCCGAAAGCGTAATGTCTACTAAAGTGCGAAGCTGGGCCGACATGTACACCGAAAGATCGCGTGCAAAGGCTTCGTGCACATAATGCAGCACGCGCATTTGATCCTGCGAAAACAGCCGAGGCCGCTTGAAATTATAAGGCAAAATTTTCTTCTCGGCCTCGGCCGTCATCATCGACTCGATCGCCTCGAGGTCGTAGTCGCCCGTTTCGCTAATCTGGTTGCGGACCTCAAGGAGTATGTCGATTTCTTCCTGGCTTAGCGGCTTTGCCATAGGACCTTACCTACTGCAAAACGTACTGCGTAAAGTACAAGCGGTCAATTTTTCCTTTGCGAAGGACACTGTTGATGGTGTCGCGCAGCGCTTCTTTTAACTGGGGACGTAAGCTGATGTCGGCCAGTTCTTCTACTGTACGCTGACTCAGCAGCTTGAGCACGATATCCCGTACCACCACTTCTTTTTCTTTGATTTCCTCCAGCACAGCAGCTTTACTACTTTCTAATCCAATGTTGACCATGAGGTAACGCGTACCGCCTGTGCCGGCAGGATTGACGATAAACCCTTGCAGTTCGGTAAACTGCCCATACTGGATGGGCTCATCTTTTTTCGTATCAGGATTCGTGCCAGAAAACCACGTGGTAGCTTGGAGCAGGGTCGGATAATAAAAATAGCTTACCCACGCCCCTGTTGCTGCAGGGGCCAGGGTTAAAACAGCCAAAAGCAGTCCATTTAACCAGCGACGCTGCCGAGGCGGAGCTGGGCTCTCCGGCTGAGAACCCTCTACCGAATGGCTGGCGCCTGCCGCTTCAGGTATGGGTTGGTTTCGTTCTGCCATGGCTCCCAGTTAAAAAGGATCTCTACCCGACGGTTACGGGCGCGGCCTTCCGGCGTGTCGTTGGGTTCGCGCGGGTGAAACTCGCCATAGCCCACAGCCAGATAGCGGGAAGGCGGTAGGACGTCGGTTTGCTCCAGCAAAAAGCGCACAACAGCTGCAGCCCGTGCGGCCGAAAGCTCCCAGTTCGACGGATAGCGTGCAGTGCTGATGGGGACAGTGTCCGTATGGCCTTCCACAACGACCGATTCAACGTGGCGATCAATTATACCGGCAAGGATGCGCAAGATGGTGCGTGAGGGCTCAATGAGCTCTGCTTCACCCGAGCGAAACATAACGGAGTCCGTGATAATCAGGTGCAGCCCACGGTCAGTGAGGTTAACCTGAACCTTACCGACCAGATTATTTTCTTCCAGGTATTTTAAAAGCTCTTCGTACTTTTGGGCCTGTTCTTGAGACAGTTGTCGTTGCGTTACAACCTGATTTTTAATGGAGGGAATGATCATTTCGCTTTGCAACATGCCTGTACGCCCTTGAAAAAAACTGAGCGCCTCCTTGAATTTTTTGACCTCAACCTCTGACATGGCCACAATCATCACAAAAAACGTCAACAGTAGCGTTGCCATGTCGCTAAAGGTCGTCATCCATGCTGGTGCCGACGGTTCTTCGTCGTCTTCCTCTTCTAGGTTTAGGGCTTCTTCGGGCATGGCTTTAGGCTGCTTTGGCTAAGGGGGTGGTTTCCACTTCTGGCTTGAGTGCTGTTTGCCCTGCAAGCATCTGCAGGCGCTTTTCGATCATGCTTGGACTGTCACCCCGAACGATTGACAAAATCCCGACGCGGACCATTTCCCGCGCTTTTTGCATTTGGGCTAGCTGTAGCCGAGCTTTGTTGGCCAAAGGAAGGAAAATCAAATTCGCCAGCACAGCTCCATAAAGCGTTGTTAGCATCGCGACGGCCATGCCGGCTCCAATTTGGGTAGGATCGTTTAAGTTTTGCATCATTTTTACCAAGCCAATCAGGGTGCCGATCATACCGAAAGCCGGTGCAAAACTGCCCGCTGAAGTCATAATTTTGGCAAATAGGTGACGGGGTCTTACTTCTTCGACCAGCCGAGCACGCAGCATTTCTTCGATTTCTTGCTCATCGATGCCATCGACTGCCATTTCAAGGCCAAAGCGTAAAAACTCGTCGTCGATTTCTCCTAAGCGCCGGTCTAGGGCCAGCAAGCCTTCGCGTCGCGCTGTTCGAGACAGTTCTGCAAAAAGATTTACGTACTGTTCCAAATTAGGAGGAGTAAAGCGAAACAGATTGGTTAACCCTTGTGGGACGACACGAAGCTCTTCAAGCGAGAAAGCCACCAGTAGCGCTGCGATCGTTCCTCCTACGGTGATCAATATAGAGGGGAAGTCAATAAAGGCGAGCCAGTCGCCTCCAAGAAAAATGGCGGCAAAAATCAAAATAAAGCCGGCAATCAGCCCAATGGGTGTGGACTTTTCCATAGCGATGCTGTCCCACAGATTGTCTGCAACGCCTCGGTGGTTGGCTTAAGGCCTGTTCGCTGGCGCCTGGCTTTAGGGCATCCTGCCTTAAAGTATCGGCCGCTGCAAAGGACCTTTTAAGACGTGCTGGTCGGTGCTGTTACGGGCACACAGCCCAAGCCGCGTGCCAGGGTTGGGCCAATTTGTTCTAAAGGCAGCACGGCGTCGGCCAGGCCTGCTTCCACCACGGCCCGAGGCATGCCATAAACCACGCAACTGGCTTCATCTTGGGCCAGTACTTTCCCGCCCATTTGCCGAATCAATCGAGCGCCGTCGAGACCATCCCGTCCCATCCCGGTCATCACTACGGCTACAACACGACCTTTAAAGGCACGGCAAACGCTTTCGAAGGTCACATCTACCGAAGGCCGGTGTAATGTAGCTGGCTCTGTGGGCGTATGGACAACGGCTTTGCCGTTGGGCATAGCTACCAAGAGATGGCGGCCTCCTGGTGCAATAAAAACCTGCCCTGCCTGAAGCAGCATGCCTTCTTCGGCTTCGACCACGGGCAGGGCGCTTAGGCTGTCGAGCCGTTCTGCCAAAGAACGGGTAAAGTGGGGAGGCATATGTTGCACGACAACTACCGGGACGGGCAGGTTAGCCGGCAAGGTTGGAATCACTTGCTGGAGGGCGCGTGGACCACCGGTAGAGACCCCAATCGCAATAATTTGTGCATCTGGAAAATGAAGCGAAGGCGCCCCATCGCGCGTTGTAGCGCGGGCGCGCATACGCAAGTGCGGCCGTGTTCGCGTGATGGCTTTAATCTTTTCGATTAGTTCGCTGCGAATTCGGGAGATTTCGATCGATACGTAGGCATGCTGCTTAGGGATAAAGTCGACTGCACCAGCTTCTAAGGCTTCGATAGTAGCGCGGGCACCTTCTTGCGTTAGCGAGCTAACCATGATGACCGGCACGGGATGCTCCCGCATAATTTGTCGCAGCGCCGTAATGCCGTCCATACGGGGCATTTCGACGTCCAGCGTTACAATGTCCGGTTTAAGCTGGCGAACTTTCTCAATGGCTTCTATGCCATCCCGTGCTGTATCGACAACGGTAATTTCTGGATCGCCCTCAAGCATGATGGCGAGGGCTTTACGCATAAAAGCGGAGTCATCTACAATCAAAACACGGATCATAGGGGTAGCCGCTTACCGATTAAGCCATGACAGTTTCCCGAATACGCTGGCCGTTACGTAGCTGGTGCGACGCTTGCCGAACGAGTTCGCCAATGTCCAAAATCATCACGACGCGGCCATCACCTAAGATCGTCGATCCAGCTATGCCAGGTACTTTCTTGAGATAGGCGCCAAGGGGTTTAATCACGATTTCTTTTTGTCCAACCAAATCATCGACAATCAGGCCTAGGCGATGGTGGGCAATGCCGATAATGACCGCGTAGGAACGTTCGGGGCGATACTGCCACTCGGGTACCTGAAGCATTTCGCCAATACGCAAAAGAGGGATAACCGTATCGCGCAGGCGCACCACTTCACGGCCTTTGATGGAGTAAACCATTCCGCGCTCGAGCTTGACCACTTCAATGACGGTATGCAGGGGGATAGCAAACGTCTCGCGGGCTACACGCACCAACAAGCTCTGAATGATCGCCAGCGTCAGAGGAAGTTTTAGAGTAAATCGAGTGCCTTGGCCTGGCACCGAATGAATGCTAATTGTACCATTAAGTTTAGTGATGTTGGTTTTGACCACATCCATGCCTACGCCACGACCGGAAACCTTGCTTACGCGTTGGGCCGTGCTGAATCCTGCGCGGAAGATAAGCTCCAGGGCTTCCCGGTCACTCATTTCAGCCGCTTCTTTTTCGGTGATGAGCTGTTTTTCGACGGCTTTGGCCTTAAGCTTTTGCGGATCAATACCGGCCCCATCGTCCTCTACTTCGATAACAATGTGGTTGCCTTCTTGGGCAGCAGCCAGGCGTATACGCCCTGTGGGGGGTTTCCCGTGCGCACGGCGCGTTTCCGGGTCTTCGATGCCGTGGTCGGCTGCATTGCGGATCAGGTGCACCAGCGGGTCGCTGATTTCTTCGATGAGCGACTTGTCCAGCTCGGTTTCTTCTCCTTCGATTACTAACTCGATTTGCTTATTAAATTCGCGAGCCAGGTCACGAACAAGGCGCGGGAATTTGTTAAATACACGGCCGATTTGCACCATGCGGGTGTGCATGACGGCCGATTGCAGTTCGGTGGTAATAAAGTCGATCTGCGCCGTGGTGTCGGCTAGCTCACGCATGACTTCTCCATTAGCGCCATTGTGGAGGTCGCTTAGGAGCTGTAACAGTCGGTTTCGGCCCAGTACCAGCTCGCCAACCAGGTCCATGAGGTTATCCAAACGGCGTACCTCGACGCGGATCGTCTCGGTGTTTTGCTCACGCTGCGCAAGTGCGCCGTCGCCCCCTGCGTTGGAAGGGGATGTTTCGCTAAGCGGCTGGGCAGCGGGTGCTGATACCGTTACGGGTGCTTCTGGGGAAACTTTAGGTTGCGAGGCAACAGGTTGACCAGTAGCTACTGCCTGTAGTTTTTGTAACGTGCTTTCGAGCGCAATGGGTTGGAGCTTGCGATCGATTACCTGTTGGAGGAGGAGTTTCATGCGGTCGAAGGCCTCGAAGAGCACGTCCATCATGGAGGGGTCGAAGGCGAGCGTGCCGCGGCGCAGGCGGTTGAGCACGTCTTCGAAGTGGTGGGCCAGGAGGCTGAGCTGCTCTAGGCTCAAAAACCCTGAAGTGCCTTTGACAGTATGCACGGCACGGAAGATTTTGTCGACCAGTTGGCGGTCGGTGGGGTTTTTTTCGAGCTGGAGCAGGTCGGTTTCGAGGTCTTCGAAGATTTCGCGGGTTTCGACCACAAAACTCTCTACAATCTCCCGCATCTCCTCCGAAAACAGGTGGGCGGCTAAGCTTGCCAGCGCATTTTCGTTTACTGGAGGAGGAGAAAGGTTTTCGACGGCGGATGCTGTTTCATGGGGGCTGAGGCTTGCGGGGGGGGCGGGCGTTTCTCCTTCGGCGAGTGCTTTAAGCTTGCGGAGAACGTCGTCTAGGGGAAGGTCCTGTAGCCTTTGCTCTTCGACTTGTTGGAGGAGGAGTTTCATGCGGTCGAAGGCCTCGAAGAGCACGTCCATCATGGAGGGGTCGAAGGCGAGCGTGCCGCGGCGCAGGCGGTTGAGCACGTCTTCGAAGTGGTGGGCCAGGAGGCTGAGCTGCTCTAGGCTCAAAAACCCTGAAGTGCCTTTGACAGTATGCACGGCACGGAAGATTTTGTCGACCAGTTGGCGGTCGGTGGGGTTTTTTTCGAGCTGGAGCAGGTCGGTTTCGAGGTCTTCGAAGATTTCGCGGGTTTCGACCACAAAACTCTCTACAATCTCCCGCATCTCCTCCGAAAAAATCGGGTGCTCGCTCATGGCCCGTGAGTGCTCGCTTTGGTATTGTTAGGATTGCGGTTTATTAAAAAGCGCATCGATTTCGTCTTGCGAGGCGGGCGTGCTGCCGCTAAAGAGGGCGTCGATTTCGTCCTGCGAAGTCGGGGTTCCGTTAAAGAGGGTGTCGATTTCGCTTTGGGATGTAGGCGTGCTGCCGCCAAAGAGGGCGTCGATTTCATCTTGTGAAGCCGGCTCGGTGGCGGCTGGATTGCCTTGCTGGAAGGCCTCGACAATGGCATCAGCCCGTTGCTGGCGCTTCCCGCTTCGATCGTAGTGGGCGTGGGGGTCGAAGGTGCCTGGGGTAAACAAACTGGCCACGTCCAAGCCCTCGAGGACTTCGCCTCCTAAGCGTTGAATCAGTTGGGCCATGCGCTGGCGTACGGACTCGATTAGGTGATTGACGGCTGCCAATTGCTGGGCCGTGATGTCTTGTACCTGGAGCGCTAGCATAATGCGGTTCATCCGTTCTCGAACCGAAGCAATCAGGCGGTCTTGATGGGCCAAGGGTTCCTGGAGGGCCGCATAAAGCTGATTGCGTGCAGCCAGCCAGGCTTCCAGTTCGGGGCGTAACGCGTCGGGCAGACGTTCCTGCAGTTCCTGGTCTAGTGCGACAAGCTGCTCTAGGTGTTCAGGAGCTCGGCTTCGCGACTGGTTAAATTCGTCCAGCTCGCGCAGCACCACATCGATCAGGTCCAGGATCTCGGTTGTAGCCATTTCCGTGGCCTGCGTGACGCTTTTAAGTTGCGAGCTGGCTTTTGGCATTTTTCGTGTACTATCGGCCAACGAATCGTTGACTTCTTCTAGTAGGGGCGAGATTTCGCGGAGGAAGTAGACGACTTCCTCAATAAACGGAATAGCCCGTTGTCCTAAGATGAAGACGGCTCGTAGCTCATTGAGCTTGGAGAGCAGATCGTGGATATGCTGAGTGGCCATGATTGCCTCAGACAGTTTTGAGAATTAGGTTGATTTTGTCGCGAAGGACTTCAGGGGTGAAAGGCTTTACGATATAGTTGTTTACGCGTGCCTGCATGGCGGCGATAACGTCTTCTTTCATACCTCGGGTTGTGACCATCAAGATAGGTAGGTTATTTAGACGGTTATGGTTTCGAATCGCCCGTGTTAGCTCCAGGCCGTTCATGTTGGGCATGTTCCAGTCGGTGATTACAAAGTCGACCGTTTCCTGCTCAAGTTTTTCCAAGGCATCGACACCGTCGCCAGCTTCGATGACATCGGTGTAGCCGATTTCCCGGAGCGCATTGCACACAATGCGCCGCATGGTGGGCGAGTCGTCAACAACTAAGAACTTCATAGCTCCTTACGAGATAAATTTGGCAACTTCGTACTGTAACCGTTGAGCGTCAAAGGGTTTAGTAAGGTAGGCTTGCACCCCTAATTGCTGGCTTTGGCTGACCAGCTCGGCATCTTCGAGCGACGACAGCACCAGGATGGGAATGTGGGCGTACTCCGGGTCTGCACGGAGCGCCTGCACCAACCCGATCCCGTCCAGCTTGGGCATGTTGAGGTCGGTGATGACCAAATCTACCGGGGTCTGGGCCAGCTTTTCTAGAGCTTCTAAGCCGTCGCAAGCCGTCAGCACCGTTAGGCCCTGTGCGCGCAGGGCGAACGTAACAAACTTTCGGGCGGTGCTCGAATCGTCGACGACCAGAACCGTCTTGGCCATAGCGTTTTGCTTTTTAGTTGCCCGGCGTTTCCTCCGGTCGAAGCTCCTTGCGATACACAATTGTCTTGCCAAAGCGTACCGGATGAAACGCTTGGCTGATGCCATAGAGCGTTTCAGAGAATCCAATAAACAGATAGCCGCCGGGCACCAAGCTTCGGTAGAAAGCCTGCACGACCCGGCGTTTCATATTATCGTCGAAATAGATCAGAACATTAGCGCAGATAATGAGATCGAAGTCCCGCATGGCTTGCATGGCTAAGGGATCGACCAGGTTTAACACGCGAAACTGAACCATTTGGCGAATTTCTGGCTTAAGCCGGTAGCGATCGCCTTCTTGGAGGAAGTAGCGTTGCAGGTATTCGGAAGGGAGGCTGCGTATAGCATAGGCTCCGTATAGTCCTTCCTGCGCTTGCTGCAATACTTCGGTGTTGATGTCAGTGCCGATAATCTCAAAACGAAGGTAGGGGTAGCGAGGCAGAAGGTTATGCCGTACAAAGAGGGCGATCGTGTAGGGCTCTTCACCGCTGGAGCAGCCGGCACTCCAGATGCGAATAGGGCGCTTAAGCTGCAGCCATTCAGGCGTCAGGTGGTTGGCTATGACTTCCAGCTGGGCTGGAGCGCGAAAGAAGAACGTTTCATTAATGGTAATCGCATTAATAAGCCTGCGGAATTCTTCACTGCCTTGCCCATTTTTAAGCAGGTGCACGTAGGCGCGCACGTTGGGCAACTTGAGCTCGGCCAGACGTCGCCCAACGCGACTTTCCAGCAGATACCGCTTATTCTCCTGAAAAAAAATGCCGGTCGTTTGGTAGATCAGCTCGCGTAACTGCTGAAAGTCCGCGTCGGAAAAAGCACTTTGTTGGGGCGTGAGGGCTAAGTGGGCCAGCAGGCTCATAGGCACTGGAGGTTGGGGGTGTAGCGTTCATTTGCGCTGAGTGGCGCACAGCACATCGTCAGTGTAGTGACGTATGGTAGGGTCTAGATCGTGTAATCCTTGTTGCACCAGGCCGTTAAAGGCTGGGTGTTGCAACTGAAGCGCAAGGGTGATGGCTGCCATTTTGGTTTCAGCATCTAGGTTTTCAAAATGGGCTTGAAGGAACTGCGCAGCTTGTGGCAGCTGGAGGTCGTCGATGCAGCCTTGGGTTAGCAGGGCAATGGCAAAGCCAGCTGCTGCATTAAGCGACATACGTCCATTTGCAGCGCAGCGCGCAATGCAGGTAAAAGCTTCTGGATGTGTAGAGACGGCTTCAAATAAGGCAACGTCTAACTCGTCATGCTGACCCGCATGCTCTAGCAGGGCCTCGAGCGTTTCTCGATCGAGCAAATGACGTAGCCCGCGAATTGCTGCTTTTTTGAATTCCAGGTCGGGCTCGCAAAGCATTTCTAAAAGATAGGGCCGAAGGGTTTCGGGTAAAGGAGGACGTGGCGCTGGAGCGGATTCATAGGCTTCAATCAGGTCATATAAAATCAGGGGCCGGGCTTCTGGGGTAGCCTGCATGAGCTGTTGCATGAGCAGGGTGAGTACTTCAGGAATGGGATAGCGGGCCAATGCTTCGGCAGCAGCGTAGCGCACAACCGGATCGGGGTCATTCAAGGCGGACTCGATCAGCTGTAGATCGCGCGGATCGCGGAAGGCCCCCAATGCCGTTAAAATATGTGGCCGTTCTCGGGGATGGTCGGCATACCGTTGGCGTAGCATTGGCGCATAAACTTTGGCCTCTAGAGCACCTAAAGCATCGATTACGGAAAGCCGCACGTTGATGTCTGGATCTTCGATATGGGCTGCAATCCGGTTTACGGCATCCTGGGCTGGAAGCTGGGCTAACACATCAATGGCGAATTTGCGCACGTCAGCATTGGGGCTGTCCACAAAAGGCAAGAGTGCTTCGACGGCCGGCCGCCCCATATGCGCTAGAAGTTCGCCGGCCAGATTCCGAATCGGAAGCTCTGGGTGCTGAATGATAGGCGCTACGGCTTGGGCGGCCTCTGGTGTGGCGTGGGTACTCAGGTAGTGGGCGGCTTCTTCCCGGATGCCTGGATCGCTGTCGTGTAAACACAGCGCAGCAACCTGAACAGCTGCTTCCGGCGGCGTTTGCGCCAAAAAGGTGATTAGCGTATCCAGACGTACTGCTGGGTCTGGATGGGTCAAACCATCGGGCAGAACCATAGCTGTTGGATTTAGGCTTATGCAGTAGGGGCTTCAGCACTCTCCTGAACGGGACGAAGCTCGTGCTTTTCTTCTTCAGAAAGAATGCGTTCTAGATCTAGCAAGATCAGTAGCCGATCTTCTAGCTTGGCCACGCCGGTGATGTAGCCGGCATCGATGCCAATGGCCAGCTCTGGTGGAGGTTCAATGACGCTGGCATCCACACGTAGCACCTGGCGTACGGCGTCGACCATAAAGCCTACAATTTTGTCACCTAGCTCAACGACAATGATGCGCGAGTTTTTATCCCGCTCGCGGGCAGGCAGGTTAAAACGCTTGCGCAGGTCAACTACAGGTACAATGCGGCCCCGTAGGTTAATGACGCCTTCAACAAAAGCTGGAGCGTTGGGTACGCGCGTAATGTCGACGGGCCGGATGATTTCCTGCACATTGAGGATGTCAACCCCAAATTCCTCCTGGTCAATTAGAAAGCTGACCAGTTGGAGCAGTGAGGCGTGCTTAGTTTGCTGTTGCATAGCCGCGTTACGTTGGGTGGCAGTACGACGACCTTTGGCTTAGCATATCGACCAAAAGCCCATTTTCTTTAGGTAAGCCGTGGGCTAAAAACGCTGCACCCTGACCTTGTGAGGGTCAGGGTGCAGCGGGAGGTCCGCCAGAAGCCTTATCGTTTTAGTTGCACGAGTTCCTGGAGCATTTCGTCAGAGGTCGTAATGATACGGGCGGAAGCTTGATAGCCGCGCTGCGTGACGATCATGTCAGTAAACTCGGTAGCTAGGTCGACATTACTCATCTCGAGCGTTCCAGCTACGATCACGGTGCGGTTCATTTCGGCGCCGGCACGGCCAAGCATGAGATCGCCCGAGGCACTGGTGAGGCTCCAGAGGTTATCGCCTTCTTGCTGAAGGCCGTTGGGGTTGTTAACCATGCCCAGGACGATTTGATAAAGCTTTTGCTGCTGGCCATTGGAGAAGTTGAGTTCGACAATGCCTTCCTGGTTAATGCTAAAGCCGATCAGGGATCCTGGTGGCACGCCGTCCTGGTTGCGGACCATGGCCGTGGTAGAGCCGGCAAACTGGGTCATGGCAGCATCATCACCAGCCAAATTCAGCGTAAAGGTTTCAAATACGGTGTCCCCGTCAATATCCCATTCGAAGGGGATATCTAAGGTACCAGCATCCGGATACGTACTGGGGTCATTGTCTAAATCCAATGTACCATCGTTATTGAATGACAGCGTGCCACTTTGGGGATTGCCGCTACTGTCGAGAATGGAATTACTGTTAGCATCTAAGACCTCCCATTGCCATTCATTGGCATTGGTTTTTGTAAAGCGTACGATGAGGGTGTAGGTGCGCCCTTGGGCGTCGTACACGATCGTCGAAACGTTCATGCTATCACCAATGGCGGCTTCTGCGCTAAGGTTGCCTCGGATGAAGATATTTTCGGTGCGTTTGGGTGGGGCAGTAGCATTGAGGGGGATGCGTACGTCTTGCAAAGCAGCCGAGCGCAACTGACCGTTTTCATCAAAGGCCCAGCCCTGCACCTGGAGTCCCGTGTTGGTGACCAGCTCGCCGAAACGGTTGACGGTGAGGTTTCCGGCTCGGGTAAGGTAAAGTCGATCTCCACCGCGCACAACGAAAAACCCATCGCCGTTGAGGCCCAAATCGGTGGCTACGCCGGTATTTTCAAGGGCTCCTTGGGCAAAGTTGACGTCGATGGAGCCGACGGAGACGCCTAGGCCGACGTAGGCAGGGTTGATACCGCGGCCGCCGGCGGTTCGGCCTACGCCTAGCAGCGTCTGGCCGAGCAGTTCGTTGAAGGCAGCGCGGCCGCGTTTGAAGGCGGTGGTGTTAACGTTGGCGATGTTGTTGGAGATAACGTCCATGCGGACCTGATGGCTTTTGAGTCCGGAGACGCCGGTACGAAGCGAACGGATCATGGCACTACTTTGGGTTTGAGTTTGGGGTTAGGTTGGCGTTTGGGCTGCAGCGTCAGTCGGTCGGCTGCAGCAACCGGCATCCCAGAGGGGCCTGCCGGCTTTTTAGGTTTAGGGGTTACAGGATGTAGGCACTGTCAATTTGGGTGAATATTCGCTGTTGCATTTCTTGACGATCGAGTGCTGTAACTATAGTGCGGTTGGGTACGCTGATGATGAAGGCGGCCTCGGGGTGAAGCACCAGGGCTTCGCGTGCGCCTTTAGTGGCCAGCTCCTGCACGGCTTGGCTAAGCTGCTGGGCCAGCACTGTGTCGAAGGCAATATGGCGTTGCGCAATGCGCTGCTGGGCATGGGCCGAGAGCCGCAATCCTTCTCCAGGCAGTTGGACCTGGCGCAAGAGGTCAGCAAAAGCGGTGCGGGGCGGATCATGCGTGCGCGTTTCTTCGGCGGACCTTCCTGTTGAAGGAGGACCAGGTATGGACTGAATGCGCGCAGCAAGTTCTTGTACCTGCATAGCTTGTTTGGACTTTATGCTGAACGTACACCGCGAACGTGCTGCATAGGAATCGCATACGTACCAATCCAGAGCAGAATGCCTTCTGGACCAAACGTGACGCGATCAACAAAACCTTGCACGAAGGTGCGCGCTGCTATTGGCTTTCCTTCGATATCGCTTGCCCTTACCTCCAGGATGTAAGTACCAGCTGGCAAGGGCTTTCCTGTATTGTCACGACCGTCCCAAGAAAGCTCATGTTCACCAGCAGCTTTAGGACCGAGCTGCATTGTGCGCACTACCTCGCCTGCTTCATTGCGAATCTGCACGGTCACTTGCTGTGCGCTACCGTCGAGCACAAGCCAGAAGGGCACTGCTTGCTCGCCTTTCCAGCTAATCCGGCTGCCCTCCGCCTCGACCATTTTCCCTATCAGACCAGCTGCTACGCTGTTATGAATACCCTGGGCCAGGGCACTGTAAGCATTGTTTTGGGCTGTCAGTGCTTTATTGATTTCGATCAGCTGCTCAACCGTGCTAAACTGCGCCAGCTGCACGGCGAACTCTCGGCTATCGAGTGGGTTGGTCGGGTCTTGATAGCGCAGCTGGGTAACCAGCAGTCGTAGGAAGGCTTCTTTATCCAACGTTTGTGAAGTTGGCGCTGGCGTTGCTGCAGCCTGAAGCGCCTGTTCTCGAATCGCCTCAATGGGAGCTAGGAGCGACATAATGCCTTATAGCTTAGCCTATCCATTCATAGGTACTTCCAGGGCGAATTGCCCGGCTTGGGGGCGTCGAAGGTGCACCGGAAGCAGGGGTTGAAGCAGGTCCTGCAAGTGCTGTACCATTTTGGGGCGTTTCGGCAAATGCGTGCTGTTTGCCAGGCTGGCTTTCTCCACCTGTCAGGGACAGTTGCACAGCCGTCTGGTATTGCGCCTGCAACGCCTCCTGAATACGGTCGGCATGGTTGGCCGCAAGGGTACGTAAAGCAGGATCGCTAAAATGCACGGCAATCGCGACGTGATCAGACTCGCGCTGCGCCCGAATGTGCATTGTGCCTGAGCCATCGGCCAGCATGACCTCAAGGGCCTGCCCCCGCTCTAACTGGACAATACGCTCGGTATAAGTCAACAATACCTGCATCCAGGCCGCATTCCGCATCAAGGGCGGCAAAACAGCAGAAGCAGTTACGGTAGGCGCTGAGCGAATCGGTATATCCAGCCGCACCCTCTCGTCGGTAGTAGACAACAGCGAAACCTCATGGGCTTCTGTTTTTTGCCCTGAAGGCTTTACGTCTGCTTCTAAGGAGGCGCCATCGGAGAACGAAGAAGTGAAAGTCTTTTCCTGTATTACAGAAGAAAATTCCTGGCGTGCCGACAAAGCTTCTGCCGCAGCTTCCTCGGTGGATATAAAGGGCGTAGTAAGAGAGGAGAAGGTTTGCCCCCAGGCGTCTTCTTGGGTAAGATGGAAGGTTAGAGTCTTGGGATCCGACGATCTAATAGGCTGCGACGGTGGCTTGAAGTCGTTTTTAATTGTGATCTCTATATTCTGGGGTAAAGACGCAGCATCAGCATGCTGGGATGGGAAAAACTCTTGAGCATTAGAAACGTGGGAAGGTACATCCTGTAGGGATAGACCCTGGGGTTTAGAAGCATTAACATCGGGGATTAGAGCATCTCTCCCTTTTGGAGAAACCGGCTTTTCGGGGTTTAGGTGCAGTTGAGTTAAGCGGGCTGGGGTGGGGTTGGAGTTAGGTTGTTGTGGTTGGGATTCTGGGGGGAGTTTGTCAACGGTGGGGTGTTCAGCTTGGGGTTGAGGTAAAGTTTCTGCGGCATGGGGTGTAGTTTGTTCGGTAGGCAGCGTACTGGCAGGTGGGATGGGGGGAATTTGTTTGGGGTCTTGGGGCGAAGACGGCGTGTTGATCGCTATGTTCAGGTTGGCGGTGCTGTTCAGGTATGGGTTAGGAGTAGGCTTAGTTTGATCAATATGTACATGTGTTGGCCCAGCAACTTGCCTGCTGTTTATCGACGAAGTAAAGGATGCATTTTGTGAGTTTGGCTTTTCGGGATTTAGGTGCAGTTGAGTTAAGCGGTTTGGGGTGGGGTTGGAGTTAGGTTGTTGTGGTTGGGATTCTGGGGGGAGTTTGTCAACGGTGGGGTGTTCAGCTTGGGGTTGAGGTAAAGTTTCTGCGGCATGGGGTGTAGTTTGTTTAGGTTGTTTAGGGGTCATTTGGGCTTGAGGTATTTCAGCGGCCGCCTTTTCTGTAAGGTTTTCAGGTGGGATGCTCTCCGGAGACCTGAGCGAGGACCCTTCTTGGAAAGGGGTTAGGGAATCTTCAGCGATGACGTGCTGGGTAAGTCCGGCGTGTGCATCGCTTACCGAAAGTTGAACGTTAGGAGGTAGCGTCGGTACAGATGGTGCATGCTCTCGAGTTTCGAGCAACGTTAATTGCGGAGAGAAGGGGCTTGGGGATAGGTGACGGAAAGATACAGTCTCGCCTTGTTGGTCTAAGGACTCTGGGGTAGACGATAGGGTTGGGAGTGAAGGGATGGGAAAGACCAACTGCCAGAGGGCCTCTAGCAAACGGGAGAATCGGCGGGGTGCCTTGACTTCGGGTTCGGATGGCGTGTTTTCGCTTTCTGACCCAGAAGCGTGCAGTGTTGTCCCTCCAAGCCCTGCTTCTGGGGTTGGAGGTAGGGGTAATGGAGTGGAGGATACGTTCATGGCTTACAGCTTAGGTTTACTGACTGCCAGCGGGGCGTAAGGAAACCTCCTGAGCAGCAGGTCGCTCGATGAGGCGGCTGACCAGTCGGGCAGCTTGTTCGGGGGGTAAAGACTGCAACAGCAGGGTGCGACCGCGTCCGCTTGTTGCCAAGTACAACAGCTCAACGACATCAGGAGGAAGCTGGCTAATAAGGGCACGTCGTTCATTATCTTCCATGCGCGTAATGGTGGCTGCTAGCTCATCCGCGCGGGTTTTTTTGTTTTCCAAGGAGGCCAGGCGTTGCCGGAGAGATTGTGCTTGTGCCTCTGCTTGCTGCAGGGCCTGATGTAGCGATGCCCTCTGTTGTTGTTCGGCTTGAAGCGACAGCCGCAGTTGTGCTAATGTATCGCTTGTTTTTTTAAGGGAATCGCGTAGGGCTTCTTGTGAAGCAAGAAAAGTCAGTAAGGTCGCCGTGTCAGCGCACTGAAAGTCGAACGGTAAACTGTCGAGCGGCATATGCGCAACTTTGAGGCCTAGCGAGTCGATTCCCGTTGTGTCGCCTGCTAGAAAAGCCAAGCTGTCGCGCTGTTGATGAAGATGGGCGACGCGTTGGGGGGCTATGTAGGGCATGGCGAAATACATACCGATCACGCCCAGCAAAAAAGCCACTACAGCCAGTAGAATGCGTAGTAGAAGCTTCATGGCATCCGGGGGTGTAGGTGTTTACGCACGTAGGCGCCCGTAGCGTGCTCGTCGATCCAAGCATTTTCGGCCGCTAGCTCAGCCTGTAGGTGTTGGGCTTTTTGGTGATCCCGTAGGCGTTCGAGCGAGGCTTCAGCCTGATGACAGGCGAGAACCTGTTGTCGGGCTTCGGCTTCTTGCTGGCGTAAGCGTTCCAGCTGATGTTCCAGCTTGCGCAGCTGGCGTTTCGCGCTTAACCAGTGTGCTTCGTAACGTCGAAGCTGCAGGGGATCCAGTGCGCGTTGCTCTAAAACAAGCAGGCTTTCTAAGTGCTCAAGTTCCTGCTGGGCTTGCGCGAGCTGTTGCTCCAACTGCAGGCGGGCATGCATAACCTGCGCCAAGGCTTCGGCGGCTTGTTCGGTCTGATGTTGCCGCAGGCGCAGCACGCTTTGGAGCGAAAAGCGGAATTTCTTGCCGCGCATAGGTACGTTTTGGGGATACTACAAACGGTTAGGGAGGGTGCAAGCAATTACTGCAAAAGGCTAGCCAAACTAGCGGGGTTTAGAGGAAGGTTTGGCAGGAGGTAAGCTTTTTAAGAGGGCACTTAGGTCGCCCACAGGGTCTTCAGAGGTTTCATCGACGTCTTGGCGCAAGAAGGCCATTAACACGTCATAAGCCATGATAGCACGGTCAAGTTCAGGTCGGGTACCCATTTCATAGGCGCCGACACGGATAAGATCTTCGGCTTCGCGGTACATAGCCAGTAGCCGTCGAGCTTCCTCGACGAGCGCGCGATGTTCGGCTGTGGTGACGCGCGGCATAACCCGGCTGACGCTTTGGAGTATGTCGATGGCCGGAAAATGGTTGGCATGCGCCAGCTGCCGGGAAAGCACGATATGTCCGTCGAGGATACCCCGGACGGCATCGCCGATGGGATCGTTCATGTCGTCGGCATCGATGAGTACGGTAAAAATGCCTGTAATGGTGCCTTTAGCGCCTGGGCCGGCACGTTCCAGTAGCCGAGGCAGAAGGGCAAAAACGCTGGGGGTGTAGCCTCGAGTAGTAGGGGGTTCGCCAACGGCCAGGCCGATTTCGCGCTGGGCCATAGCAACACGGGTTACGGAGTCCATCATGAGCAGTACATCCAGCCCGCGATCGCGAAAGTATTCAGCAATTGCCATGGCCACGCTTGCCCCTTTGACCCGGTTGATTGCGGCTTGATCTCCTGTGACGGCCACGACAACCGACCGGCGCAGCCCTTCCTCACCCAGGTTGTCGGCAATGAATTCCTGCACTTCGCGGCCGCGCTCGCCAATGAGCGCAATTACGTTCACGTCGGCACGCGCGCGACGGGCAATCATACCCAACAGGGTGCTTTTGCCCACACCAGATCCTGAAAAGATACCGATGCGTTGTCCGCGACCCAGCGTTAGAAATGTGTCAATTGCCCGGATGCCTGTTAAGAGGGGCGTATCAATCATCCGGCGTGTCAGGGGGGGTGGCGGGTCGCTATGTACCGGTTGCTCTTCGGTTAACAGTAAAGGTCCTTTACCATCAATCGGGCGGCCGCTGGCATCGATAACCCGACCCAGCATAGCTTCGCCAACACGAACGGTTAGGGGAAGCGTTGACGGTTCAACCAAGCACCCAGCCCTAAGTCCACGCGTCTCTTCGAGCGGCATAAGCAACGTGGTGCGTCCCCGAAGGCCCACGACTTCTGCCTTGATCCGTCGGGCTTCTGGGTGTTCTCCCTCATGGATGTAGCACAGCTCTCCAACAGCTGCAGGTAGATCGGACGCTTCGATCAGCAGGCCCACCACGCTCTGGACTTTGCCAAAATGCAAAGGCCGTGGCGGGTAGGCCCGGATCTGCCGCAAACAGTGGGCTGTAAACGACTCGGCAGGTGGAGGGAGCTCAGTCATGAGGATCTTGGGCTTGGGCTGCGTGGCCTGAAGCTTCGGAAGCAGCCGGCAGCAATCCCAACCGTTGACGTAACGTTTGGAGTAGTTCCTGGCGGATGCTGCGGCGCATAGCTGCGGGGGTTTGTACGATCCAGTCCCCTTCTTTCAATGCTGGGTTAAGCTGCCAGCGTAGATCCGGGTGTCGACTTTCCAGCTGTGCAATTACGCCCTGCTCTTGGAGGCGCAAAAAGTCAACCGGGTGAAGGGAAATTTCGATCGGCGTTTCACGGGCCAGATGTTCTATCGCTTCGGCCAAAACGCGTGCAGAAACGCCCTTGAGACTTTCTGGCAGGGGAGCGTCCAAAAGCGCTTCGGCTACATCAAGCGCCATTTCTACCAGCAGGGGTTCGAGCTGGCGCACGTAGGCATACCAGGCCTGGCGTAGTTGCTCCAACTCCTCAGCCCATTGTTCTTGAAGCCTGAGTAGGCGCTCGCGCCACTCGGCTTCAGCAGCAGCGCGACCGGCCGCTTCGCCTTCGGCTTGGGCTTGGGCGATGGCAACTTCAAGCTTTTGCTGCCACTCTGCTTCCAGTTTAGCCCGCAGCGCTTCTTCGTCGAGGGCTGTCTGGAGGGAAGCGGTGTTTTCTTCAGCAGGGAGGCGGAAAATGTTTTCTGTCTGGGTCCACGTTCCCGCATCAATTTCAATAGGTTGCGCCTGCCGGGCTTGCTGGCGTCGCAATAGGCCATGATAACGAAAGGTATTTGTTTCTTCTGAACTTATGTGATGTACCTGGCCTCTAGTAAGCCGTTGAGGAATAGGCTGGGTGGGGTTTAGTTCAGGAGGGCGAAACAAAGAAACCAGTCGGGCCATAGCGATAGCGCCAAATTAGATCAAAACTTCCTGACTGCTGCGTGAGAGGGTGATTTCTTCTTGTTCTTCCAATCGTTGTGCCGTTTCAAGAATACGCCGTTGCGCTTCGTCGACGTCGCGCACGCGCACGGGGCCCATGAGCTCTAGTTCCTCCTGGATCATCTTGGCTGCACGTTCGCTGACGTTGCGGAGAATCTTCTCTTTGAGTTCGCCCGATGCCGCCTTGAGCGCCAGCGCAATGTCTTTTTGGTCCACTTCTGTTAGCAGGCGCTGCATATCGCGATCGCTAATATGGGCCAGGTCATCGAACGTAAACATCAAGGCCTTAATGGAGGAAGCCAGCTCTGGGTCGCGCTCCCGAATGGCTTCCAGTAGGGTGCGCTCGACTGTCCGGCTGGTGCTATTGAGGATTTCAGCAACTTTTTCGACACCGCCCGAAGTGCTGAGCTCAGCGCCAAATACCGCGCTGATATGTTGACGAATGACGTCTTCAATATCGCGTAGCAGCTCTGGAGACGTTTTGCCCATAGTGGCCAGCCGATACATGATTTCCGTTCGCAACTCCTCTGGCAGGTTTGAAATGATATCGGCAGCTTTGCGGGCATTCAAATGGGCCAGGATAAGCGCGGCTGTTTGCGGGTGCTCATTCTGAATAAAGTTGACGAGCTGGGCGGTTTCGACGGTTTGCAGCAAGTGGAAAGCCGATACCTGCATGGCGGCCTCGACGCGCATTAGGATCTCTTCGGCACGGCGCGGACCGAGGGCTGCTTCTAAGGCTTCGCGGGCAAATTGCAGTCCTCCTTGGGCAATGTAGTCGTGAGCTAGAGCCGAGTCGCGGTAGTCCAGCAAAACCGCTTCAACGACATCGGCGCTGACGTTGCGCATGCGCGCAATCTCGATGGAGATCCTTTCGACCTCGTCATCGCGCAAATGTTTGAGAATTTTGGCAGCTGCCTGCGTGCCCATGGCAATTAGCAGCACGGCGGCTTTCTGCGCACCAGTCAGGTCGTGCACCGTTAGCTCGGCAATAGGCCGATCGGTCGTTTTGGCTTTTGTGGCCATAGGCAATTAGGCGTTAACGTCGCTGACCATCCAGCTTCGAATGATTTCCGCTGCCTCTTCGGGTTTTTCGTTTACTTTTTTCTGTACCTCCTCAAAGAGCAGGTGCTTGGCCTTAATGCGGGCCTTGGCTTCGGCTGAAAGTCGGCTGGTGTAGATGTCGTCGATCATCACCAGCTCTTCTGTGGCGCCAGCGGCCAGTCCAGGCGTTGGGGCTTTACCCTGGAGGGCTTCTGGAACAGCGCCAGCCTGAAGGGCTTCGTGATCGACACGGCCAATGAGCACCTGTGTAGTGCCGGCCAGATCGCCAACGCGCCGCATGGCGGCCCGTAGCAGCCAAACCACCAACCCTAAGGCCAGCGCCATCAGTCCATAGCGGATGTACAGATTAAGCTGCTCTTGACGGCGCTGCTCGCGCAGCTCTTGGGCAAGCTGATCGTCAATTTGCGTGTCGAAGCGGGTCTGGTGAATGGCAATACGATCGCCTCGTTCAGGATTGAATCCCACAGCATTTTTAACCAGCTCCTCAACTTCCCGCATTTCTTCTTCACTATAGGGTCGTGCTTGGCGGGAGCCGTCTTCTGCGACGGTGTAGCGTTGATTGAGGATTACGGAGACCGTCAGGTACTGTATGTTGCCGCCGTTTTGCTGGATGCGCTCGATCGTACGGCTGAGTTCATAATTGCGAACCATTGAGTTGGCCGTTGTGCCATTACCGGCTGTTCCGGTTTCTTCCAGGCGCTCTTCGCTGATGACCGTAGCACTTTCGGGATCAATGAGCTGGCGTTCTGTGGTTGATTGGTCAAAGTTGAGCGTAGCCGCAACTCGTACGATGGCATTGCCTGGCCCCAGCACACGGTCAAGCATTGACTGGCCCTTTTCAGTCAAATGGGCCTCAAGCGCCTGACGTAGTTTCAGCTGGGTGCTGCTCAGGGTCAGCTCCGGATTGCCGGCCTCTGGGTTAGACAGCAGGTTGCCACGTGCATCCAGTACGGTGACATTTTCGGGTTGGAGGCCTTCGACCGCGCCGGCCACCAGAGCCGTAATGCCGTCAATTTGCTGCTCACTTAACCGCGCTCCCTGTTTCAATACCAATAGCACCGAGGCGCTAGGGGCTACTTGTGTTTCTCGGAAGGGGCTTCGCTCAGGAAGGACCAGGTGCACTTTAGCCAGCTCAACCTGCTGCAGGCTCATGATGGTGCGGGCTAGCTCTCCTTCAAGGGCCCGCTTGTAATTCAGTCGCTGCATAAAGTCGGTCATGCCCAGCGTACCTTTATCGAACAGCTCATAGCCCACCGGGCCATCGCTAACGACTCCTTCACCGGCAAAACGCAGACGAAGTTCATAGACGCGATTCTGGGGGACCCAGATTGCTGTACCGCCCTCCTTAAGCTGATAGGGAATGTTTTCTTCTTGAAGGGTCTCGACGATTCGACTGGCATCCGCAGGCGATAGGCCTCCGAAAAGCAAAGCATACTCGGGTCGCCCAGCCCAGTATGCAATACCTAAAAGGAGGAGGATGCTGCCGACTACGACTGTGCCCAGCGCCAGACGCTGGCCAAGCGTAAGCCGGCTCAGGAACTGTTTTAAACTTTCTAACGACATCATCCTGAACCTTCAAGCGAGCTACTACCGGAACATCCCAATCCGAGCACGCAGCAAAGCAGCCAGCTTTGGCGCTGCGCGTAGGGTTAAATCTGGGTGCGCATGAGCTCTTGGTAAGTCTCCAGCAGGCGATTGCGGACCTCGGTCATGAGCTGGAAGTACAAACGCGCCTGGTTCATCGAAATCATGACTTCGTGCAGATTCTCTTGCTCACCAGCTACAAAAGCTTCAACTTGTTCATTGGCAGCTTTTTGGGCACGATCCACAGCCTGGATGGCGCGGTTTAACGTATCGGCAAAACCGCCATCTACGGCAGTGCGATCACGCGGGGTAGGCAGCCGTCCGTCCTCTCGACCCCATGTGGATTGTAGTCGCTGCAGTTCGGCAACGTTCATGGTCTTCAGCCTTTAGCCACGTACGTCCAGCTGAGAGCCTATTGCACCGGGTTGGAGGGTGTGCGTTGACCGGTCCGGTCCATACAGCCGAAGCGCCAGCTTTTCGGAGGGCGGAAAGTAGCGCTGAATCATCTGCCACTCCGGTAAGCTCAATCCTTCAGGCGGTGGGACTGTCGTACGCTGCGTAGTAGGGAGCGCTTCTGGCTTAGCTCTGGGAGCAGGTTCAGTTGGGGTTCCTGACCCGATTGAGGAGGGCGTCAAACCAGAAAGCGGAGGGAACGTAGGACGGATATCCATGGCCAATCAGGCAACTACGTGGGGTGTGGATTCGGATTCCGAGGCTTGATTGCGCTCTAAAATCCAGAAAGCGCCTAGATCATAATCGCATACAAAACGGCGCAGCACCGGTGGCAATAAGACAACATGCCAAATGCCGCGCACGACATAGGGGGTCCCCCAGGCGTTGGCTACGCGTCTGGCAACTTCGGGGTCTTGGTAGGCTATGCCATCGACGCCAACCAGTCCGCCTAACCCCTGTGCCAAGGGGCACTGGTCGATCTGATGTGCTGTGCCAACAGGCAGGCGGTGCAAGGGAGGTAAATGTAAAGCTTGACGGGCGGCATTAACATAAGCTAACACCTCCGTAAGGCGCGGGCGAACCGGCACCATGAGCCATCCCAGTAAGCGGCGTAGTTGGCGCATAATTAGATTTCGAAGGTTCGCTTGATCATCTCTTTGGCCGCCTGGATGGTGGAGAGGTTGGCCTCATAGAGGCGATTGGCTGAAATCAGGCGGGCCATTTCTTCCACCACATTGACGTCAGGATAGGCTACGTAGCCATTGGCGTCGGCATGGGGGTGGGTAGGGTCGTACTCGTAACGCAGCCGTACAACTTCCGCGATGGTTGTTTCCGGTCCGAGTTCGGCTTCGGGTAGCTTGGCACGTAAGGAAAGGGTGGGACTGTGACGCGGATCGCTGGTGCGCAGCGACGTCTGCAGCCGTTCCAGAAGCCGACTAAAGCGCTGATAGCGTGCTTCTTCGGAAGTGTGTACGGCTTGCTTGAGTGCATAGGGCGTACCGTCGGCAGTACGTGTAGTGGCCGCGTTGGCAATGTTTTCCGTAGCTGCACCGATGGCAATGCGCTGGGCCTCAAGGCCCCGTGCTGCGGTCCGGAAAAACGAAAAAATACGTGGGGATAGCGGCATATGCGGTTACGGTTTATCCAGTACGACCTGTAATGCCGGTACGCATAAGGTCAAAATGCTCTCGCAAAGCACGGGTGACGAGCTGCGTGCGCATTTGCGTATCGGCAAGTTCCATGAGCTCGTCTTCGAGTACCGGTGCCGTTGCTTCCAGGCGCATTGTAGGTTCCACGTTTTCCGGCCGCCGTAAGCTGGGCACCTGATGGCGCGCTTTGCGGAGCGCTTCTTCAAAGGCTACCGATACCCGCTGGTAGCCTGGGGTGTCCAGGTTAGCTATGTTGCTACTTAGGGCTCGCAGCCGCCAGGTATAGGCCTGCATGGCATGGCGGAGCAGCGTCAGCTTCGTTGTTTCCATCGCCCTGCGGTATGCTTTGCTGCGGAAAAGGTGCATCAACCACTGTGCCATGGCTTAAGCGGCTTGCATTTGCGCCGATAGCAACAACTTTGCGGTACCCTGTGGGGAAGGAAGAGACGGAAAAACTTGCCAGAAAAAAATCGAGGTGTTGGCGCCGTACGCTTCCCCAACAGGTGGCATATGATTTGAACCCCTTGCCCCAGCACCCCGGCACAGAAGTGGGCAGAGGTGGTCGTTTTACCTTGTTCTCCTGAAGTTGCCCAAGCCATTTATGTCAACGCTTACTTCGGAACAGCCCGCCTCACTTACAGATGGGCACGATACTGTGCTGGCCAATATGGCGCAGATCCTAGCCCATCGCCTGCGCAGCCTGATCACCAGCATCGAAGGATTCACCGACTTGCTTGCCGATACGCTGGCCACACCGGAACAGCGCGAGCTGGCCCTGCGCGTTTTTGAAAGCACGGCTTCCATTGAACGGATTCTTTCAGAACTGCAATGGTATGCGCGACCGCTTCAGCCAATGGTGCAATCCCGTTCGCTGCGTGCGTTGCTACAGGAGCTGCTGGTCATGCTGGAAGCGCACGAAGCTACCCGCGTTGCCCTCGACTTGCGCATTTCCGGACGCAGGACGGTGCGGGCTGATGCCATGCTGCTCCGCCAAGCCCTTTTTATGCTCTTGAAAAATGCGCTTGAGGCTACGCGTGCCGACAGCATTGTGCAATTGCGCGTTTTGGGCGAACCCTGCAGCATCCGCTTTGAAGTCTGGAACGAAGGATGTATGCCCCAAGAGGTCGCGGAAAAGGTTTTTGTCCCCTTTTTTACTACAAAAGCCCAGAATTTAGGCATAGGCCTGCCCATTGCTCGCCGGATTGTAGAAGCCCACAAAGGGACGTTATACTTAGCCATGAATGATCCGCAAGCTGGCATCTGCTTCGCATTGGTTTTGCCCCAAGGGGGTAAAGAAACAAATGGCAGTGAACCGCTGGCATAAGAAGGCCCGTAATCTTATTTTTGCGTAGTCTTCCCACCAAAAGCAAAGCGTTTATGCAGAAAAGCGCTCCTCATATTCTTTTTGTAGACGACGAGCACCTGCTGCATACGCTGTTTGAGCGGCTTTTTACCCGTCACGGTATGCGCCTAACAAGCTGTTCTAATGCCATTCAAGCCATTGAAACGCTGAAAAAAGCATCTTTTGACCTGGTGATTACCGATTTTAAAATGCCCGATATGGATGGGCTTGAGCTCCTGGCCTATATTCGTCAGGAGCATCCAGACCTCCAGGTCATTATGATCACGGCCCATGCCAATGTGCAGCATGCCGTGCGGGCTATGCAAAATGGAGCGATTGACTACATTCCGAAGCCCTTTGCGACCGAAGAGTTGGTGGAACGGGTGCGCGCCGCTTTGGCCCGTCGGCAGGAGCGACGCGAGGCCGGCCATCCGGCAGTACATGCACGCCGTACAACGCGCCGTTCGGCAATCGAATACGTCGGGGAGCATCCCTCGATCCAGCAGCTTAAAGCGATGCTTCCGCGTGTAGCAGCCAATAAGGCTCCAGTTTTTATTCAAGGCGAAAGCGGTACCGGTAAGGAAATCCTCGCCCGGCTTATTCACCAGATGAGCGACCGGGCCGAAGGGCCGTTTGTGGCGATCAACTGTGCAAACCTTCCACGTGAGCTTGTCGAGAGCCACCTGTTTGGACATCGTAAAGGCGCTTTTACTGGCGCTATTGAGGACATGACCGGTGCGTTTGAACGAGCCGATGGGGGAACGCTATTGCTAGACGAGATTACCGAAGTTGATCTGGCCGTTCAAGCTAAGTTGCTCCGCGTGCTCCAAGAACACGAAATCCAGAAGGTCGGCTCTGTTGAAACGCGTAAAGTCGACGTGCGGGTCGTCGCGACCAGTAATCGAAATATAAGCGAGGCCATTGCGAAGGGACAATTTCGAGAAGACCTTTACCATCGGCTTAGCGTGTTTCCCTTAACGGTTCCTCCGCTGCGTGAGCGGTTATCGGACGTGCCGCTACTGGCAGCGCATTTCGTCAAAAAATACAGCGGACTTTATGGGCTTCCTGAAAAACGCATTTCTTCTACCTTAATGGACCGCTTTATGCACTATCACTGGCCTGGTAACGTGCGCCAGCTGGAAAACTTCGTGCAACGGGGGGTGCTGCTTTCAGCCGACCGTAACGTGATCGAAGTGGAGGACGTTTTCAATGAGTTTTTTGCCGATATCCTTTCAACAACACCGCAACCAGAAAAACAGAAAAATATCCTAGATCGCATGCAGACGCTTGAGGAAATGGAGCGGGAGATGATCCTTCAGGCCCTTAAGGAAACAAACAACAACCAGCAACTGGCGGCCCAGAAGCTCGGCATTAGCGCCCGTACAATTCGCAATAAGCTTAAACGTTATCGTGAACAAGGATTTATTTCGTAGGGGGAATCTGTTCTGATAACATTTCTTCCACCAAGCGCTGGGCAATCTGCTTGATCACCTCAGGTTGCGTGTAGTAGCCGCTTTGCAAAGCACGAAGAATAGCGGCCACGCGCTCTGGACTTAGCGAAGGAGCATTCCGCAAAGCCTCACGCGCAAACGCCATACCTGGCATTTCAGCTGCCTGTTGTGCAGCCTTGCGTGCTGCCTCCGAAAGCTCCACCCGATCTCCTGCAGCAGGTCCTTCAGGAGGTTGCGCCGCAGGGGAGAGAGGGGGCCCTTCATCAATACGGTGGGAAGTACCTAGCGCTTCCCGCTGTAGGGGATCCAACCGATGAGAACCCCCACCTTTGATGTCCCGAATATCCATAGCGGCTACCTGCTTGTCCTACGCTTCCAAAGAGAATTTTCTCTCCTTAATATCGGTAATTGGGGGAACAAAGTTAAATCGGATTCGCCTACCCAAGTAAATTCTCACGCAGAACCGGTTGAGGCATAGCGGACGTTTTGGCCTGATATTGATGGCGTGCCCGTTTATATTGTTCAACTTCTAACAAGGCACGAGCCAGCTGGCGCTCTGTTTCGGTCAGCAGCTCGTTAAGCCTTCGATGCTGCGCACTTAACGCAACGCGCAAAACCTCAAGCTCTGGATCGAAAGCCTCTGGTAAGGGATGCTGTTGCAGTTGTTCTAAGAGCCGACTGCGCTCTTGCGCTAACATTGACAACTGTTCAAAAGCACGCTGATTTAGGGCCTGGACGATCTGTTCGCCCACGTCTAAAATTGCACGCAGCAAGGAAAGGGTTGGATGTTCCGACATAGCCTTATTCGATCATTTGGTGTTTGACCGCCTTTACAGGTTTCACTTTAAAAAACGGTGCCATTCAAGAAAAAGCTGCTCAAAAACTGCTGCTGGCCGCGCAGAAGGGCAATCGTTTCCTGAACGCGGGCAAACTGTGCCCGAAGCTGCTCTTCTCGTCGAGCCAGTTGCTCGTCCATGGCCTTGATCCGATCATCAAGGCGACGGATGCGGGTGTCAAGGGAAGCCTGCCGCTGGTTGACAATCCCTTGAGCACCTACGTAAGCTTCAATGTGGCGAAGTAGCCGTTGGGCTACGCCATCGCTTCCAGAGAATAGACGTTCGACTGCCTGAGGATTACGCCGGATGGCTTCAAACAGCTTGTCAGTATTCGTCAGAGCTAGTGTGCCGTCGTTGTTGATCGTGATGCCCAGGTCGGTCAGGTAGTGCGGGCCTTCAGCAGGTTGGCCGCTAACTTTACGCACTACCTCGTTACGTAGCGTAAAGCGTAGACTGGTAAAGGCCGCGTCACCGGCAAAATCTCCCCGTGTGCCCGCCTTACCATCGACGTTGCTTTTACCTGCAATGTAGGTGAGCACATCATTATATTTTTTGATAAAGTCCTCGACTTTGGCTTTGATGCCGCTGGTATCGGGTCCAATTGTAAATTCAGCAGCGCCGCTGCTTACCTGCTTGAGCTCGATGGTAACCCCTGTCAGGGCATCGGTGACGCGATTGCTATTGCGATAGAGCGTGAGGCCATCAAGGATAAACTTGCTGTTGAGCTCTGAATCGGTTTCGTCAGTTCCTACGGCTTTAACCTGGCCGCCGCCGGGGCCGGAAGCGACTACGTTGTTGTTGATTTCCAGCGCAGAAAGCAGGCCGTCGGCCGAGTCTACGAATTCCAGCCGATAGGTAAAACCCGTCTTTCCGCTGCGTAGCGAAAGACGGGCTGTGTCGGACGTTTCGTTGATGACCGAGGCGTAGGCGCGTTCGTCGGATTTGATCGTACCGGCATCGACGGCTGTCCGGAAGGCATCATTGATCGCGGTAGCGATTTCGCTCAGGATCTCTTTGTCCGTCGAGCCGGTGGGATTGACGGTAACCTGAATGTCAACGCGGTTGTTGGGGTCCGTATCGGTGGGGCTGGCCACGCGAATGGTGAAGGTCTGGGCCCCATTGGTGTCGAAAAAGCTGCGCAGGGTCGATCCGCTGCTGCTGTACTGCTTGGATATCCGCGTGTCGGCCGAAGCCAGGCGCAATACTTCCAAGGTGTGTGAGCCGGCCGCGGCCTCATTACTGGCGCTAACTGAAAAGGCCGTGGCCGACGTGGTCGCTGTTTTGCCTTGGAAAGTACCGGTCAACGGGTCGGTAAGCGAGGTGAGCACCTTATGCAACGCCGAGAGCTTGCTATTAAAGTCGCTCATTACCGATTTAAGCCGCTCTTGCTCTGCTTTCTGGGTTTTGAGCTCCAGCTGCGGCCGGCGTTCGATATTCAAAATGGCGCTGATAAGCTGCTCGTAGGGGTTGTCGGCATTGTAAATCGAAAGCAGCGGATTGACAGCCATGGCCTACCGGATTACGTAGATGTTGAATTCAGGCAGCTTGGGCCATCACGACGCCTTCGTTCCAGGCTTCACGCAAGCCTTCCAGAATGCGTTGCACCACGCCAATATCCCCAATGGCGCTTTCACGCAAGCAAAATTCGTAAAGGGCATGCAGCCGCTCGGCCAGCTCGCCGCCGGCTTCAAAGTTCAGCGCCGACATGAGCTCAACCAATACGGCGCGTACTTTAGGCCGGTCATCCCGCTTGCACGCTGCAATGCCCAGGTCGTAGAGCTTGAGAATGAGCTGCTCTGGTGAAGCACTAAGGACGGCCTGTTCTTGATACTGCCGCATGCGATGTACAACGTTCATGGTTGTGCTTTAAGGTTTAGAGGTTTGCGGATACCCTTGCAGCAAAAACGGGAAGGATTTTCCTGCAAGGCGGAAGCTTTTCCAGGGTGCAGCAGCGGCCGCTGTGCTTCTGACGCAGGTATCGGCTAAAACATGCGCAGCTTAAGCTCAAAACGGCTTTGGCATGATTTCTTCAGGTAACCTATCTCCGTACGTTTGTCCGGCCCCCAAAAGCCTTACCTACATGAACCAGACTGCTAAACGTCCGCTATTGTCGCTCTGCATGATTGTCAAAAATGAGGCCGAATACCTGGAGACCTGCCTTCGGCTGGCGCGGCCACACGTAGACGAAATCGTGATCATCGATACGGGATCGACAGACGGCACCCAGGAAATCGCCCGGCGCTATGCGGATGTGTTCGAGGAGATCGAATGGCCCAACTCGTTTGCGGCTGCCCGCAACTACAGCTTAGAGCGCGCCTCAGGAGAGTATATCCTGATTTTAGATGGAGATGAATATATTGCCGATCCAAGAAGTTGGGCTCTACTCCGTCAGATTTTAATTGAGCAGAGACCTGTAGCAGTAAGGTTGTTTGTGCGAAATGTATTACCTGCCTCTGAAATCATTGCAGCAGACTTGTTATGGCAAGAACGTGTTTTTTTAAATGATCCTTCTAT
>OGCH01000083.1_pt1 | contig 63981 bp, 56 predicted proteins | sample 1570111 | NCBI WGS metagenome assembly OGCH01 (sample SAMN03436243, study PRJEB24508) | hot springs metagenome | biome: Desert Springs; feature: Hot Springs; material: Water | place: USA: Great Boiling Spring, Nevada | collected 2008-12-01 | depth 0 m m | reverse complement strand
GCTTGGATGACAGTGAAGCCCTTTGCTGCACGGTCTTTCAGGTAAAGTTCCGCTTCATCGCGGGTTAGTCGGTGGAAAAGTTCCCATGCGGTGTCCCCAAGGTAGAAGAAGGGTTCTCCTGTTTCAGTGACGAGACAACGGTGGCGATTGGGGTGTTCTGGATCATTAAGAACTTTCAGCCTCGGTAATTTTGGACCTTTCACTTCCTTGTTCTTCCCCTGCAGAGAATGCGTTATGCTGCATCCTGCAAGCCCGAGTAACATGCATACAAACTCACGCCGGTGCATTTTGTGGTTTAGTCTAAGCTTTTTCTACTTTGCCAATCTTTCTTAACCGCAGTGCGCTCTCTCTACTTAAACCGATCCGTATTAGCTTATGGTGCTCTTTGTTCAGCATTAGTGTACTGTAAGCTTGACTGCTTTATGTCTGCCAACCAACGTACGAGCCCTTGCTGCTTAAAATTAACCACCCCAAAACATAACCTCCTTTTTCATCATAAACAAAGGCGCACCTTCTCCTCTAAAGCCTGAGCCAGCCTGCCCGGAGCAGACAATGTCGCACAGGCAGTAAAATGCTCGAGGCTCAAACCAAACCCTAAGGTGCAGCCTTTAAAAGAGCGATCTTAGGTTACCTAGTTAGGGCGTACTTCCTCCACATAGCTAAACTCGCTCAAAGAAACGGCCTCAGCTGTTGTGCTAAAAAGCGCAAAGCCCTTCCCATTTGCGTTTCTACAGTCTTTATTGAAATCCCCATCACCTCGGCAATCTCTCGATAGGACAAGCCATGATAGCGGCTCAAAAGAAAAATGGTTCGTCGAACTTCGGGCAACTTTGCCAAAGCTTGTTCGATAGCCTCTGTTAGCTCTGAAGCCTGCACGGCCTGCTCGGGCGAGGGAGTCCAGGGGGTTAATTGTTGCTGAAATTGTTCTAAGCGCCGCTGTTTCATTTTTTGATGCACTAGGTGATTCAATGCCGCATTACGAATTGCCCGATAGAGATATAGGCGCGCCCGACGCATGTCGTCCCAGTCGATATCGCGCTCCCATGCCCGTAAAAAAACATCCTGTACGAGGTCTTCAGTCTCTTCAGGAGTCTTCAAAAAACGCTGAGCAAAGTCACACAATTCGGCATAGTACTTCAGGAAAAACTCTTGAAAAGCACGATAACGCCCGGATGAAGACGACAAGGGCATACCCTTAAGGATAGTTGCTTAAGACCCATCCAATACGCATTTAGGGTGGGTCAAGAGGCTAATGCGCGCTTTCGCCGAAGAATCGTTTTGTTTGCAATCAGTGGACGCGCCCAAAAGCTTATGCTGAGAATATAACCCAATGTCAGGTATAAAAAGCATAATCCTCCTCGTAACCCCAATACATCGCCCAGAGCCCCAATAATCAGGGGAACAACAGCACCTCCGGCAATGGCGGTTACCAGAATGCCCGAAAATGCCCCATGGTGCGCCTCAAGCGAATTAAGAGCTAACGAAAACACCACAGGCCACATCACAGAGGCAAACAATCCAATGAGGGGAAACGCCCAACGGGCTACAGGTCCAGGACCAAACAAGGCGGCCGTCAGGCAAAGCAGCGCCGCCAGCGTAAACAGCCGCAGCACGATCCGGCTGTCGAGCAGCTTCAGCAGCACCAAACCCAGCAGGGTGCCGACCGTCATCAACCCCCAGAACGAAGAGACTGCCCTTGCTCCAACCGTCTGTGGATCATAGCCATGGTAACGGGCCAAAAACTCAGAGATCCAGTTGGCTACCCCTTGTTCTGAGCCCACATAAGCAAAAATACCCAGGAAAAATAACCAGACGATGGGCCGGCGCAAGAGCTCCCGATAGATGGCCAGCGTGCCGGCCTGCTCCTCAGCCGTACGCTCCACGCGGGGCAGCCGCACCAGCACCATGACGCCCATCATGCCCAGCGATATTGCCGCAAACAGCCAGTAAAGCGAAATCCACGGCAACGCAGGGGGCACCAGTCGATCCAGCAGCGCCAGCCAGAACGATTCCGGCGGGTCCGGACGTCCCAGGTTCAGTACCAGATACGAGTACACCAGCGGGCTCAGAAACGAGGCCAGTCCAAAACAGAGCTGCCCCAGCGTCGAGTTGAAGGCAAAGTGCTCCTCCCCGCCCGCCACGCGCAGCAGCGGGTTAATGGCTACCTGCAAAAAAGCCATCCCAGAGCCGATCAAAAACAGCGAGCCAACGGCCACCAGGTAGTTCGGAAATAGCGCCAGCAGCTGAGCGCCCAGATAAGCTACGCCGAAGGCGCCCACCAGGACTGGCTTTTCGCCCACGCGCTCAATGAGAAAACCCGCTGGAATAGAAAACACGCCATAAGCAATAAAAAACGCAAACGGCAACAGGGCCGCCAGCGTCAGGCTCAGCCCAAAATCGTCGATGATCTCGGGAATCAGCGGGCCGATGATGTTCGTCAGAAACGAAATCACAAAAAATGTCAGCAAAATCAAGCCTACAAGGAAATAGCTTCGTGATTGCATGGGTCAAAACACCTCAAAGGTCTGTAAAAGAGGCTTTGTCTTTAAAATCCAGTTTGAACCCAGGCGGGCAATACCCCAGGTTCTACGTCAAACACCAACCGGAGCAGCGTAAACGCCATAAGGGTTAGCAGGGCAATAAACAGCAGGTTCAGCCAGAAGCCGGCCCGGACCATCGTGATCATCGAGAGTCTACCGGTGCTGTAAACCACTGCATTAGGGGGTGTAGCGACAGGTAACATGAAAGCGCAACTGGCCCCTAAGGTAGCGGGCACGGTCAACAGCAACGGATTCTGGCCTAATCCTACAGCCGCTGAAGCCAGCACAGGTAGAAAGGCCGCTGCTATGGCTGTATTGCTGGTAACTTCGGTCAAAAAAACGATAGCTGCGGTGGACAGCAGCACAATGAGCACCAAAGGCCAGTCCACTAGCCCTCCAACCTGCTGTCCGATCCATTGGGCTAACCCAGTATCGGTAATCGCACCGGCCATGCTGAGGCCACCCCCAAAAAGCAACAGGATTCCCCATGGAAGTTGCCGAGCCGTTTCCCAATCCAGCAAGCGCTGATTTTGCCCAGCTGGTACCAAAAACAAGGCAAGAGCCGCCCCTATTGCAATGCTTGTATCCGAAATTCCACCTATCCAGCGACTTATCAGAGGTTGTGTAATCCACAAAAGTGCCGTTAGCGTGAAAATCCAGGCTACCCGTCGTTCGGCAGGTTGCCATAGCCCCAGGGCGCTCATCTCCTTCTGGATTACTTCGCGCAGGTCAACCTGGAGCTGGTGTGCTCCTGAAAACAGGACATAGGTCAGCAGAAAATAAGTCAATAGCAGACCTAATACCACGATTGGTAATCCAATAGGTAGCCAAGCAGCGAAGCTGAGCGCATACCCGTACGTCTCACTCAAAAAACCCGCCAATAGCGCATTGGGCGGCGTACCAATAAGCGTGCCCATCCCCCCAATGTTGCAGCCGTAGGCAATACTCAGCACCAGCGCCGCCTCAAAGGCCCGAAGCGTTGGCTGCTCTATAACTTGTTCTTCTAATAGCTCCAGTACCGATAAGGCAATGGGCAACATCATGAGGGCTGTTGCGGTATTGCTTACCCAAAGACTCAAAAACGCACTTGACAAAAGAAAACCCAGTAATAACCGCGCCGGCTGGGTACCTATGCGCCAGATGATATAAAGCGCCAGCCGTCGATGTAGCCGCCAGCGTTGCATCGCCTGCGCCAGCAAAAAGCCCCCCATGAACAGAAAAATGACTGGATGCGCATAAGGAGATGTGGCTTCGCCGATGGAGCGGATTCCCAGCACCGGAAACAGCACAATAGGCAGTAGCGCGGTGGCAGGAAGGGGAATCGCCTCGGTAACCCACCAGATCGCCATCCAAAGACTGACGGCAGCTGTACGCCAAGCCTCTGTCGAGAGCGCTTCCGGATGAGGCAGCAGTTCCAAGCTTAAAAACACAAGCGGTCCTAACCCCAAACCTACCTGTTGCCAACGCGTCATCGTTAGCGCTGGGTTAACCAGTACAAAAGCCAGGGTACGTTAAAAGCGTGTGTCCAGCCAAAGACGCGCAGACCGTTCGTGATCTTCCAAATGGCAGGCCGACCCGTCGAACTTTCCGGAAGATGGCTGACCGCCTCCAGCGCACTGGCTAGTTCACGCTGCGTCATGCGCTCGAAGGCGTCGTCCGGCAATGCCTCGGTTTTGAGCACTTCGGCGCGGCGAAGGGCTTCTTCCAGGAAGCTTTTTTCTGCTGTAAACTCATACCCTACCAATAAGCTGTGGATGCTAGAAAGATAAGACTCCATCTCGTGATTGAGCGGCGGCACGTCACGCACGTAGCGGGCGTGACGGATTAGCGCTTGCCGCACTTTTGCGTCTCCTGTCAACTGCCAGTAGCGGTAAAGCCCATGCGAGGCGTACACCTGTGCATAGCCGTAGCGGTCCACCACCAGGTTGCCCCCCTGCTCCTCCTGTAACCGAAGCATGAGCTGCACCCGATCTTTCAGTTCAGCTTCATAACGCGGATCCTTCGTGGCGTCCCAGAGCTCAACCAGGTTCCAGACCGACAGGTACAACCGCCTTCCTCGCAAGTCATGTTCGCCCCAGATGCGCTTCAGGTACGTCTCACCGGTCAATCGTGCTACGTCCAGTCCGCGATGATAGCCGGCCAGGTAGTAAGCGGCTAACCAGCCGGGCAGCCACACGTGTGCGCTGAGCAGCGCCGTCCAGTGCTGCCGCCCATGCCGGCGGCCAATACCCAGATAGGGTGTACCTTTCGGTTGTTTTTGATAGACCCAGTAGTCCAGCGCACTGTTCGTCTCGCCATGATAGACCGGATCGGCCGGCCAGTGGATGTTGTCGACGTCCATGCTATGGCGGCTGGCTGCCTCGGCCGTCAGATAGGCCTCGCGGGAGCCGGTGCGCATGAACTGCAACCACCACATGAAGTCTATGGCCGGCTCGTTGTTGTTCCACATGAACCACTCATCCCGAAAATAATACGTCATGCCATCGCCAAAGTCGAACATGCCATACCAGGGCTCCCACTGCTGGTTGAAACGCCACCAGGCAAACTTATAACTCAGGCTGCGTTCAAACTCAGGGAACTCCTCCGTAGCAGGAGCCCAGCGACCATAAACCAGGCTCTGGGCATACCAGGAAGGATCAGCGTGGACCACTGGAGGATCAAGGATGTAGCCGAGCACCCGCCGCACAGCGTCGACCGTTACCCGCGGACTATGGAAAAACAGGACTAACTCGGTTGTTTTGGTCAATCCCTGGGCAAAATTTCCCAGCATCTCTCCGTCGAACTCGTCGGCTGACCAACGGGCAAAATGCATAGGTTCTACTTGCGGCGGCCAAAGGAAAGCAGTTAGCCGCGCCTCTGATCCTTCCAGTGCCTTGGGGTATTCTTCGAAGAAAGAGCGGATGCCCCAGGCAATGCCTCCACGCGGACCACGCAGGTTTAGCCAACCAACCGCACGCTCTACCGGATGATTTAGGCCACTGAGCTGTGCTGTAAATCCTTCCAAACGTCGATCGGGCGTGCTGCTGGGAAGCGGCGGCGTGCGGGTAGGATTGGGTCCATTCTGCAACACTATGCATTTGGGATCAGTTTCTTGCTCCTGAAGCCGCTCTGCACCAGGATTCCACCAGCTCCCCTCAAAGTAGCCAGCCACGCAGCGCAATGGTTGACCTAATTGCGGCACCAGGGCCAGCCCTGCGCCAGCAATGCGATCGTCCGGCCGCGTCCAACCCGGATCCCCCTGCAACTGACGTTCATCGAGAATGCTATCGGCTGAGGTGGCAATCGGTGCATACTGCCCTGGCTGTCGCCTATGCTTATCTGGATTACCAGTGTAGGTGATCGTGTGCAGCACGCGCACATACGCCTGCCCGGCATAAGCATGCAGGTACGTGACAAACGGCGCAGGACTATTGTCAGGCCGACGATAGCGATACTCCCCCTCGATTTTGAGCACTGCGTGAAGCGGTCCGGTGCCCCGCGCCTGCGTAATCCGCAGTACGATCGCCTCGGAGCTATCTGGACCCAGGTCGTCGAGCAGATCCAGAAAAGAGCCTCGCCCTTCTGGGCCGATAGCGATCCGGTCGTCCGCCTCAAATCCATCGTCTTCTTCATCAAGCCATACCTCCTGCAAGAATCCCCCTCGGCCTTTATGAATAACAAAGCGTAAAGGACCGGTGGTCACCTCAGCTCCTCCATCCTCTCGTTGATTATTTACTACCGTCACGCGAGGCTCAAAAAACAGCGTGCGCCGCACTTCAGGACCGTAGCGGAGACGATAAACGGAGTCGGGCCCTGTGAAGAAAAACACCCAGAGCCATTTTAGGCTGCTGTCGGCCGGTTCCCAGGTCGTTACCTCGGTCACCTGGGCTGGGACTTCCTGCCCGGCAGGATCTTCCAGACGAACGTGATCCGGACTGTAGAGCACGCCCCGGGGAAAAGGCAACCCGACCAGGACAGGAGCGCCCAGCCGATGCTTTTTTACCCAGAGCGTTAAAGTTGCTGATGGCTGAGCCTGGGTTTGTAGTCCACCCCAGCCCAGCATAAGGCTTAAACTGATAAGTGCGATGCAGCGAAAAGGACGCATGCGGCTGGCTAAAGCTTTAGCGGCCAACACCATCTGGTATGCCGCGGTAGTAGCGGAAACATTCTACAGCCCGTTCTCCTTGATAGCGAATTCGGCTTCGGATGCGCTGCTCCATCTCCTGAAAGGCCTCTGGCGACAGCGTCTCGGTGTAGTTGTACCAAGCCGAGCTGAACTGGCTAATGTATTTTGTCCCTGCCCGCACTTTTTGCTCCACGTACTCGGTGATGTCGACGCACACGTTCTGATCTTCTGGGTCGTTGTCAAAGAAAAGGTACTCCTGAATCCAGTGGGCTTCCAATCCATCGTAGATCAGGTGGCTTTCGAACAGAAGCGGCCACTCAGCTGCACGGGCTGCATCGACAGCCAGGAGCGACGCCGCCCGATGGTCCGACTTATGCCAGCGCTGCGCTCCTTTTCCAGGATCAAAAGCCATTAGCACATCCGGCTTAAGCTTACGGATGTAATACACAATCCGGCGCAGTAACTCCTCTCTATGGTTGGTCGCATAGTATTCCAGCCGCCCATCGTCATAGCCCAGGTTGATGTAGTGGTCAGCTGGGATGCCTAGCACAGCTAGGGCATTGATTTCTTCCTGCTTACGGATTCGGGCCAACTGCGTCCGGGAAAGCGTGGTGTCTTTTGTCCCCACATTGCCCATCGTCAAAATCAGCACGTACACCTTGTTACCTTGAGCAACCAGACGGGCTAAAGTGCCGTGCGCATAGGAATCATCGTCCGGATGCGCCCCAATGAGCAAAATGGTCTTCCCTTGCCATTGCTCAATAGGGATTTCAGGTTGGCTCCAGGCTTGCTGGAAGCTAAGCAGCAGGAGGCCAACCATCAAAACACAAACTTGGTATTGCTTCTTCATGGTCGATGTCCCTGCTTAACGATGTTCTGAATTTTGCTGAAGGGCACCACGCGACACATCAATCTCCCGTTGAGGAATCGGGAAGCACTGCTTAGGCCGATACCCTTTAGCTTGCATAATCTCTATAGCTTTTCCAAAACGAAGCAGATCGAACCAACGGTGATTTTCAAAAGCCAGTTCGACGCGACGTTCACGGAGCAGTTTTTCTTCGAAGGTGCCTGGCGTATTGGGGCCGATATCTGGCAGACCAGCCCGACGACGCACCTGATTGATTAGCTCATAAGCCTCTGGACCTTCGCCGAGCGCTTCAGCTAGCATCAGCAGTACATCAGCATAGCGGAAAACAATAAAGTTGTTTTCCGCATCAAAGAGTGCAAACGGCAGGCTGAGGTACTTTTTGATATAGCGTGCCCGTTGCGTGTTTCCACGAGCATCCACATAGGCTGTATCCATAGAAATCAAGAAGCGTCGATCCCCTGGTTCGTAAGCTTGTTGCATATCAAGCGTAGGTCGGTTGCCTGTTTGGCCTCCGGTTGCGGTGCTCCAGGGGACAAACTGGTCTACAAAGGGGCTACCCTCACCCTGACCACCTGCTTTGTACTGTACTTCAAAAATAGACTCTGGATTGTTCTCATTCTCCGGCCCCCAAAGTGCAGCATAATCTGGTAAAAGCTGATAGCCATAGTTATTGATAATGCGCCGCAGCACCGTAGCAGCACTATTCCGATCTCCGACGATCAGATAGATTTTCGCTAACAGGGTTGCTGCTGCTCCTTTAGTAGCGCGCCCTTCCTGTCCTCGTGGCCAACGCACTGGAAGTAGCTCTTCAGCCCGTCTTAGGTCCTGAATGAGTTGGGCATAAACTTGACTGGCTGGTACTTGATTAATAGGCTGGTCGGGTGAAGTAGTCTCTTCTAGTATGAGCGGAATATTACAGAAAATTTGAGCCAGGTAGTAGTAAAAAAGCGCGCGAAGAAAAAGCGCTTCTCCTTCAAATTGTGCTTTAAGCTCAGCACTCAGCTCTGCCTTCGGCAACCTAGCCAGGACAACATTAGCACGCGCTATGCCTCGGTAAGAATCGGCCCAAATAGCCTGAACGTAATCATTTGTAGGCAACTCGTCGAATGTGTCTATAGCCGCCAATTGGCCTGCCAGCCCAGTTACATCCTCGCCTGCATCTGTATTGTCCGAGCGCATTTCACCGGCGATCCAGTAGCCCATATTGAAGGTACCGCGTTTCTGCAGGGCATCATAGACGCCAAAGATCGCCTGCTGAAAATCCTCAGCCGTTTGATAAAAGTTAGCCGCGCTTTTCTGAGAGGGTGGTGCTAGCAGCGTAAAGTCTTCGCTACAGGCATTCAGCGTCCCAATAAGCAGCAACAAAGCCCAAAAACGAATCGGTCGCATAATTCCTACCAGTTTTTGGTGGCCAGCAGCGTTAAAAAGCCAGACTAACACCCAGCGTGTAAGTCCGAGCTAATGGGTAGGTACCGTAATCCAGGCCTGGCGTTAGTGCACTTTCAGCCCGCATACTAACCTCTGGGTTGAAGCCCAGATAGTCCGTCCACGTGAAAAGATTGGTAGCCGTCAAGTAGACGCGTGCTTGCGACACGTAGCGTCCTAATAGCCGTTGAGGTAGCGTATAGCCTAAGGTTACGCTACGCACCCGAATGTATGACCCATCCTCAACCTGGAAGGTAGAAGGCCGATTGTTATTGCCATGCAAGTCCGTTTGGCGATCTGCACGTGGTACTTTGCCATTACCAGGCTCTTGTGGAGAACGCCAGCGATGATTAAAAATGGCATAGCTATTAAAGTTAGCCTCCCCGTTTTTCAAGTGGCGACTGGTCAAGTTAAGGATCTCATGACCTTGTACTCCCTGAATAAAGACCGTCAGGTCAAAGTTTTTATAGCCAAAGCGATTGGTAATCCCGAAGGTGTAATCAGGGAAGTAGCTACCGATAATAGTACGGTCGTCGTTATCCACATCACCGTCGCCATCAATATCTTTGAAGCGAAAGTCTCCTGGACCGGGCTTACGCGCTAACCGATCAATTGGCGCCTGAGCAATTTCAGCCTGTGACTGGTAAATGCCATCTACCACAAAGCCATAATAGCTACCAATAGGAGCGCCAACCTGTGTGACATAACGCAATCCTGCAATGTTAAGTGCGTAGATTGGGGCATTGTCAGGTCCTAAGGCTAGAACTTTATTACGGTTCAGGCTCAAATTAAAATCTGTCTCCCAAGTAAAAGCCCCTACGAGGTTGCGCGAAGTTAGCGAGAACTCAAAACCCCGATTGCGTACCTTGCCAATATTGGTCAGGGCCGTCTCATAGCCAAGCGCCGTTGGTATGTTAACGTAGAGCAATAAATCTTCTGTAATGCTATTGTAGAACTCTGCTGTGAAATAGATGCGATCAGCCAACAGCCCTACATCTACACCCAGATTAAGCTGGCGGGTTGTTTCCCAGGTCAAGTTTTGATCGCCCAGTGTAGCCGGCGCTGAGCCGAGTACGACCTGGTTACCTATAACGTAGTTAGCCTGATCGAGCAAACTGATAGAGGCGTAGTTAGGAATTTGAAAATTACCCGTGACGCCATAGCTACTCCTAAGCTTCAATTCACTGAAAAGCCCGCGTAACCCCTGCATAAAAGGTTCTTCATGCAGACGCCAACCCACAGAAAGCGAAGGGAATACGCCCGTTTGACGATTGCGGCCAAAACGAGACGAGCGGTCTGCACGGATCGAAGCGCTCACCAAATAGCGATCCCGATAGCTGTAACTGAGACGTGCCAGCATTGAAACCAGCGACCAGGCTTCTTGAACGCCGCTTCCCCCTGTTACCTGGCCCCCACTAATAGTCTTCACCTTATCATCGGGGAAATTCCGTGCTTCAACCTGCGAAAGATCTATGGTCTCTTTTTGGGCAGTATACCCCGCTAGAGCCGACAGATAATGCGCATTCTTAAAGCTTACGTCATAAGATAGCGTATGCTCAATGAGCCAATTGAGACTCTGGGAGGCGTTAGCTTGGCCAAAAGGTTCACCCCTTGTTGCCGTGCGAAAAAGCAGAGAGTTAGCCTGGTAAAACGCACGTTGGTAGTTATTTAGATCAACTCCAAGATTGAGCCGATATACCAATCCTGGACGCAGCGTATAACCGGCACTTAACGTCCCAAAGGTTCGATGATTGTCTAAAACATCTGTAACCGCTTCGATAATCGCCAGCGGATTACTGGCCGAAGTGGTACCTCCGCCTAGATAGGACTGGTTATCCAACTGATTTGGGGTGCCATCTTCATTATAGGGCTTAACAACGGGAGAGTGTACTAAAGCAGAGTAGATAATTCCCGGCGGCCTTGCAAAATACGGCGCATCTGCCGGAAGGCGATGGGTACGCGTAAACGCACTCGTCAGATTCAAATTCAACCGCAGTCGTTCATGTGGATCAGCTTCTAAGTTTACCCGTAAGCTATAGCGTGTTAGATTATTAGGGCCATCGATTAAACCTTCTTGCATCAGGTAGCTGCCCGCCACATAATAACCTATCTTTTCTGCTCCCCCTGCTATTGAAAGGTGCTGGCTAACCGTAGGTGCAGTCCGAAAGATCAAATCCAACCAGTCTGTATCTGTCCCATCCCAATTGATGTATTTTTCAGGTATGCGCACAAAATCATCGTTTGGGCGACCTTCATTGGTTCGAGGATTAGGGGGATCTTGCCCGTATTTTTCGCGATAGTTGTTGTTGCGGGCATCAATAGTGTATTCAATCAGCTCACGCGCATTCATAAGGTCGGGCTTGCGCGCAACTTCCTGCAGCCCTACATAACCATTATAGCGGACCTGAATACTGCCATCACGCCGACCTTTACGGGTTGTGATCAAAATTACCCCGTTTGCGCCCCTTGAGCCGTAGATAGCCGCAGCTGAGGCATCCTTAAGAACTTCGACGGAAGCAATATCATCCGGATTTAGCGCAGCTAACGGATTAATCGGGGGCGGTTGATAGAGGGCTTCACGCAGCGCTATAGATCCCTGCAAAACAGGATTAGAGGTGACTGGGAATCCATCAATTACGTAGAGGGGATCATTTCCTGCTGTGATCGACCGGGTTCCTCGAACCCGAACCGTTGGTGCAGCACCGGGCTCTCCACTAGTTTCCTGAACCTGCACTCCAGGTAAACGACCCAAAATGGCATTTTCAAAAGTAAACGTAGGCAGTTCTGCCACTTTTTCCATCGGAAGTGAGGCGATTGATCCGGTTACGCGAACGCGTTGCTGCGTCCCGTAGCCAATCACCACAATTTCTCCAAGCTCTTCCACAGCTGGCATTAGCTGCACATCGATCCGAGTGCGTCCATTGATGGGGATTTCAACACCTCGATACCCTACAAAGGAGAAGACCAATGTGTCATTCGGGCTTGGAACCTCTAGAGTGTAGAATCCTTCTAGATTGGTTGTAGTCCCTATCATTTTCCCTTTAACCACTACATTGACGCCAGGCAAAGGCTGATTCGTTTCGGCATCTGTTACTTGACCTTGCACAACATGCTGTGGTGTTGGATCAGCTTCCGGCGCCTGCAGTATAGGCACAAGTACCAATTGACCGCTAGGAGAGGCCCAAACGCTCAAATTCGTTCCTGCCAGCAGGCTATCCAGGGCCACCTTTAGCGGAACCCCTTGTAACGAGATCTGAATCAATCGCCTTGGTAGCTGCGTCGCATCATAGGTCAGACGCCCACCTACCTGTGACGCCAGGCGTGCCAAGGCTTGCTGCAATGGCAACCCGTGGGCTTCCAGCGTAACCAAAGACTCATGGATTCTTTCTGCACTGTCACGATACGCATACCAGGACAGAGGAGCAAAATGCTTTATTGGCTGGGGCAAACGCGTTGCCGCTACCGCAAGCTGGGTAGCCAGTAGACCCAATAAACATAGACTGCGTAGCATCGCCTTCATGGCTATTCCGGTTGGATCGGTTGAAAACGGATCAAATCTCCTTGCATAACCGGTTGTAGCCGAAGCGCCAGTCCTATCGCCTCGGCGATTTCCGAAATGGGCTGATTCAGCTCAAAGCTCGCCGTTAACCGTGCTTGCCGATGGGAAGACGGAAACACAAACTGCACTCCAAACCAGCGTGCTAGCTGCCGCTGCACTTCTGCTAAGGTAGCAGCTTGAAACGTCAATTTTCCTTGCCTCCAGGACAAATAACTCTGAAGCTCTTGGGCAGAAAGGCGGCGAAGGCGCAAGCGCTGCTGGCGGCCATCATACTGGCCGAGCATACCTGCCCCAATAAGGAGCGAGTCGGCCGTTGCGCCTGTCCCTCGCATGGCTACTAAGCCTTCTTCAACCACCACCTGCACTGACCCCAAGGGCTGCTCGGTGCGCACCAGAAAACGTGTACCAATGTCCCGAATGACGACCGCCCCAGCCAGCACCTGTAATCCCGCTGCCGCTGCCACCTCGATATATACTTCCCCCTGCACCTGCAGCGTCCGATATTGGGTATAAGGTTGCTGAATCCGTACTTCACTTTCTGGGGCCATCCAGATACGCGTGCCATCCGCCAGCCGCAGAATCTTTTGTTCTCCGGTGTCCGTGTTCCAGTTCTCCCAAACAGGCAGCTCAACTGCAGGCAACGAGGCTGGCTGACGTCCTTGCCAAAGCAACACGACTAACGGCACAAGCAGCAAAACAAGCACAATTCCCACCCGAACACCATAAGACCATGAGCGACGATAGGGCTTTCGGGGGGGCAGGTCCTGCTGCATGGGCATCAGCTGCAAACGACGAGCAACCTTTTGCCACGCGCTCCTCGCATCCCATGAACCTGGCTTGATCGGAGGTGTCCGCCAGATCAGTTCCAGCCGTTGCAGCAGTGCCTGATGAGCAGGATCAGCTTGACACCAAGCTTCGACCGCTTCCTGCTCTTGAGGTGTTGCTGTACCTTCCAGATAGCGCGCCAGTAATGTCCAGTCAGGTTGCTGCATAACGTAGACGTACCCAAAATTCTAATATGCAATACAAATCAACTCGCCTTTACCCTGACACAAAATTCCAAGGGACTAGAAGTCCTCCGTGCAATCTTCTGTGAATCCATGCAACCTATGGCCTAATCTACTATGTTGGGGTGGAACCACTTCCTGTGTTTGGCCTTTGCGTTGTAAAACGAACCTTTACCGCAAGAGCTATGGCAGGCGTTCTGGGCCACCTGGCCGTGCTGACGGCATTGGTAGCTTGCGTTGTGGCCGGATTGGCGTACGTGCACGCTGCGCGTCGCCCAGAAGCGATCGACTGGCTGCGCCTAGCACGAGGAAGCTGGAGTGTCATGTTTGGGGCTTCAGCCATTGCCGCAGCCGCGCTGCTTTATTTGATTCTCACCCACCAGTTTCAGTATGCTTACGTCTACCAGTACTCCTCTCGAGAGTTACCCCTGCACTACTTGATCTCCTCCTTTTGGGCTGGTCAAGAAGGTTCTTTTTTACTTTGGATTCTTTATGCTGGACTGGTGGGCTTTGGGCTGATGCGCTGGTCGGGCCGTTTCGAAGCAGCGGCCATGGCTGTGGTTGCGCTTAGTCAGACTTTCTTGCTCTCAATGATCGTAGGGCTTAAGCTGGGTCCTGTAGCGATCGGCTCATCGCCGTTTCAGCTTTTGATGGAGCGCTTCCCAGATGCCCCGATCTTTCGCCAAAACCCTGGCTTTGTGCCGGCCGATGGAAACGGGCTGAACGATTTGCTGCTCAACCCCTGGATGACAGCCCATCCCCCAACGCTATTTATAGGGTTTGCTGCCATGGTGGCGCCCTTTGCGCTGGCTGTAGCTGCCCTCTGGCAACGGCGCTACCGCGACTGGATCCGTGTAGCTATGCCCTGGATGCTTTTTGCCGTGCTCATGCTGGGCTTGGGCATCCTCCTGGGGGGCTACTGGGCCTACGAAACCCTTTCCTTCGGCGGCTACTGGGCCTGGGATCCGGTAGAAAACTCCTCGCTCGTGCCGTGGCTAACCGGGGTGGCCGCCCTTCACGCCATGCTCATCCAGAAACGTAGTGGCCGGGGCTACAAGATGGCCCTTATGCTCAGCTTAAGCAGCTACATTCTGGTAATTTATTCGACCTTTCTGACGCGTAGTGGCATCCTGGGCGATGTTTCTGTGCATTCTTTCGTCGATTTGGGGTTGCATAACCAGCTTCTGGTTTGGATCTTGACCATGGGGCTTCTGGGCGGTATCCTTTTGCTGGTCCGCTATCGAGAGCTTCCTACGCCAGCCAACGAGCCAGCAGCCCTTTCGCGTGAGGCACTGATTTTCACCGGCGCCCTGCTGCTAACCATTACGGCTTTGGTCATTCTGGTGGGGACCAGTGCGCCTATCTTAGGTCGCCTGTTTCGCGATAATCCGGCCACCGTAGCCCGTGCTTTCTACGATCAGTGGACGCTACCGCTGGCCGTTATCTTTACATTTTTGATGGGAGCTGCCCAGCTCGTCTGGTGGCACAAGATGGAAGTGATTCAGGCACATCGGCTACTATTGCGGCCGTTGGGCCTGTCGGTAGCTGCCACACTGGCCGTGCTGCTGCTAACCCCTTTTGTCGAGCACACGGTGCACCCTACCCCCCTACCCCCGGACAACGCCATAACCCAGGCGGGTCTAACAGGCGGATTAGAGCAGCTTTGGCAATCGTATGGTTTTAGTCTTCTACTACTTTTGTTGGTCTTTGCTGCCTTTTTCGCCTTTTTCGGTAACCTACAGGTACTCTGGCGTATTGCCCGTGGCAACCCACGCCTGGCCGGTGGCGCGCTGTCGCATATTGGACTGGGCGTGATGTTGCTGGGCATAGTGGCTTCAAGCGGTTTTAGCCTGCCTTTGCCCCATCGGGGCGTGCCCTCGGCCCTACGTGATGCAGAGCGCACCAACTTTGTCCTGGTACGGGATGAGGCGCGCCGCATTGGAGGCTATACCATCCGCTACGAAGGCCGCGGCCTTACCCCTGATGGCCACACCTACTATCAGCTCAGGGTAACTGAACCAAACGGAAGCACGTACACGCTTAAGCCTGTAGCTTACCAAAACCGCCGTGGCGAGTGGATCCTCCATCCCGATATCAAACTAGCGCTCTGGAAAGACTTGTTTGTCGCGGTCTCGCCTGCCGAAATGTTTGCCCAGGACTCTACGACAACCCTGCAAGGAGGCGAGCTGGTACTGGCTCGCGGCGATTCGGTGGTGCTCGGTCGCCAAGAGTTTACGCTGCGCTTTGTAGGATTTGACACGCAGCTGGATACAAGCTTAGTGCCCGACAGTACCGCAATTGCCGTAGCAGCTGTACTGCGCGTAACCAATTTGCGCACCGAAGAAACCCGCACGCTGCGGCCCATCTACGTTGTTCGCCTTGATCGCTCCGTACAGTACATCCAGACCCGCGTGCGCGATTGGAATTTGGCCGTAACGTTTACCGGCATGAACGTCAGCTCTGGCGAAATCACATTGGCTATCGAAGGCGTTGACGTAATGCCTGAAGACTGGATTGTCGTGCAGGCTTACGAAAAACCCCTGATTAACCTGGTGTGGCTAGGTTTTCTGCTACTCAGTGGCGGGATCGGGCTCGCGCTCGCACGCCGCGCTGGCGAGCTTCGCCAGATCCTGCGTCGCTATGCTTAAGGGCCTCTTGCCCCAGCCGCCGTCGTATTTCTTCGCGCCAGGCTTGCGTAAGCAATGCGTAGTCGCGTGCCTGCAAACGGGCGTCTACCCCTTGCACACACAGAAAGCCATAAGCGACGGGCGACAGACTACGCAGCGGAGCGCTGCTCAGGTTAAGCAATCCACTACGTCCTAATCCTAAAAAGAACGAGCCGTAACGCTGGCCCAACACGCAAGCTGCTCCATCAGACAACTCCAGGCGTTTTAGGTCGATATGACGATACCAACCCGGCTCGATAGTGTCCAGATAAGCGGCCCCACGGGCAGCCCGTTGACGAGCGGCTTCCCAAGAAACCAGCGCCTTAACCCGCTTACCCCAAAACATGGCTAAGGACGGCGGAAGTTAAGATCTACGGACTCAGGATGTTCGACCCAGTCGGCCACAAAAAGGTTTGTCTCCTGGGATGGCTCGCCTCGAACGTTGCGATTAGAGGCAAAGATCAGCCGCTTTCCGTCACGGGAAAACATTGGAAAAGCATCAAAGGTACCAGAATGCGTTACTTGCTCTAAACCGCTACCGTCCAGGCGAATTAGAAACAAATCGAACAAACGCCCCCCTTCGGTATGATGATTGGAGGCAAAAATGATGCGCTCTCCGTCCGGATGAAAGTAAGGTGCCCATTGCGCTCCCGGTAGGCTCACCACCCGACGCGGATTGCTACCATCGGCCTGGGCTACGTAAAGATCCATTTCTGAAGGCTCTACCAATCCCTGGGCGAGTAGTCGCCGGTAGCGCTCGGCATCTTGACCCTTGGGTCGGCTGGCTCGCCAAACAATCTTGTTGCCGTCAGGTGAAAAAAAGGCGCCACCGTCATAGCCCAATTCATGCGTAAGCTGGAGTAGCTCGCCCGTTTGCAAGTCGTAGCGCCAAAGCTCCAAATCGCCCGAGCGGCTGGAAGTAAAGACCACGTAGCGTCCATCCGGCGAGACTGTCGCTTCGGCGTCGTAGCCGGGGCCGCCGATCAGCAGTTCAGGCGCTGCGCCGGTAGTGTCGGTTACATAGATGTCGTATTCGTACAAAGACCAAACGTAGCGACCTTCGGCCGAGCGATGTACAGGCGGGCATTCGGGACTGTGTGCATGGGTTGAGGCATAAAGCACACGGCCATCTGGCAGAAAGTAAGCACAAGTGGTTCGCCCTTTCCCCGTTGAAAGCATCCGGTATCGCTGCCCATCGGCTAAGGGCTGCCCGTCGGCTCGCATGAGGAAAATCTGATCGCACCCTTGAGGATTAATGGCTGCCCAGTCGCTTTGAAAGACCAGATACCGATCGTCGTAGCTCCAATAGGCTTCTGCATTGTTGCCTCCAAAAGTTAGCTGCCGGAGGTTGCGTAGGTGCACTTCGCCCGGGAAACGCAGCGAATCAGTAGCAGGATTGTAGACCTGCGTGGATGAATTCAATGTGCAGGCCGGAACGATCAGCAAGCTGATTAGAAAAAGGTTTCGTACTGACAGCATGGCATACCGGATATAAATGGTCCGAATCTTGACACTGGTCTACGCCGGTTTGGATTCATTAACCAGCGTCATAGAACAATGCAAGGTACGAACACCACAGTTTACGAAGTAACGGATTTTCAGCAAGACGTACTTGAAGCTAGCTACCAGATACCCGTGTTGGTAGACTTCTGGGCGCCCTGGTGCGGTCCGTGCCGCATTTTAGGCCCGGTATTGGAGCGACTGGCACGCAAACATGCCGGTCGTTGGAAGCTGGTCAAAGTTAATACTGATGAGCATCCAGAGCTGGCCATGGCCTACGGTATTCGAGGCATTCCAGCGGTTAAGCTTTTTGTAAAAGGGGAGATAGCAGGCGAATTTGTTGGGGCTTTGCCAGAGCATGCTATTGAGCAATGGTTGGCCGAGGTGCTGCCCAGTGAAAGCAAGGCATTGCTGACGCAAGCCGAGCAGCTCCTCGAGGAAGGGAGGCTGCGCGAAGCAGAACCCTTGGTGCGCCAGTTATTGGCGACAACACCCGACGAAGACAAAGGGCGGGTGCTGCTAGCCCGCATTCGGGTTTTTGATAATCCAGACGAAGCTGAACGCCTACTAGAGGGCCTTGATATTGCCGAAGCTAGCTATTTACAGCAAATTGAAGGAATCCGGACGTTGATTCGGTTGTGGCGCCTAAAGAATCAGCCAGACGCACTGCCTGAAGGCCCGGGCCGCAATCTATACTTAGAAGCCATTGAGGCCCTTAGCCGCAAGGACTTTGACACCGCAGTGGAGCGGTTGATCGACCTGCTGCGTAAAGATCGCTACTACGACAACGACGGAGCTCGCAAAGCAGGTGTAGCGATCTTTACGCTCCTGGGAAGCCGCCATCCGGTCACACAGCGCTGGCGCCGTACGTTTGACATGTGGCTTTATTAGGCTTCAAGGCCCGCTTAGCGCCCGCATCAAAGCATAATACGTACGGACGGCTTGCACGTACGCGTCGACGGGCACGCGCTCGTCAACGCCGTGCACTGTAGCCAGCAGCTCCGGTGTAAGGTGCACACCAATAAAACGATACACGTTGGGGCTGAGGGAAGCAAAATAACGGGCGTCTGTTGCACCAGGTACCAGATACGGCGCCACAATCAGCGGCGATTCAGCATGGACGCGCCGAATGCTTTGGGCAACCCGTTGAAAGGCCTCGCTTTCTGTAGGCGATACCGGCGACGGGTCAAAAGCTCCGCTTTCGGTTTGCGCTACTGTAACGGGGAGATCGGCCAGCAGCTGGCGTACGCGTAGGGTAACACTGGTTACCGTCTCACCCGGATAAATCCGGAAGTTCACTACAGCGCGAGCGGTGGTGGGCAGCACGTTCTCTTTAACGCCGGCCTCAATGATCGTAGGGGCAGCCGTGGTACGCAGGCTGGCATTGCCGGCGGGCGAACGAGCCAGTTGACGTGCTACAACGGGACCAAACAGCCACAGGTTGGCCAACACCAGGCGCATGTCCCACGAAGTATAGGGAGCGATGTACTCCAACAGCCTGCGCGTTGGACCTGCCAGCCGAATCGGAAATGGATTTTCTGTCAACCGCACCAGCGCGTGGCTCAATACGCCAATAGCCGTCTGCGAAGGTGGCGTAGAAGCATGGCCACCGACAGCTGTAGCCGTCAATTCCAGACTTAGGTATCCCTTCTCGGCTACTCCCACCAACGCTACGGGTTGCCGCACCCCTGGGATCATATCTTCTACAATAAATCCCCCTTCGTCGAGTACGGCGATCAAGACGACCCTGCGTGTAGCCAGCCGCTGGGCGATCTGACGTGCTCCCTGCCAGCCCCCCACCTCTTCGTCGTGGCCGAAAGCCAGGTAGATCGTGCGTACGGGTTGAAAACCTTCTTGCAACAAGGATTCGGCTGCTTCCAAAATGCCCAGCACCCCGAGCTTGTCATCGAGCGCCCCCCGTCCCCAGACGTACCCTTCGGCCACTGTGCCGGCAAAAGGCGGATAGGTCCACGCTTCTGGATCTGGTGCCGGCACAACGTCTTGGTGTCCCAAAAAGAGTACAGCCGGGAGCGCCGTATCTTGTCCTGGCCACGTGTAGAGGAGACTTAAGCCCCCGACAACCTCGCGTCGGAGCCGGCTATGCACGTGAGGAAATTGATGCTGCAGATAAGCCTGAAAAGCTCGAAAGGCTCCGCTATCAAGTTGCGTGGGCTCTTGATGTGCAATGGTAGGAAACGCTAGTGCCCCGGCCAGCCGTTGGACCAATGCCAGTGTGTCTAGTGCCATGGAGATAGGACCTTCTGGCATAGCCCCATCGGCCTGCTGCCCGACCTGCCAGGTGCGTACAAGCAAAATGGCTATCAGCCCCAGTAAAAGAGCGAAGGCCCCAGCCAAGGTCCGAAGCAGCAACGTACGCATAAGCTTTTCCGCATGGTCTTCTTTAAGATAGGCTTCGGCTTAACAGTGCGCAACGTGCATTCCTGTACGATCTTACGCTATCCGGTAAAACTGTTTACCGGCAAGCTGGCGTACCAGGCCTTTAAATTCGAGTTGCAGCAGGTAAACCAATGCCGTTGAAGGATCTAGTCCGGTCTTTTCGCATAGGGTATCGATATGTATAGGCTCTGGTCCAAGCGCTTCATAGAGCTGACGTTCCAGGCCTCCTAAGGAGGAGGCGGCATCTAACGCCTGCGTGGTGGCTTGGGCTACCCCTACGCCTAAGGTTTCGAGCACGTCGTCGGGACTGCGCACCAGTTGGGCTAAGCTCTCGCGGATGAGCCGATTAGGACCGGCACTGGCGGGATTGTGCAGGGCGCCTGGAATAGCCAACACTTCTCGATTTTGCTCCAGCGCTAGTCTGGCCGTGATGAGCGCCCCGCCGGTTTCATAGGCTTCGACAATCAACACCGCTTGGGCCAATCCGCTAATGAGCCGATTGCGACGAGGGAAATTGGGGGCATCGGGCGCTGCTCCCAAAGGAAATTCCGAAACCAGAGCGCCTTGTGCGATAATAGCCTGCGCTAGCCGGCCATGACAGGCTGGATAAATGCGGTCTACGCCAGAGCCTAGCACAGCCAAGGTGCGTCCACCGGCTTCAAGCGCTCCACGATGAGCCATAGCATCAATACCATAAGCTAAACCGCTGACGATAGTCACCCCTTGTCGAGCCAGCTCCATAGCAAACTGCCGTGCAATGCGCAGGCCATAATCTGTCGGCCGCCGCGTCCCTACCACAGCCACCGCCAGCGCATCCCCCTTGGGCAGGCTACCACGCACCCAAAGCAGTACTGGTGGGTCAAAGATCTGTCGCAATGCAGCCGGAAAGCGTGGATCCCAGGCCGGAATGAGCTCTGCACCGATGCGTTCGGCTCGCTCAAACTGCGCATCGACAACATCCCAATCGGCAAACCTGACAATCCGACGCGCCATTTCAGATCCAATTCCTGGGACACGGACTAGAGCTTGTAGAGGCGCATGCAGGGCTACTTGGGCTGATCCGAAACGGGCGAGCAATGCCCGAATACGTCCTGGTCCCATGCCCTGCACCAGCGAAAGCGCCACCAGGGCTCGCAATTCTTCATGGGAATCTGCCACTTCAGGAAAAACCGAATATGCTTCCATGCAGTGTTTAACAGGTTTTCTCTTTAAGAAACCTGTTAACCCCGCATGTTACATGGGCGCTTCGGCCAAATGGGCCGAACGCACGGCTTGAAGCTGACGCCAGAGTCCTTCTTTAAGCGCCTCCAGCCCGATGTGGGCAACAGCACTTACGGGATAGAGAGGCACTTCCGCAGGCAATTCATTCCGCAACGCAGCAATACGGCTTTCACGTTCTGTTTCTGGCAGCAGGTCGAGCTTGGTTAGCGCAATGGCCCGTGGCTTTTCCAACAACGCAGAGTTAAAGGCTGCCAGTTCGGCCAGAAGTGTGTGATAGCTATGCCGTACGGACTTTTCGACGATCGGTATTACAAAAAGCAACACGGCATTACGCTCAATGTGTTTCAAAAAACGCAATCCGAGCCCCTTCCCCTCATGAGCCCCTTCAATGATACCGGGAAGATCAGCCATAACAAACGATCGAAACTCGCCGACATACACCATCCCGAGTACGGGCTCCAGCGTAGTGAAAGGATAGTCGGCAATCTTTGGGCGTGCTGCGGAAAGCGAAGCAATCAACGTACTTTTGCCCGCGTTTGGGAAACCCACTAAACCTACGTCGGCCAGCAGCTTTAGCTCTAAGGTGATGTTTTTTTCTTCGCCAGGCTCACCTGGCTGTGCATAACGGGGAGCCTGGTTGGTGGGCGATTTAAAAAAGGCATTTCCTTTCCCTCCGCGTCCGCCTTTAGCCAACAGCAACCGCTGGCCTGGCCGTAGCACTTCGCCAATAAGCTCACCGGTTTCCGTAATGCGTGCTACGGTACCTAATGGCACGCGGATAATTACGTCGCGTCCGTCACGGCCTTTTTTATTCTTGCCCGAACCGGGCTGCCCATTTTCAGCAAAATGATGTCGGTTGTAACGTAGGTCCAGCAGCGTGTAGAGGTGCGGATCGCCTTCCAGATAAACAGATCCTCCATCACCGCCATCGCCCCCAGAAGGCCCTCCTTTAGGGATGTATTTTTCCCGCCGGAAGGCGACAGCGCCTGCTCCGCCACAACCACTGCGCACGGTAATGGTGACGTAATCGACAAACTTCATCCTTCCTCATCCCCATAGGTTGCGGCTTCTGAACGCCTGTGAAAGAAGGAGGTTTTCCTGAACCCACCGGGTAACAGTGCGTTGACGCTTTAAACCCGAAGGGTGCTTTATGACCGACGTGCATCCCAAACGCGTAGTGATCTACACCGATGGCGCCTGCAGTGGCAACCCTGGTCCTGGCGGATGGGCTGCCGTTCTGCGCTACAACCAGCACGAGAAAGTCCTTACAGGTGCTGAACCCAATACAACCAATAATCGGATGGAGCTCACGGCAGCCATCGAAGCCCTACGTGCGCTAAAAACGCCTTGCACGGTTGAACTCTACACAGATAGCAATTATCTCGTTCGTGCGGTGGAAGAAGGCTGGCTGGAGCGTTGGCAACAAAAGGGTTGGCGCACAGCGTCTCGTAAGCCTGTAGAGAATCAAGATCTGTGGAGAGAGCTCTGGGACCTTATACGTCGGCATCAGGTCCGCTTTATCAAAGTAAAAGGACATGCCGGTGATGCACTCAACAATCGGGTGGACCGATTGGCCGTTGAGGCCATGCGCAAGCTAAAGGCTGCTATGACTGCTTAAGCAAGCATGCACACTCTTCGTCTTCGGTTCTATGCCAGCCTGAACGACTTTTTGCCGAAGCGCTGGAAGCAGCGAACCTTTACGTTGGGTTTTCTCGGGCAACCTACAGTTCGTGAACTCCTCATTCAGTTAAACATTCCGCCTCCCGAGGTCGCTTTTATTCTGGCTGAGGATCGTGCTGTAGACTTCGACTATCGTCCTCAGGAAGGCGAGCGGCTGAGTTTTTATCCGATCTTTTATACGCTTATCCCGGGATCGCCGCTGCAGACGCTTCCGCCGGAGCGCCCGCCTCGTTTTCTGCTTGATACCCACTTAGGGCGGCTGGCACGCTACTTACGCATGTTGGGCTTTGACGCTGAGCACTTTTCTGCACCTGACCCCGGGGATGGAGCCCTGGTGCAGCGTGCTGCGCAAGATGGACGTGTTTTACTCACCCGAGACCGCCGGCTTCTGGCCCGCAAAGCTGTCCGTTACGGCTATTTCGTGCGGGCCACTGCCCCCCAGGCACAGTTGCTTGAGGTGGTAGACCGCTTTGCCCTGCAGACGCTGATCCGTCCGTTTAGCCGCTGTCTATGTTGTAATGTGCAACTTGAACCGGTCGATGCGCAAACCGTAGCAGCTCAGCTTCCCCCTGAAGTGCGTCGGCATTACACCGATTTCTATCGGTGTCCTTCCTGCGATCGTATCTATTGGGAAGGGTCGCATCATGCTCGCATGCAACGCTTGGTCGACCAGGTGTTGCAAGGTCGTGACCCCTAACCGTTTTGATAGCATTGCCCTCGCCCGGCCAACACCTCAGCAAACGCCTCTTCAAAGGCGCGCCCTTGTGAGCGCGGCACTTCTACAAGCAGTTCGGTTGCTGTGTCGTAATGGGTTTGGCGAATCCGGGCTCCAGTGCGTTCCAACAGCCGCATTACCGGTGCCGTATCTGCGTAAGCAAAACGCAGCCGAAAAAGTACCCAGACCTTTCGCCTCACCACCGACGCTTGCTCCAAAGCCAGTGCTGCTGCCTCAGCGTAGGCGCGTGCAAGACCTCCGCGTCCTAGTTTGACACCCCCAAAGTAACGCGTCACGACCACCAGCGTATTGGTCAGGCCGCGGCTTTCGATTTGGTGCAGAATTGGTAGCCCGGCCGTCCCCGGCGGCTCACCACCGTCGCTGTAACGAAACAAGTCGCCCTCAGGCCCTAATCGGTACGCCATGCAATGGTGCGTAGCGGCATGCTCGCGACGACGCACCGTTTCGATAGCGGTTTCGGCTTCCTCCTCGTTCTCCACTGGAAAAACCTCGGCAATAAACCGAGAGCCTTTCTTACGCACCTCAGCTCGTGCCATACCGGCTACTACCCGATACGTATCGCATTCCGTTCTGTTCATAGCAGCAGTGTGCAATTCGTAACAACTTCTGCTTTACTCACCATAGAAAATTTTTAGTTTCAAAGCTGTCCTTGTTTCGAACCTGGCCCCCAAACTGCAAAACTGCATTCCGTCTTGTTGGCGGACTGCTGCTGAGTGCAGCGGTCCTGTTGCCGCCAGAGGAAATTATCGAAGGGGAGGTGCCTTGGTCGAACATGCGACCTCACGATCCTTACCTAGAGCAAGATGGTTGCCCCTAGTTCATTGGCCAGCGAGGCGACTATATGGCTGGCTGCATTCTAGAAACGGTGAAGCGCTACCTAACGTTCGCTCTAGCCATCATGAAACTGGAAGAGATCACGCTGTTCCGCGCTAAAGCTCGTCCGCATCGGCTGGTGCGTCCCTCGGACAGTGTCTCTGTAAACGAGTTGTTGCAGAAATGTCCTGGTTGTTGCTGAGCCTACTGCTTACCAGCATACCGGTACAGTCTCAGGCCGATACGCTCCCTACTCCATCGCTGCAGGCCATGCCGCTTAATCACGAACTGCGTCTTGACGGTCGGCTCACCGAACCGGATTGGCGACGGGCCCCGATTGCTGCTGACTTTCGACAGACCGAACCGGTCGAAGGTGCTGCGCCAAGCTTTCCCACTGCCGTACGCATGCTCTACGGCCCGGATGCGCTCTACATCGGGGCCATGCTCTATGACCCTGAGCCACATCGCATTCGGCGACTGCTTGGTCGTCGAGACCAGTTCAATCAAGCCGACTGGTTCAGCGTTTTCGTAGATTCCTACTTCGATCGTAAAACAGCCTACGTTTTTGCCGTCAATGCCGCTGGGGTTCTGGTCGACGGCCTACTTACAACCGGAGGAGGACCGCGCTCTGGTAACAGTAGTCCCGATCTCTCCTGGGATGCCGTCTGGGAAGCAGCCGTCGCTGTTGTCGACTCGGGCTGGTCGGTCGAGATGCGTATTCCTTACGCTATGCTACGCTTCCCACTGGCTGAGGTGCTGACCTGGGGCATTCTGTTTCGGCGAGATATTGCTCGCTTGAGCGAAGTAAACGAGTGGCCTTTCATTCCGCGTAATATTCGCGCTTCGGGTTTCGTTGCCTATTTTGCTCGCCTCGAAGGCTTGCGCGGACTTCGCCCTAGCCGCAACCTGCAGATCACGCCTTACGTGGTATCCAACGGCAGTCGCCTCCGGAAGAACAACGGACAAGTTTCGTCCAGCCTGGACGCCGATACCGGCTTCGATCTAAAGCTGGGTCTGACTTCCAGCTTTATCCTTGACCTAACCCTCAACCCCGACTTTGGCCAAGTCGAAGTAGACCCAGCTGTGCTTAACCTGACTGCCTTTGAGACGGTGTTTGAAGAGCGACGGCCGTTTTTTACCGAAGGCGCTCAGATTTTCAACTTTTCCTACGGTCGCGAAGGGCAGCTTTTCTATAGCCGACGCATCGGTGCGGCCGAGCCCATCATCGGTGCCGCCAAGCTTTCAGGACGCACGGAAGGTGGACTTTCGCTGGGCTTGTTGGGAGCCACCACCGGCAACGACTTCCAGCCCAAACACCATTATCTGGTCGGCCGTCTCCGCCAGGAGCTGGGTACCTACTCGACCCTCGGTGGCATGTTAACCGGGCTGTTCCGCCAGCCGTCAGGTGACGGCTCGCTGCGCTACAGCCTGGCTGGCGGTACGGACTGGGATCTACGCCTCGGTGGCAACACGTTCCGTTTCAGCGGCCACCTAAGCTTCTCTCACCGACAGGTAAACGGCCAGGAGGCCCCGACCGGACTGGCCACAGCGCTGCGCCTGGAACGTCTGCGCGGCCTGTGGACCTACGGCCTAGGCCTTGATGGCTTCGACGATCACTTTAATGTCAACGATGTCGGACAACTTCGACGTAACAATCTGGTCCGCTTTTGGATGCGCCTAAGCCATCAGTTCAACAACAACCAACCATTCGGACCTTTTCAGCGGGCCGACGCCTTTCTTTTTTCCTGGCACCAACGCTCCTACCGTGAAGGAATCTATATGGGCAGCGGCTTTTTCATGCGGGCGGCCGCTCTCACGCGCAGCTTTGCCGAGCTTGAACTGCAGGTTCGGGGTGATTACCTATGGGGCGGCTACGATCTATACGAAGCCCGCGGCCTAGGCCCTATTTACCAACCCCGTCAGCTTGCCATTGAAGGCGAGTACGGCACTGACACACGCCAAAGCCTACAACTGCGACCTTCGTTTAGGCTAGAGTTCGATAAAGAAGGCGGACGAAGCCTAGATACTGGCCTCAAACTCGATTGGAGCGCGATGGATTGGCTAAACCTCAAGACCCAGCTTCGTCTCAATCAGGAACACAACCTGCTACGATGGGCCTCCAACGAAAGCTTTGCGCGGTTGCCAGATGGATGGGCTATCGGAACACGCAGCGCTTCACCCAGCAGGCTGAGTGAAGAAGAATATCACCTGCTCCCCTCAGCGGAGCCGCTGGACAAACTGGCCACTCACTACAAACCTTACGAGGGCTTTTTCGATCGGTATTACGTAGCCGTTTTCGGTCGCCGTGACACACGCTCACTGGAGCTCTCGCTGCGCAGCACGCTAACGTTCTCGCCCATGCTCTCGGTGCAGAACTTCACGCAGCTTCTACTGGCGCGCGGCCGCTATACCGACCCAGCCCTTCGCCTCGACAAAGACACACTACTTCCTTTTCCCGCTTACCCCAAACGACATGAGTTCGTACTGAACAGCTTCCGGTTCAACATCGTTCTGCGCTGGGAGTACCGTCCCGGATCGGTGCTCTATTTGGTCTGGGCCCACGACCGAAATACCTATGACCGGCTCGATCCGCTCCAGCCAGACTCATGGTATCAGAAGCTGACCTTTCCAGAACAGTTGCGCGACACATTCCGGCTGTTCCCCAACAATGCCTTCACAATCAAGCTGACCTACCTCATTTTCTCCTAATCAGCCTTGAATTTCTGTAATGAGCTGAATCTCGCGTAGCACACCCTGTACCCGAAAGCATTCTTCAAATGAACCTTCGTAGACAGCCGCCTTGCCCTCGGTGTGCACCTTCCAGGTAAGCGCTTCGGCTTCAGACAAAGAACAGCCTGTAGCCTTCATGAGCTGAAAAATTACCTCATCAAAAGTATGCACCTCATCGTTGTAGAGAATCACGCGCCAAGGAGCATCCAAGCGGGTTTCTTCAATTGTTTCAACTGTTACTTCAGGAGCTGGCGCACTTGGTTTGGCTAGAGCCAGTAAGTTTGGAATCCCCATAGCGTTGCTGTCGGATGTTATCCGGCAGGTGTAGCGACTTCAAACGGGGTAACGCTCACGTGAAAATCTTCCATGACCGGATTGGCCAGAAGTTTCTCCGCAGCCTCGTGGGCAATACGCTCGGCTGCTTGTGCTGTCGGGGCTTCGATCCAAAGTTCTACGACTTTACCTATGCGCACCTGCGTAACGGCTGTATAGCCCAAGTTGTGCAGAGCATGGTGAACGGCCTTACCCTGCGGGTCCAGGATAGACCTCCTTAGCGTAACGATAACGGTCGCTTTAAACATGATGGCGGTTAGGGTTAGTCTCTGGTTGTGGCGTTTCCACCTCGAGCGGCGTGTTTAAGATGGCCTGCACCAGGTTATAGATGGCGCGGCCAATTCCATGAAGGATATACGCAGTTAGGACGAGAAGCAAGCCAATCTGCTGCAAAAAGATAATGAGCAGCAATGCCAGTCCATAAGCAGTCGATTTTTGTGGATGGCGACGTAGGTAGGCTAAGCTGGGGCGCGGAATAGCATCGAAAGGAATCGTAGTGACCATCAAGGCCGAAAGCACAAAAACGATGGGGATCAGGATCGGGAAATTGCCTGGAGTCAGCCGTTCCAGCAAATCTATGCCCTCTGCATTGAGTACCAGGGCTACAAGGGTAGCTGCTTGGGCAGGAATAGGTAGGCCTTGAAAATACTCCCGCTTTTCGCCGTCGAACTGCACGTTAAAGCGGGCCAGCCGTACGGCTCCACAGACGGCAGGCAGAGCAGCAATGATAAGCCCTAAAGCCCCAAACTCCTTAAGGCTAAACGCATAGGCCAGATAAGCTGGAGCCACACCAAACGACACAATGTCGCTCAACGAATCAAGCTCTACGCCAAACGCACTCGTACCGTTTGTAAGCCGAGCCAGCATGCCGTCGAGCATATCAAAAAAGCCGGCTAGCACAATAAGCCAGCAGGCATGATCAAAGCGACCTTCGTGAATCTGGGTAATAGCCAAAAAGCCGCTAAAAAGGTTCATTAACGTAAAAAACGAGGGCACAGCAGCACGGGGGATGGATCGTCGCCCACGCTGGCGGCGCAAAGCCCGGTAGGCCCGCAGACGTGCCCGGAAGTGGCGTTGCTTCTGACCATATCGGTCTTGACTCCAGCGTGCTCGTAGCATGAGGATTGCCTATTCGTTGGGGGTATGCCCGCGCACTAAATGGGCTCTTTCCGACGCTTTAGCTGAAGGTAGCTTTGCCAGTACCGTCTCGCCTGCCCGCACGCGATCGCCTATCTGTACTGTTAGCGTAACCAGAGGCGGCACCAGCACATCCATTCGGGAGCCAAACTTAACTATCCCAAAGCGCTGGCCAGCCTGAACGACGTCACCTTCTTTGAGGTGGAAAACGATGCGGCGCGCCAGTACTCCAGCGATCTGCTTGAACAGAATTCGGGTACCGCTGGGATGGCGAAGCCCAATTTCAGAACGCTCGTTCTTTTCACTCGCTTTAGGATGCCAAGCGACCAGGTATTCGCCTGGTACGTACCGTACCCACTCCACAATGCCATCAGCAGGTATCCGGTTAACGTGCACGTCCAGCGGCGAAAGAAAGATGGATATGCGACGCGCTGGCCCCTTCAGATACAACGGCTCATTTTCGAGTTCAACCACCTCGACCACCTTCCCATCAGCCGGAGCCAATAGTAAGTCGGAAGCACCTGGAGGTGGACGCCGCTCCGGGTCCCGGAAAAAAAACAACACAAACAAAAGTAGTAACGCAGCAAACCCTATACCTACAATGCGCCAAACGCCAGGAAGCCACAGGTAAGCGCTCCCTGCAATAAGGAGCGACGTAAGGGCGGCTCCGGCAACGATCGTATAGCCTTCGGGTGCTAACATAGACTTTTATCTGCGCTTAAGTCAAATGAAACCCCTACCTACCCTTCGCGTTCGCACCCTCACGGTTAAGATTTATGTAGCCTAAACGTCAATGCCCCGCGTTTCGTTCTACACGCTCGGTTGCAAGCTAAATTTTGCCGAAACTAGCACCTTGGAGCGCGACTTTCTCGCGCGCCACTACGAGGTGGTGCCTTTTGGCGAGCCGGCCGACGTTACCGTTATCAATACCTGCACAGTTACCGCTGAAGCCGAGCGCCAGTGCCGGCAGATCATCCGCAGGGCGATCCGCCAGAATCCTAACGCCTTCATTATCGTCACGGGCTGCTATGCCCAGCTACGCCCTGAGGAGATCGCCCGCATCGAAGGCGTCGATGTAGTCCTGGGAGCTCGCGAAAAATTCCATCTCTTTGAGCTGATCGAGAGCTTTCAGAAAAAGGAGCAAACCCAGGTGGCCGTCTCCTGCATTGATGAGCTTCAAGAGTTTGGTCCGGCATTTTCTTCTACCGAACGCACGCGGGCCTTTCTGAAAATTCAGGATGGTTGCGACTACGTGTGCTCCTTCTGCACGATTCCTCAAGCACGTGGCCGCAGCCGCTCACAGCCTGTAGACGCTACCGTAGCCCAAGCCCAAAGGCTGGCGGAGATGGGCTTTAAGGAAATTGTGCTGACCGGTGTCAACATTGGCCTCTACGGTCAGGAATTTGGTCTGACGTTGCTCGACCTGCTCCGGGAACTGGATCGGGTAGACGGCATCGAGCGCTATCGTATCTCGTCGATCGAACCCAACCTGCTCACCGACGAGATCATCGCGTTTGTGGCCGAGTCACGCGCTTTCATGCCCCACTTCCACATGCCGCTGCAAAGCGGCGACAACTTCGTGCTGGGTAAAATGCGGCGGCGCTACCAACGCGAGCTGTATGCCGAACGGGTTAGCCGCATCCGGGAGCTATTGCCTGAGGCGGCCATTGGGGTAGACGTAATCGTAGGCTTTCCGGCTGAGACAGCCGAACGCTTTGAGAACACCTATCGCTTTTTGAACGAATTGCCTGTTTCCTACCTGCACGTGTTCACCTACTCGGAGCGGCCCGGTACAGCTGCCGTCGAGCAACTCGACCGCATGGGCGGCGCTCCCGTCCCCAAGGCCGAACGCTCACGCCGCAATCGCATGCTGCAGATCCTCTCCCACAAAAAACAACACGCCTTCTACGCACAACATCAAGGGCAAGTACGCGCAGTGCTATGGGAAGGTACCGCAAAAGAAGGCCTCATGTACGGCTATACTGACAACTACATCCGGGTGCAACGCCCTTTCGACCCTGAACGTGCAGGCCAGATTGAACCAGTACGTCTAGGCGACTTTGCACCAGATGGCACGCTGGTAGCCGAGGACCCAGCGTTTATCCCTATTGTCTGCTAAAGATTATCGCGAAACCCATCGATACAGGTTTATTGCCCGTGCAAAACACAAAACCGGCTGCTTCTCTGAGCAACTTCCTGCAGGCTATCGGCTAAGGTAAAGGTTTCGGATGGCGTAGGGCCGGCGGAAATGCTCGTCGGTGAGCGTCTCGACAAAGGCGATGGCTTCGCCCGTGGATTTCATTTCCGGTCCCAGCTCTTTAGGCACTTCCGGGAATTTGTCCCAGGAAAAGACCGGCTCTTTAATCGCATAGCCTTTAAGCTTCGATTCGAGCAGGCCAGCCTCGCGGAACTCCCGGAGTTTACGGCCCAGCATAAGCTGGGTGCCAATTTTAGCTACCGGAACGCCTGTTGCTTTGGCCACAAACGGCATTGTACGCGACGCCCGCGGGTTAGCCTCAATCACATAGACCACATTGTCTTTGATCACCATCTGCACGTTGATCAATCCCACCACCTCAAGCCGCCGGGCGATGTCTTCTGTATAGCGCCGAATGGTGGCCTGCACTTCTTCTGAGAGCGAGTAGGGTGGCAACACGGCCGTTGAATCGCCTGAGTGGACGCCGGCCGGCTCGATGTGCTGCATGATGCCCGCAATCCAGACCTCTTCGCCGTCGCAGGCGGCATCAACGTCGACTTCGATGGCGTTTTCTAAGAAAAGGTCCAGCAGAATCTCGTTGTCGGGCAGCAGTTTGAGGATGTTGCGAACGTAGCGTTCTACTTCCTCCTTGTTGATAGCGATGCGCATGCCCTGCCCGCCAAGCACGTAGCTGGGCCGGATCAGGATCGGATAGCCGATGCGCTCGGCCACCTCGACGGCTTCGGCCACCGTCCGCGCAGCACCATAAGGTGGATATGGGATTTCCAGTTCACGCAGCACAGCCGAAAACTTACTCCGCTCTTCGGCTAAGTCCATCATAGGGAAGGCGGTGCCCAGAATCGGGATGCCGTGCTCATGCAGTTTCTTGGCCAGCTTGAGCGCCGTCTGACCGCCAAGCTGCACGATCACCCCTTTAAGCTTACCATGCTGGTTTTCGTGCTCAATGATGTCGAGCACCCGCTCCCAAAAGATGGGCTCAAAATAGAGTTTATCGGCCACGTCAAAGTCGGTTGATACCGTCTCGGGGTTGCAGTTGATCATAATGGCCTCGTAGCCCATCTCCTTGGCGGCCAGCACCCCGTGCACGCAGCAGTAGTCAAACTCAATCCCCTGGCCAATGCGGTTGGGTCCGGCGCCCAGAATAATCACCTTTTCACGATCGGTAACCAGACTTTCGGTTTCGGTCTCGTAAGTGCTGTAGTAATAAGGAGTCTGCGCCGGAAATTCGGCCGCACAGGTATCGACAAGCTGGAACGTAGGCATGATGCCCAGGGCTTTGCGACGTGCGCGCACCTCAGCTTCGGTCACATTGCCCTGCAACAGGTAAGCAATCTGCACATCCGAGAAGCCGTACTGCTTGACCAGCCGCAGGAAGTCTGCATCGAGCTGGTCGAGCGTGCGGCGCTCCAGTTCCCGCTCGATCTTGACAATGTCCTCAATCTGGTAGAGGAACCAGGGGTCGATGTAGGTGACATCGTGAATTTCCTCGACCGAGGCGCCCAACCGGAACGCATTGCGAATCTGCAGCGTGCGGTCCCAGTAAGGTTTCTTGAGCCGCGCACGCACTTCTTCACGGGGTGGGTCTTCCCGGTCGGCTCCCAGCCCGGCATAGCCGTTCTCCAGGCTCTGCCAGGCCTTCTGGAGCGCTTCGGGAAAGGTACGGCCGATAGCCATTACCTCCCCCACGGCCTTCATCTGCGTGGTCAGCTCTTCGTCGACGCCTTCGAACTTTTCGAAATTCCAGCGTGGGATTTTGACCACCACGTAGTCGATGGACGGCTCAAAGCAAGCGCTGGTGGTACCTGTTACATCGTTGGGCAGCTCATCAAGTGTATACCCCACAGCCAGACGGGCGGCCACCTTAGCAATCGGATATCCCGTGGCTTTCGAAGCCAGCGCCGACGAACGCGACATGCGGGGGTTGATCTCCACGGCGATCATGCGCCCGGTGTGCGGCTCGACGGCAAACTGCACATTACACCCACCGGCAAACTTGCCGATCGAGCGCATCATCTTGATCGCCGCATCCCGCATGCGCTGGTATTGCTTATCGGTAAGCGTCTGCGCAGGCGCTACCGTGACCGAGTCGCCCGTGTGAATACCCATGGGGTCAAAGTTCTCAATCGGGCAGACAATGATCACGTTGTCGTTGGCATCCCGCAGCAACTCCAACTCATACTCCTTCCAGCCGTAGACGCTTTCTTCGATGAGGACTTGATGCACCGGCGAGAGCTCAAGCCCCCGCATGACTTTGCGGTCAAATTCATCTATAGACCAGACAATGCCCCCCCCTGTACCGCCCAGGGTAAACGAAGGCCGGATAACGACTGGCAGTCCCCCCAGCTCTTGGAGAATCTCTTTAGCTTCAAGAAGGCTACGGGCCGTACGGCTTCGAGCTTGATCGATACCGATCTGCTCCATCAGGTCACGAAACCGCTGACGATCTTCCGTGATCTGGATTGCCTCAATATCTACGCCAATAATCTCGACCCCCATGGCTTCCCAGAAACCCTCTTCATGGAGCTGGGCAGCCAGGTTCAGCGCTGTCTGCCCCCCCATGGTGGGCAGCACCGCGTCTGGCCGTTCCTTTTCGACAATACGTCGGATAGATTCCGGCGTTAGTTCCTGCAGGTAGACCCGATCAGCCGTGATCGGATCGGTCATGATTGTGGCCGGATTCGAGTTGACCAGAATCACCTCGTAGCCCTCCTTGCGCAGTGCCCGGGCAGCCTGACTGCCCGAATAGTCGAACTCACAGGCCTGTCCGATTACAATCGGACCAGACCCTATCAGCAGAATCCGCCGGATATCGGTCCGCTTAGGCATACTTGCTTAACGTTTTGTGGTTGTATTGCAGGGGGGCATTTAGGCTAAGCTCATCTGGGGCTGTGCTACCCGACGATGAGCTGCAATCAGTGCGAGAAACTCATCAAAGAGGTAGCGGCTGTCGTGTGGTCCGGGCGAAGCTTCCGGGTGGTACTGCACCGAAAGCCCAACAAATGACTTAAAGCGCAGACCTTCGACTGTTTGATCGTTCAGGTTAACGTGTGACACTTCGGCCTTTCGTGGATCCACCGATTCGGCATCCACGGCAAAGCCGTGGTTCTGCGTGGTCACCTCCACCCGGCCGGTGCGCAGGTTTTTGACCGGATGGTTGGCGCCACGATGTCCTACGTACATCTTGTAAACCTTGAAGCCCAGTGCCAATGCCATGAGCTGGTGCCCCAGGCAGATGCCAAAGATGGGCAGGCCGGTTCGGATAGCGGCTCGCACCTGCTCGATGGCCTGCGGCATGGCCCGGGGATCACCCGGACCGTTCGAGAAAAACAGCCCATCTGGCTCCCAGGCCAGCACTTCGTTTAGCGGCGTGTATCCCGGAAAGACACGCACCGTGCAGTCCCGTGCCTGAAACATGCGCAGGATGTTCAGCTTGCAGCCGTAGTCAAAGACGGCAATGCGCGGCCCGGGACCGGTGCAGAAGTCATAGGGATGTTCGGGCATCACGTAAGAGGCCAGCTCCAGCCCGTTCATTGAAGGCAGACGCCGGGCCTTTTCGATCAGGCGCTCGTCGTCGAGATCGACGGACGAGATCACCGCATTCATGACCCCTTTCGTACGAATGTGCCGCACCAATCGTCGCGTATCGACACCGGAAATGCCTACTAGTTCATAGCGTCGCATCCAGTCTTCCAGCGAGCCGTTGGCCAGGCGATTCGAGTAGCGATGCGAGAAGGCACGCACTACCAGGCCGGCCACCATTGGACGGGCCGCTTCCATGTCGATGTCCATCACCCCGTAGTTGCCGATATGGGGGTAAGTCATCATCATGATTTGCCCGTAGTAGGACGGGTCAGTCATGATTTCCTGGTAGCCCGTCATGCTGGTGTTAAAGCAGAGCTCTCCGCCGGTTTCGCCACGATGCCCAATGGCAATGCCGGTTACGACAGTGCCATCAGCCAGCGCCAGTTTGCAGGGATCCGGTGTCGGGTGCAGCAAGGGTATCATGACGGCCACTATGGGTTTAAGGTTAAGGGGAATGGGTACAAAAAAGCCTTCCCCTCTGGGAAGGCTTTAGCCACCATCAAATCGTCGGAATACCGCGTGTTCAGATCCAGAACCGTCCACCGTTCAATGCCGTTTCGGCTGGCAAACGACTGTGCGGCAGGTAGGTTTCAGGAAGATACAACGCTCGGCTTAATGAAGCTACCTGTCAGCGCTTCCTGAAGTTTTTTTTCATGAAGGTTCGTGCTGTTTATTGAACGAAACGCGTATACCCCCGTTCAAGATAGGGTCTTTGAATGCGGCCGGTATGCGTTTCATGCGTTTTTATCGCGAACGGGCTACGTATCCCCTACGCATCATGGCCAGCCTGGCCTTTACGCTGGGCCTTTTGCTAGTTTTGATCCATAGCTGGCCTAGCACGCGTCAGAAAAAAACGTCCCTGTCGCCTACCTTGCCTCCTGAAGTCATAGCCCTGGACCTCATGGTGCCTACGCGGCAAGCACGCTCTGCTCCACCACCACCGTCGCCTTCCATTCCTATTGTTGTACCGGATGAAGTGACGCTTGAAGAAGTAGACCTCACCCCAGAGCTTCTTCCGCTTGAGGCCACGGGAACTGGCTCAAACCTTGGAGCAGAAGCGGTTGGCATCTCTGGCCTTTCAGCTGCACGGGCCGACTTCGAGGTAGGTCCCAAACCCGTTCGCTTTGTAGAACCCGAATATACACGGGAAGCGCGGCGAGCCCGCATCCGAGCTGAAATTGTGGTCGAAGTGCACATCACCGCTTCCGGCGAAGTCCGGCAGGCTGTTGTCGTCGAGCGTTACCTTCTGCCTCAACGCCAAGCGGTCGATACGATTGGTTACGGTCTGGAAGCTGCGGCGCTAACGGCAGCCCAAAGCTGGCGTTTTCGACCGGCCATGCGCAATAACCGTCCCATAAGCAGCACAACCCGCATTACGTTTACCTTTGGGCATTAAGGCCTTCAGTCCAAATCTACCCAGCGTGCATCTTCAATCTCTTCCCAGGGGCGGCGTCTCCGCAGTTGCTCAGGCGGTAGAACTGGAGGTCGCACGTCTTCCACCATGGCTCGAACCAGGTTCCGACCGCTGCGCAAGACCAAGTAAAGCAGAACCGCCCAGATAATAACTTTGAGCATAGGTTATCCGATTGCCCGTGCAGGCCGAGGGTTAAAGTAGGTAATACCGCCATAGCGGCGACGCTCTAAAATTTGTCGCACAAGCTCCTCAAGGTCTTCTTGATGCTGCACAAAGTCGATCTGTGCAGTATTGACGATCAACAAGGGTCCTTTGGTGTAATGGAAGAAATAGTGGTCATAGGCTTCGCAGAGGGCTTCTAAATACTGCCGTTCGATGCGCTGCTCATAAGGTCTTCCCCGCTTACGAATGTTCTCTAAAAGCCGATCTGGGGTGGACTGCAAGTAAACAACCAGGTCAGGCGCAGGGACGTTCGGTTCCATAAGCGCATAGAGGGTTTCATAGAGTTGCAACTCATCTCCTTTGAGGTTGATGCGGGCAAAAATGCGATCCTTATCAAAGGCGTAGTCGCTCACTACAAACGGATAAAATAAATCCCGAAGTAGCAGTTGCTTTTGCTGTCGGAAACGGCTGGCGAGAAAGCTGAGCTGTGTGTGGAAAGCCCAGCGTTCAGGGTCTTCATAAAAGCGCGGTAGGAAGGGGTTATCTTCAAAAGCTTCCAGCACCAGTCGGCCACCAAATCGTTTAGCCAACAAACGCGCCAGGGTTGTTTTCCCTACGCCAATAACCCCTTCGATAACCAGATAGCGCAGGTCTTCCGGGACCTGCGGCGGCATCGAATCAGCCATGATCGTGCAAGCTTGCGCTTAGCTTTCCAGCAAAACGCCCAGTCGATGCAGGGGTGCCCGGTCCGGACAACGGTCCAGCAGTGCTGCCACTGAAGCGCAAAACGGAGCAGGAATGTAGAAGTCAGGTGCCAGATCTGCCCAGGGCTGCAGCACAAATCGGCGTTCGCTCAGTCGCGGATGGGGAATCATTAGCGTCACCGCACAGCGTACTTGTTGCCCATAAGCCAAAATGTCCAGATCCAGCGGACGAGGAGCCCAAGGGGCTAAGCGTTGCCGCCCTGCTGCCGTCTCTAACTGCAGGCAGAGCGCAAGCAGCGCCTCAGGCTCTAAGGACGTGCGTAGCCAAGCGACTGCATTCAGATAGTCCGGCTGCGCCTCACCTGTAAGCGTATGCGCTGCGCTTTCGTAGACTGGCGAGATCGCAACCAGTTCGATAGCCGGGTGGCAACGCAAAACCGCCACAGCAGCCTGCAATTGCAGCAAACGGTCGCCCAAGTTGGCTCCCAGCCCTAAAAAAACCGTCTCATGCATGCGTTGTACGTTCAGCGCAGGCATATTCTAAGGCCCAATCGCTTGTTCGGCCTACTAGAGTTTCTCCAAAAGCAAAAGCCTGTAGCCCTGTAAGGCTACAGGCTTTGCTCCCCATCCTGCGACCACGTCCCTTCTGCTCATGTAAGTGGTATCGCAGACTTCGATGGGCAGGCGCTACAGCAGCTATCGACCTTAAGGCGTTTTTCTTAAGCACTTTTTCCCAATAGCTATCCTGAAAGAGGCTCGCAAACAGTGTAAATTGCAATGTTTTGTGGATGTAGCCATCCGCACTTATGGACCTGACGCTTGGCCTTGGCCTGCTTGCTGCGACCCTAACAACCTTGGCATTCCTGCCCCAGGTTGTGCGAACTTGGCGTCGCCGGACTGCTGACGATCTGTCGGCCGGCACGTTTTTATTGCTTTTTACGGGCATTGTGCTTTGGTTGCTGTATGGCATTTTGCGCAAAGATCCAGTGATCATTTTGGCTAATGCCATTGGCATGACCCTGGTCGGAAGCCTACTGGTGATGATCTGGTGCTTTCGACGTCGTTCCCTCAGCGACTTCCACCCACAAAGACCGTCTTGATATTCACAAACTCCCGTATGCCAAAGATCGATAGCTCCCGGCCGTAGCCGCTTTCTTTGACGCCGCCAAACGGCAGGCGCGGATCACTGCGTACAAAGTCGTTCACAAAGCAACAACCGGCCTCCAGGTCTTCACGGGCAATACGCTCGCCGCGGGCTTCGTCGCGCGTAAACACGGCCGCCCCCAGTCCAAACGCCGTATCGTTCGCCACCTGAATTGCTTCGGCCTCGTTACGCACCGGAATGATGGCAGCCACCGGCCCGAACAGCTCTTCTTCATAGGCCGGGGAGCCCTTTGGCACGTCGGTCAGCACCGTGGGCGGATAGTAGGCACCAGGCCCCTCCGGAATCTCACCCCCCAGCAGCAGACGCGCCCCTTTGCGCAGGCTTTCCTGCACCTGACGGTGCAGCGCTTCGCGCAGATCATGGCGGGCCAGCGGTCCCACTTCGGTCGCTTCCTCCATGGGGTCGCCCACGCGGGCTGCCTGCATATGCTCGACCAGAAGTCGTTCAAACGGCTCACGTACCGCTTCAACCACAATAAACCGCTTAGCTGCAATGCAACTCTGGCCGGAGTTGATCAGCCGACTCTTGGCACAGATGGCCGCTGCCTGCTCGATATCGGCGTCTTCCAGAATCACATATGGATCGCTTCCGCCCAGCTCCAGCACCGTCTTTTTGAGCACGGCCCCAGCTTTGGCAGCCACGGCCCGACCGGCCGGCGTGCTCCCCGTCAACGTCACGGCTCGAATCAGCGGATGCTCGATCACGGGTTCCACCTGATCGCTGCCGATCAGTAGTGTGCGAAACAGGTATTCCGGGAAGCCGGCCTCCAGCAACAATTCCTCAATGGCCAGCGCACAGCCGAGCACGTTTGCGGCATGCTTAAGCACAGCCGCGTTGCCGGCCATAAGGGTCGGGGCGGCAAAGCGAAAGACCTGCCAGAACGGAAAATTCCAGGGCATGATGGCCAAGATCACGCCCAACGGCTCAAAAGCCACATAGCTTTTGCGGGCGTCGGTCTCGACCGGCTCCGGAGCCAGAAAGCGCTCGGCATGCTCAGCGTAGTACTCACACACCCAGGCACACTTCTGCGCTTCGGCACGGCCCTCCCGAATGGGCTTACCCATTTCCTCCGCCATCAACCGCGCGTAACGATCGGCCCGCTCCCGCAGCAACGTGGCCGCCCGCCGCATTCGAGCAGCCCGCTCGGCAAACGGGAGGCGCCGCCACGCCTGAAAAGCTTCGTGCGCCTGCGTGATAACCTGCTCGACTTCGTCCCACGTCATGCCTTCATATACCCGAAGCTGTTTACCCGTAGCCGGAGAAATTACGGGAAACGCTTTGCGAACGGCTATTTCACCCATAGTGTTACCTTGACTGGTTCGATCTTTAACCCTAAGGTATATGGACAAAACGCTCAATCGATCCCTTAAGGGAACTTAAGCCAGGCTTATGCAATTGTGTGCCCGTTCCTTTTTAGGACAAATGTATCCCTAAGCCTAAAATGTCTACCATGTTTTCTCGGGCTTGCGAATACGGTTTACGAGCTGTTTTATATCTGGCAATGCTGAATCATAACGGGTACATTTCCATTCGTGAAATCGGAGAACAGCTTCAAATCTCGGTGCCGTTTCTCACCAAGATCTTTCAGAAGCTTACCCAAGCAGGCCTGCTTCAATCGCTACGCGGCCCCACTGGTGGCGTTACTTTTGCCCGCCCACCCGAAGAAATTACGTTGTTCGACGTCATTGTGGCCATCGATGGCCCGGCTTTGTTTAGCGAATGCGTGTTAGGCCTGCCAGGATGTGGTGAAGCAACCCCCTGCCCCCTGCACGAACGCTGGAAAGACGTTCGCAACCCCATCCGTAACCTGTTTGCTACCACTACTTTGGCCGACATGGCCCGTCGCATTCGCGAGGCCAACTTACGCCTAACCCCTTAAAGCAGCGTCTCTGTGCACTTCTCGCTAAAAAGCCGCAAAAGCTTGGTTAAGCCCTGTTTTTAGGACTTTAAAGTCCTATTTTTTTTTAACGCCAACGCTTAAGATCTGGCGTGTAGGAGTTTACCTGACAGCAGATGTAGCGGTTTGCCGGCAACGCTTCTCCAATAGACCCTGACAGCAGAAAATGCCGTACAGTGCAAGTTTATGCCTCAAAAGGAGACAAAATTATCCTTAAACCAAAATGATCAGCCAGAGTGGTCGGCAGGCGCTGTCGGCAATGCAAGTGCTGGCGCAGCACAACGGACGGCGCTTTTTGACCGTCCGCCAGATCAGTCAGCGCATTGGAGCCTCCCCACATACGCTGGCACGTGTCGTACTGCGCCTAACGGCAGCCGGTCTGACCGATACGCTGCGTGGCCCTGGCGGGGGTGTCCGTCTAGCCAAAGCTGCCCAGCAGATCACTTTGCTGGAGGTTGTGCAGGCTGTCGATGGACCTCGCGTATTCGAGCGCTGCGTGGTAGGCCTGGGGCCTTGCAACGAAGTCCACCCCTGCCCCCTGCACTCGCTCTGGTCCCAATGCCGTCAGCAACTGTGGCACCTGCTCGCTCAGACAACCCTGGAAGGCCTACTCACACCCCAAACTTCCATCAACAAACCCTCGGAAAAATGAAAACATCAGTCTGGTTTATCGCAGTTTGTATGGTGAGCTTGACGCTGACAGCCTGTGGCAATCAGCAAGTAGGCTCCTCTACCCCTTCGGCAACTGCCTCGAAAGTGCAGACCCCCGAGCCGCAGGATCCCGAGGCATTAGCTGCTGCAATCGGTCCGGTCAAGCAGCTTACTTTGGCCGAGCAAATCGACGCTGCCTTGGTGCAACAGGGCGAGCAGCTTTTCAACACCTACTGCATAGCTTGCCATCGCCTTGATGAGCGCTTTATCGGCCCGCCCTTGGGCAAGGTAGCCCAAAATCGGGGCCCGCTTTACCTCATGAACGTGATGCTGAATCCTAATGGGATGATTCAACGCCATCCGGTGATGAAGGACCTTGTGAAGGAGTATGGAACGCTGATGACAGACCTTAGCCTGACGGAAACGCAAGCCCGTGCCATCCTCGAATACCTGCGTCAGGTTTCGAAAACTTCATAACGTCAACCCTTAATCCCAATACCAGGAGGTAATGCCATGAAACGCAACATACTCTGGCTAGTGGCGATGACCCTCGGGTTCCTCGGATGTCGTGGGGGAGCCCAGCAGGGCGGTGCCTTAACCAGCGATGACCCGATGGCAATCGCTCGGGCCCGCGGTCTCAGTCCAGCCGATGTCGTCGCAGCCGTTAAAACCTATCAGCCGACCGGCAAGCATGACGAGTACCTCCTGTTTGCTTCAGGGGGACATTCAGGACAGGTGCTTGTTATTGGTGTGCCTTCGATGCGCCTTCTTAAGGTGATTGGGGTTTTTACGCCAGAGCCCTGGCAAGGCTGGGGATACTCAAAGGAAACCCGAGAAGTTTTTCGACAAGCTAGCTTCGAAGACAAAGAACTTACCTGGGGCGACGTACACCACCCTGCGCTTTCTGAAACGAACGGCGACTACGACGGCCAATTTCTGTTTGTGAACGATAAAGCAAACTCCCGCATTGCTGTAATTGACCTGCGGGACTTTGAAACTAAACAGATCGTCAAAAACCCGCTCTCGCTGAGCGACCACGGGGGCGCGTTCGTCACCCCCAACACGGAATGGGTGATCGAAGGTGGTCAGTATGCGGCACCGTTTGAGGGCTATGCCTCGCTGGATCAGTACAAAGAAAAGTATCGCGGACTGGTTACTTTCTGGAAGTTTGACCGCGAACGGGGGCGCATTCTGCCCGAACAGTCCTTTGCACTAGAGCTGCCCCCCTACTGGCAGGACTTGTGCGATGCCGGCAAGCAGGTGAGCGAAGGGTGGGTCTTCTGCAACTCCTTTAACACAGAGATGGCAACCGGCGGTGTAGAGAAGGGCAATCCGCCCTTTGAAGCCGGCGCCTCGCAGCGCGATATGGACTATCTGCATGTGATCAACCTGCGCAAGGCCGCTGAGCTGGTCGAAGCCGGCCGCACGCGTACCCTCAAAGGCTTCAAGGTCCTGCCGCTGGATGTGGCAGCCGCCGAAGGCGTGCTCTATTTCGTACCTGAGCCCAAGAGCCCGCACGGCGTCGATATATCCCCAGACGGCAACTACGTGATCGTCTCCGGAAAACTCGATCCACACGCCACCGTCTACAGCTTCGAAAAAATCCAAAGTGCGATTACCAACCAGCGCTTTTCAGGCCGGGATGACTATGGCGTGCCGATCCTGGACTTCGATGCCGTGGTCGAGGCCCAGATCGAGCTGGGACTGGGGCCGCTGCACACGCAGTTTGACCCCAACGGCTACGCCTACACAAGCCTCTTCCTCGAAAGCGCCGTGGTACGCTGGACGCTGGGCGGTCCCTGGACCGAAAAGCACGGCCGCGATCCTTGGAGCGTGGTGGATAAGGTTTCGGTCCACTATAACATCGGACACCTGGCGGTTGCGGAAGGTGACAATGTCAATCCCGACGGCCGTTATCTGGTGGCCATGAATAAATGGTCGGTGGACCGCTTCAACAACGTCGGGCCGCTCCTGCCGCAGAACTTCCAGCTCATCGACATCGGCAATCCTCAAGGCCCCATGCAGCTCCTCTATGATATGCCGATTGGTATTGGGGAGCCGCATTACGCGCAGATCATCAAGGCTGACAAGATTCAAGCCTGGGACGTTTATCCCGAAGTGGGTTGGGAGCCGACTGCGCAAGCGCCCCATCCTAACGCAGTTAAGCCAGGTCAGGAGCGCATTGAGCGTCGTGGCAATACCGTAGAAATTTGGATGACAGCCGTGCGTAGCCACTTTACGCCCGAGCATGTGGAAGTGCGCAAAGGCGACCGTGTGATCTGGCATATCACAAACCTTGAACGTGCACGGGACGCTACGCATGGCTTTGCATTGCCTGGCTACAATGTCAACCTAAGTCTTGAGCCAGGTGAGACGCAAACCATCGAATTCGTGGCCGACCGCGACGGCGTCTTTGCCTTCTACTGCACCGAATTCTGCTCGGCGCTCCACCTGGAGATGGCCGGATACTTCCTGGTGCGTCCGTGACGGAATCAGGGTTAGGGCGGCCTAAAAACCGCCCTAACCCTTCATAGACGGGAGGTAAATCATGACGTTGTTAGATAAAATCATTGGCCCCCGCATCCCAGACTCCATCCTCAAACGGGAGCGACAACGTTTCCGCCGGCCCACGTTACTCTTAAGCACGGCCGCACTGCTGTTATTGATTTCCATTTTTTCTCCTTATTGGCGCATTCGGCTCTATGCTCCCCAATATCCTGGAGGATTGGTTGCTAAGGTCTATGTAAATCGTGTTGAGGGTGACGTGCGGGAAATCGACGGACTGAACCACTACATCGGCATGCGCCCGCTCGAAGAGGCTGCCCAGCTCGAACGTTCGTTGAGCATCTACCTGATTGCCGCCATGGCTTTGCTGGTGGCCGGTGCCATCTACGTACACTCACCCTGGGCGGCCGTGCTGAGCCTGCCGGCCCTGCTCTACCCGCTGATCTTCTTGGCGGATCTGTATTACTGGCTGTGGAGCTTCGGGACAAACCTCGACCCTAACGCGCCCTTAAGCAGCTCGGTCAAGCCGTTTGTGCCGCCGCTGCTGGGGGAAGGAAAGGTAGGACAGTTTCGCGTCGTAGCCATCTGGGACGTTGGACTCTGGCTGGCCATCCTGGCCTCTGTGCTGATTGTGGTGGGCCTTTACTATCACCGTAAGGCATACAAGCCGTTTTACGAAGCCTATGTGCGTGGATAGGCGATATAGTGCCCCATTGATCCTGTTGCTCCTGCTGAGCCTGGCAGCACAGGCCCAGCAGGCTCCTTCGCTGCAGGAGCGGTTGGCGGCGGCCGCCCCCGGCGACACGCTGCGTGTGGTGGGCGGCGTCTATGCCGGTCCCCTGCGAATCACAAAGCCGGTGGTTCTCCTGGGTGAGAAGGCGCCGGTGATCGACGGCCAGGGCCAGGGCACCGTCATCACCATCGAAGCGCCCGACGTAGTGCTGCAAGGTTTTATCATCCGTAACTCGGGTCGCTCTCTTGACCGTGAGGATGCCGGCATTGCCGTCTATGGCGACCGCGTCACGATCGCCGACAACCGCCTGGAAAATGTTCTGTTCGGCATTTATCTGCGTCAGGCCGATTCTTGCCGCATCCTGCGCAATACGATCGAAGGAGACCCGACCCTTGACACGCCCCGACGGGGCGACCTGATTCGTCTCTGGTACAGCAACCACGTGCTGATTGCAAATAACACCATGCGTCACGGCCGTGACGTGGTGATCTGGTTTGCCCGGGGTGTCGTGCTGCACGACAACACCATGCAGTTCGGACGCTACGGCCTGCACTTCATGTACAGCGACAGCGGGGTGATCGAACGTAACCGCATGCTGCAAAACTCTGTAGGGGCCTATCTCATGTACAGCACGCGACTGACCGTTCGGCACAACCTGCTGGCTTACAACCGGCACGCCTCGGCCATCGGCGTCGGTCTGAAAGACATGGACGAAATGGCTGTCGAGGAAAATGTGCTTGTGGATAACCAGATCGGTATTTTCATCGACAACAGCCCACGGGCTATCGATGCAAAGATCCACTACCGAGGCAACGTGATGGCTTACAATGATATCGGCGTGCAGGCGCTGCAAAACGCTCCGCGCAGCATTTTTGAGAACAACGACTTTCTGGAAAACTATGAGCAGATAGACCTGGTCGGTGGCGGGCGTTTTACGGAAGCGAACGGGACGTTCTGGCAGCGCAACTACTGGAGCGACTATCGGGGCTACGACGCGGATCGCGACGGGTACGGCGACGTTCCCTACCGGGCGGTGGCCCTCTTCGATGCCCTGACCGATCGAACCCCAGCCTTTCGGCTGTTTGCGTTCAGTCCTGTCGTACAGGCACTGGAGCTGGCGGCACGGGCCTTTCCGGTCATTCGTCCGGAGCCCAAGCTGGTCGATCCCCTGCCGCGCATGCGTCCGCGCCTGCCGAAAGGGCTCCCGGTTGTGGACCAGCCAGTGCGTCCAACCCTGGCGCTGGCCGGACTGGGCTTGCTGCTAATGGGTGGGCTGATCATGAGGCGGGCTCGCCTCCATCGACTACAATAAACACAAAAAACCGGCAATGGCCCTGCTGACCATCGAACACCTGACCAAGCGCTTTGGCGCAGTTACCGTGCTGCAGGACGTCTCCTGCACGGTGACGCCGGGCGAGAGCGTGGCCCTGTGGGGGCCGAACGGCGCTGGCAAAACCACGCTCCTCCGGTGCGTCTTGGGCGTGCTGCCCTTTGAAGGGACCATTCGCATCGATGGCCTTGATGTGCATCGCCAGGGCAAACAGGCCCGGCGCCAGGTGGGCTTTGTGCCCCAGGAGGTCGCCTTCTACCCGACGCTGACTGTTGGCGAGACCGTCGTCTTTTTTGCGCGGCTGCGCGGGCTCGATCCGGAAGAAGCGCAACAGCGGCTGACGCAGGTTGCGCTCGCAGATCGCATAAACCAGCCCGTACGCACGCTTTCGGGCGGGCAGCGGCAGCGACTGGCGCTGGCGCTGGCCCTGCTGGGCGATCCGCCGCTGCTGCTATTGGACGAACCGACGGCCAGCCTGGACGTGCGCAGCCGGGCTGAGTTTATGGATCACCTTCGGATGCTGCTCAATCAGGGCAAGACGCTGCTGTTCTCAACCCATCGTTTCGAGGAAGTCGAGCATCTGGCCCGCCGCGTGCTCCTGCTCGAAAACGGCCGCCTGGAAGCCGACACGACACCGGCCGAGGTGGCCCGCCGTCTCTTCCCTGCAACCACCTCCTATCGCCTGCGCCTGCATTTACCCGAACCCCAGCGTACCAAGGCCCAGCAAACGCTCCAGACGCACGGCTTCGAAGTGTGGATAAACGGCCATGGTCTGGAAGTACGTGTGCCCGCCGATAAAAAAGCCGCCCCGCTGATTTTGCTGAACCGCGCCGGCTTTGAGGTGACCGACTTTGAACTCCAAGCCTGAGCCATGACGACCACAACTGCCCGCACAACCATTAGCCTGTTAGCCCGTAAGGAGCTGCACGACGCACTCCGCAACCGCTGGTTTGTGCTCTACACCGTGATTTTTGCCGTTCTGTCGCTAGCGCTTTCGTGGATCGGTTTGTCGGGAGGTCAGCTTTACGGACTGGCCGGCTTTGGTCGCACCACGGCCAGCCTCATCAACCTGATCATGCTGATTATCCCGCTGATGGGCCTCACGCTCGGTGCCCTCAGTCTGGCGCTGGAACGCGAGCAGGGCACGCTGCTTTACGTGCTGGCCCAGCCGGTCGTGCCGGCTGAAGTGTTGCTGGGCAAACTGATCGGGCTGGCCATGGCGCTGACGGCTGCCTTGAGCATCGGCTTTGGTCTAAGCGGCTTGCTTTTGGCCTGGCGCGGCAGCACCATAGGACTGGGCGCTTACCTGGGCCTGTTCGGCCTGACCATTCTGCTGGCCGTTTTCAGCCTGAGCCTTGGTCTGCTCTTTTCCAGCGCCCTGCCTCGAACAGCCACTGCCCTTGGAAGTGCGCTTTTCGCCTGGCTGCTGCTGGTATTTCTGGGCGATCTGGGACTGCTGGGCTCTGCGCTTGTGCTGCGCATTTCAGTGGAGCAGCTCTTCACGCTTTCGCTGCTCAATCCGCTGCAGGTGTTCAAGTTTACCGCGATTTTGCTGCTGCAAGGAGATCTTCAGGTACTAGGGCCGGCCGGGCAATACGCTATGCATACCTATGGCTGGCATCTGCTTCCCCTTTCAATTGGACTGTTAGGGTTATGGGCCTTTTTGCCCTTGCTTCCTGCTTACTTATTTTTCCGCCACCGTGGAGCCTTATGAAACGCTGGTTTGCCCTCTTGTTGCTGCTTAGCAGCTGCCAAAGCTCAACCGATTTGGACCATCCCCCCACGTTTCGCTTCAGTTACGATGCCTGCGATTATTGCCGCATGCTGATTACCGAGTCGCGCTACGCAGCTGCCCTGCGTCTGGCTAACGGTCAAGCGCGACGCTTTGACGACATCGGCTGCCTGCGACACTACCTGCATGAACACCCAAACGAGTCGGTAGTACGCATCTGGGTGCACGACTACCTGCAAGAACGTTGGCTACGCGCCGAATCGGCCTTCTACGTGCAGAGCAACCGCTTGACTACACCAATGGGCTATGGCATCGTAGCTTTAGCAGACTCAACCGCTGCCGAAAGCTTAGCACAGCAGCTCAATGTTCCCTTGCTGCGTTTTGAGCAGCTTCCGGCTGTATCGCTCTCTTCTTTCCCACAGGAGTAAACCTATCGGCCCGCCACAATCAAATCGCGTAGCACCTGGGCTTCCTCTTCAAGTTCTTCTAACCGCGATTTGACGATATCCCCAATACTGATGAGGCCCACAAGACGTCCGTCCTCCACTACAGGCAGATGCCGCACGCGCCGGTAGGTCATCTGCTCCATTACGTCGCGAATAGAATCTTCCGGTTTACAGAAGTGCACCGGACTGGTCATCCATTGGCGTACAGGATCTTCTAACATAGCAACCCCTTTCTCAGCAAGCCCGCGAACAACATCCCGCTCGGAAAAGATGCCCACCATGCGAGCCCGATCGTCCACGACGGGCATCGCTCCGATTTGATGCTGGCGCAACCGACGTACGGCCTCCATAACCGGCATACTGGCATCTACCGTAACGACTTGAGAGCCTTTACGCTTAAGCAAAGAACGGACGTTCCTCATGGCGTCCTCCTAACAACGTTTTGCGAATAGGCTTGCAGCATCCTATACGCCTAACCTCACCCGTTGTTTTTGTGAACACCGTTGATTACTTTTGGGCTACCTTGCAAGCGTATGTAGTAGCCGTGTTTCCTGAAGCACTGACGCTGACGCTGCATCCCCAGTCACGGCTGGACTTTATTGACATTACTCCACTTTTGTCACAACAAGCGCCAGCGTTTCTCCAAACTTACCGCTACGGCCTTTACTATTCCTACCATACAACGGCCGGTTATCCAGAGCAACGGTTGTGTGAACGTTTGGGCTATCGGCGCGAGGCGTTAGAAGCCTTCTTCCAAACCTTTCAGCGTCTTTTCCCACCAGAGGCTGACTATCATCACGACCGCTTGGAGCTCCGCCAGGAGCTTAGCGAAAGGCAACGACACCAAGAACCCCGCAACGCAGATGCACACCTGACCTTTATTGGGGCAGGGCTGCTCTCGGGCGCTGTCTATCGTCACTTACCTGACAAACCCATCTATTTTGTTGACCTCGACGGCATCTACAACGGCTATAAGCGAACCCGCACCACCATCGTGGTGGGCTTTAACCAAGCAAAGCTCATAGCTCGAGAATACTTCTCTTTACGTATGCCCCACCATCGTATTGCTTCGGTCAACCTATGCGACAGTTCCTACGGCTTTTGGGATGCCTTACAAGCCTGGCTTCAGACATGTTCTGTATCGTATGGACGGTTGGACCTGCTGCTTCCAGCCGAAGAAACCCATGCTGCATTGACCATCAACGAATACGAAACGCTGCTTATGCGGCATGACCTGGCCGAAGTGCTCCGCAATCCGTTTCGCTTTATGGCCCAAACCGGCTTACATGCCCTTCAGAATCCCCGCGCTGTTCCCGCCAAAGCCCTCAGCTATGCCAAATACGACCTGGTGCGCTTAACCAACGAGCTCATCGACAAGCTGCACCTGCATGAATCGTTGCTCGAGCGCGTGCTCAACAAGTTTTTGGCGCTACCGGCTGCGCGCTTTTTGCGCATGCGACGCGCGATTACCCTGCTTATTGGGCCCGATCCGCAAGGCTACCCCATCTTGCATCGCGGCCGCTACCAAACCCCTATCCTGATTCAGTGGGAACGCCCACTACGCGATAGGCGCGTCCTAGAAGCCCGCCTCTATCAGTTTCATTAGCCCAACTACAAACCAAACGACTCTCCACAGGCACACGTACGCACCGCCTGCGGGTTAATGAAATGAAAACCTCGACCTTCAAGCCCATCTGTAAAATCCAACGTCGTACCTTGCAAATACAAATAGCTACGTCGATCAACCACTACCCGAATACCCTCAAACGTGGCACTAAGATCACCTGCTTGCTGCGTTGTATCCCACCCCAGCTCATAAGTGAGACCCGAACAGCCGCCTGGCACCACCGCAATGCGAAGCAACGTCTGCCCTAAATCCACACCTTCTTGGATTGCAACCTCTCGTATGCGCGCTAAAGCGCGGGGCGTAATCTGCAGCTCCATAGGATTTTCACAACAGAGCAATGCCTGCATTAAACACAAACCTTTATCGTAAAAGGCAACCCTGCACCCCCACATCAGTTCCCCATAGAGGGAACGTTCTGTTAACCTGATGGTTCGTAATTAAGCGTTGACACATTAGGTGTAAACATATATTTACATCTGCTATAGTGTTTTATATTTTGCGCGGTATAACGCCGCAGGGTAGAGCGGCATACCGCTTGCCTTCAAGAGCGGACCCACCAATTGAACCCTAACTGCCTTGAGGTCTTATGAGCGACACGGCATACCTGCACGAAGTAGCCCAGAGTGATTACAAATACGGCTTTACGACCGATATCGAGGTCGAAAAAGCCCCTCCGGGCCTCAGTGAAGCAACCATCCACTACATTTCGGATCGGCGCGGCGAGCCGGACTGGATGCGGGCGTGGCGCCTGCGGGCCTTTCGCCACTTCATGAGCCTACTGGAACACTATGAAGAGACATACCCGCGCTGGGCGCATTTGAAGTACCCCGACATCGACTTCCAGGCTATCAGCTACTATGCTGCACCCCAAAAAAAGCCACGCTACAAGAGCCTAGACGAAGTCGATCCTAAAATTTTGGAAACTTTCCGCAAGCTGGGGATCCCGCTCGATGAGCAGATGCGGCTGGCCGGCGTGGCCGTCGACGCAGTAATGGACAGCGTATCGGTAGCCACCACCTTTAAGGAAGAGCTGGCCAAACACGGCATCATCTTTTGCTCCATGGGGGAAGCCATTGAACACTATCCCGAGCTGGTGCAGAAATATTTGGGCTCGGTAGTGCCGTACACCGACAACTTCTTCGCTGCTCTTAACTCAGCTGTTTTCTCTGACGGTTCGTTCGTCTACGTACCTAAGGGTGTGCGCTGTCCGATGGAGCTGAGCACCTACTTCCGCATCAACACCCAGGGTACAGGACAGTTTGAGCGCACGCTCATTATCGCCGATGAAGGGGCCTACGTGAGCTACCTGGAAGGATGCACAGCCCCGATGCGCGATGAGCACCAGCTTCATGCAGCTGTGGTAGAACTCATCGCTCTTAAAGATGCAGAAATTAAATACTCAACCGTCCAGAACTGGTATCCAGGTGATGCCGAAGGCAAAGGCGGCGTCTATAACTTTGTCACTAAGCGCGGTATCTGTCTAGGAGATAATTCCAAGATCTCCTGGACGCAAGTCGAAACTGGCTCAGCCATCACGTGGAAATATCCTAGCGTCATCCTCAAAGGAGACAATTCGGTTGGGGAGTTTTATTCGGTAGCCTTTACGAAAGGCTATCAGCAAGCAGACACGGGCACCAAAATGATCCATCTGGGCCGCAATACGCGGAGCACGATTATTTCCAAAGGTATTGCAGCGGGCTACTCCAACAACAGCTATCGCGGCTTGGTCAAGGTAGCCCGCACGGCCGAAAATGCCCGTAACTTCTCTCAGTGCGACTCCATGCTGTTGGGAGACAAGTGCGGTGCCCACACGTTCCCCTACCTGGAAATTGAAAACCCCACCGCTCAGGTTGAACACGAGGCCACAACCTCGAAAATCGGCGAGGACCAGATCTTCTACTGCCTGCAGCGCGGCTTAAGCGAAGAAACGGCAATCAAACTGATCGTCAACGGTTTTTGCAAAGAAGTGTTAGCTCATCTGCCCATGGAATTTGCCATGGAAGCGCAAAAGCTGCTGGCTATCGAACTAGAAGGCAGTGTGGGCTAACCAGCTTAGTTTGTATCCCCTTAAACCTTAAGCTACTATATGACCCCTATGGCACTCCTGGAAATCCGAAACCTACACGCTCGTATCGAGGACAAGGAAATTCTCAAAGGTGTTAACCTAACGGTCAACGCTGGCGAAGTACACGCCATCATGGGACCTAACGGATCGGGCAAAAGCACCTTGGCTTCGGTCTTGGCCGGCCGCGAAGACTATGAGGTCACCGAAGGCGAAGTGCTCTACGACGGCAAGAACCTGCTCGAAATGGAAGCCGATGAGCGGGCCCGTGAAGGCGTCTTGCTGGCTTTTCAGTACCCGGTCGAACTTCCGGGTGTCAACATGGCGACGTTTTTGCGCGAAGCACTTAAAGCCATCCGCGAGCACCGCGGCCTACCACCCCTGGAGCCAGCGGAGTTCTTGCGCTTACTCAAAGAAAAAGCCGAGCTAGTTGGGCTTGATCCCAGCCTAAAGCAGCGCTCGGTCAACGAAGGTTTTTCAGGGGGTGAAAAAAAACGTAGCGAGATCTTTCAGCTGGCCCTACTTGAGCCGCGACTCGCTATTCTGGATGAAACCGACTCCGGATTGGATATCGACGCCCTACGTACAGTAGCTGATGGGGTTAACAAGCTTCGTGCTCCCGATCGCGCCTTTATTGTGATCACCCACTACCAACGCCTGCTGAATTACATCGTGCCCGACTACGTCCACGTTATGGTCGATGGCCGAATTGTGCGCTCTGGGGACAAAAACCTGGCGCTGGAACTTGAAGAAAAAGGTTACGACTGGATCCGCGAAGAAATCGGGCTTCCTGCCTGAAGCGTTTACCCTACAAGTAATTGGATGGACCTATGGCCACACTGACGGCAACCTCAACACGCCCTGAAGCACGCTTTTTACATGCCTTCGAATTGCAGGCCGATACTGCACTGAACGGCAGTAATGCCCACCTTACAGCCCTTCGGCGTAAAGCGATTGCACGATTCGAGGCATTAGGCTTCCCTGGTCGCAAAGCCGAAGCCTGGAAATACACCCCCATTACCCGAACGCTGCAGCATACCTATACCATTCAGCCAGTACCTCCCCTGCCCAAGCTCAGCCAGGCAAATCTGGCACAGGCTGCTATTCCAGAACTCGACGCCTATCGGGTGGTGCTCGTTAACGGCCAGTTTATACCGGAACTCTCTACACCGGCCACTGCACTACCCCAAGGTGTCATACTAACCAGCCTGCAGCATGCGGCACAAGCCTATCCTGAGCTATTCACAACCTACTTTGCGCAGAAGCTGGACTATGAAAGCGACCCCTTCTTGGCGCTCAATCTGGCTTTTGCGCGAGATGGGTTTTTCCTCTATCTCCCCCCGCAGACTGCTTTAGATCGGCCTGTCCATGTGGTGCACTGGATTGAGGTCGACGAGGACCTCTTCCTACAGCCGCATCACGTCGTCGTCGTAGCCCAAGAAGCATCGCTTCAGCTTCTGTATAGCGGCCACAGCCGCAGTGCTGCACGCACCTTCACCAATGCGGTGACGGAGCTCTATATCGGGCGCGGCGCTCAGGTCGCGCACTATGACTTACGGCTGGAAAACAATACCGCTTCCGGTATCTACAGCACACAGGCCTATTTAGAGCAGGAAAGCCAGTATACCAACCATACCCTGACGCTGGACGGCGCTTTGGTGCGCAACAACGTGCAGGTACGTTTCGAGGGCGAAGCAGGAGAAGCGCACCTTTATGGGCTTTTTCTGGGACGTGGCACCATGCACATCGATAACCACACCATGATCGACCACGCCGTCCCCAACTGCGTCAGTAACGAACTCTACAAAGGAATCCTGGACGATGCCTCAACCGGCGTCTTTAATGGCAAGGTGCTTGTTCGTCCGCACGCCCAAAAAACCAATGCATACCAGTCAAATAAAAGCATTGTGCTGACCGAAACTGCCCGTATGTACGCTAAGCCAGAGCTGGAAATCTATGCTGACGACGTACGCTGCACGCACGGTGCTGCCTGCGGCCAGCTCAACGAAGAGGGCATCTTTTACTTACGGGCTCGCGGGCTCACTGTCCAAAAAGCCCGGGCCCTGATGCTGCTTGCCTTTGCCCGCGATGTGCTCGATCAGATTGCTGTAGCCCCCCTGCGTGCTTACCTCGATGACTTGGTGGCCCAGCGCTTTGGGGCTTAAATGCACCCCAAAACGGTTTGCCTTATGCCTGCTGCTATCGACCTTACCGGACTGCAGACGCGCTTCGACGTAGCACGCGTGCGCGCAGACTTCCCAGCGCTGCACCAACGCGTCTACGACGGGCGTCCGCTCGTGTACCTGGACAATGCGGCAACCACCCAGAAACCGCAGGTGGTTATCGACCGCATCCGGGATTTTTACACCCGAGAAAATGCCAACGTCCACCGCGGCGTTCACTACTTGAGTCAGCAGGCTTCCGATGCGTACGATGAAGCCCGCTGCCTGATAGCCGCTTTTATTGGCGCATCAGATCCTGCGCAGGTCATCTTTACGCGCGGCACTACTGAAAGCATTAATCTCGTAGCGGCTACGTTTGGTCGCCAGCGCGTGCGTGAAGGGGACGAAATCGTACTGTCCACCATGGAGCACCACTCCAACATCGTTCCCTGGCAGCTGCTCTGCGAAGAAAAAGGTGCACGGCTACGCATCGTCCCCATAGACGCACGCGGCGTACTCGACCTGGAAGCGATGGAACGGCTACTCAATGAGCGTACACGCCTAGTCGCCATCGCCCACGTGTCCAACGCTTTGGGCACCGTCAACCCAGTTCAGGAAATCATTCAAATGGCGCATGCCCGAGGTATTCCGGTGCTGGTTGACGGCGCACAAGCCGTACAGCATTTAAAAGTCAACGTGACAGAGCTGGACTGTGACTTTTATTGCTTTTCCGGGCATAAGGTCTATGGACCAACAGGAATCGGCATCCTCTACGGTAAAGCCGCGTGGCTTGAAGCTATGCCCCCTTACCAGGGTGGGGGGGATATGATCGAGCGGGTCACCTTTGAACGCACAACGTATAACCGACTCCCCTACAAGTTTGAGGCAGGCACCCCTCACATTGCGGGTGCTCTTGGCCTGGGCGCAGCGGTCTCCTACCTAGAGCGTTTAGGACGCGAGGCAGTGGCCCACTACGAAGCGGAACTGCTTAGCTACGCAACCGAGCGGCTACAAGAGATACCCGGCCTGCGCCTTATCGGCACAGCTCCCGAAAAAGTCAGCGTACTTTCCTTTGTTATAGAAGGCATCCATCCCTACGATGCCGGTACGCTGCTAGACCAAATGGGCATTGCTGTACGCACCGGGCATCACTGCACCCAGCCGCTTATGGAGTATCTGGGCCTGCCAGGTACTATCCGGGCCTCACTGGCACTCTACAATACGCGCGAGGAAATCGATGCGCTTGTTGATGCCCTGCTGCGCATTCAAAAACTCCTACGTTGATCATGGCTGAACTTGCCTCCGACACCATCGAAGTCCGCGCCCGCCAGATCGTCGAGGAGTTCTCGCTTTTCGACGACTGGATGGGGAAATACGAACACTTGATTGAGCTGGGCAAAACGCTGCCGCTTATCGAGCCGGAGTACAAGACCGAGGTGTTTCGGATTCATGGTTGCCAGTCGCAGGTATGGATTCGACCGGAATTCCGCGACGGGCGCGTCTACTTTCGGGGTGACAGCGATGCCCTAATTACCAAAGGACTGGTGGCGCTTCTTATCCGCGTCCTTTCAGGGCAGCCCCCCGAAGCGATTCTCAACGCGCGGCTGGACTTCTTGGACGAGATCGGACTGAAGGCGCATCTATCGCCAACCCGAAAAAACGGCTTGGCTGCCATGATCGAACAAATGCGCCGCTACGCCCAAGCCTATTTGCAAACCTCACGCAACTAAACCACCCTGTTGCCATGTACGTGGCTATCGACAACCAGGCTGGAGATCAAGAGCTGGAACAGGCTGTGATCGAAGCGCTGCGCAGCGTCTACGATCCCGAAATTCCGGTCAACATCTACGACCTGGGCTTGATCTACGAAATTCGGATTTTTGAAGACCGGAGTGTGTATGTCAAAATGACGCTAACGGCTCCGGGCTGTCCGGTAGCTGGCTCGCTGCCTGGACAGGTCGAAATGCGCTTGCAAGAAGTGCCCGGAGTCAAGGAAGCCCGCGTAGAGTTGACGTTCGACCCTCCCTACACAATTGAACGAATGTCCGACGAAGCTCGCTTAGCCCTGGGTTGGATGTAAGGCAGGTTCATTCAGGAATGCGACACGCGCAAACCATAGCTCTGGCCCGTAGCTTGCTTACTGAAGGGCGTGGCCGGGAAGTGGCCCGCATGCTGGAGCCGCTAATTTCACCCTTGCCAGAAGATCCCACAGCGGCAGAGCCAAGCCAGTATGTAATGCGGGCCCTGCTGGCGCGCGTTCGGTTGCTACGCCAGGGTGCTGTCGAAGCTGTGCGGATGCTGCTGGGACCGTTGGCTGAACTGAAGGTGCGCGAGCGGCTATCCGCAGAACTTCGCGCCGAAATTGCCCTCTGGCTGGGTTGGCGCTACGCTTGGCCAGAAGCTACCGACAACGACCCAGCCCGCGCTTTCAATCTGTTTGTTGAAGCCGAACGCTACTTCACTGATGAACTCCGCTTCAGCGGACGCTGCTGGGCGCATATTGGCCAGGCATTAGCCTATCTAACCATCGATGAATACTCCCTGGCCCTTCAGGCACTCGATGAAGCGGCTCGACTGAAAGAGCGACTCCCCGATCTGGAAGCCGATGCTTGGATTTGCGACCTTCGGGTCCAAAGTTATATCCTGACCGGACGCTACCGCGCCGCTCAACGTCAGCTGGAGCAGCTTGCTGGACTGCTTGAGCAGCTTCGAGAACCGCTGTTGCAGGGTCGCGCGGCAGCTTATCGGGCACTACTTGAGCAAGCACAGGGCGGATCCCCGGCAACCATCCTGGAAGCTGCTGAAGCCGCTGAGGCTTGGCTGGGCGGCCCGGAACCTGCCTATCTATGCTGGCATGCCCGAAGTTGCTGGCTGGCTGCCTTGCGCCGCCAAGGCCAGTGGGCCGAAGCGCACCGTCTGGCGCAACGCTGGCTAGCAACAGGCACGGGGCCAGCTGCCCATCCGGTACTGCTCGAAGTTGCACAACTGGCCTTGCTTCAGGAAGAGGCAGTACGCTGTGCCGAACTAAGCGCCCAGGTGCTCACCGTGCCTTGTCCTGTCCATCCTCGCTTGTATGCAGCACGCGCTGCCTTACTTGAAGGCCAACGCTATCTGCGTGCAGGACAGCATGAGCGTGCTCACGAATGGGCCGAACGTGCCTACCAGGTAGCCCATGAACTGCAACTAGAGCCGCTCATGCTCGAAGCCCTGCTGCTTCAAGCACGCATTGCCTTAGCCAGTGGCGAAACCACGCAAGCCGCAAGCTACCTCCATCAAGCCGAAACCTTTAGCGATTACTTCAGCCTGCTCCCCTGGGCTGCTCATCGATTCTGGCTCCTGGCTGAGCTGGCCTGCGCCGAAGGACGTAGGGATGAAGCCCGTGTACAATACGTACAAGCCCTTTCAGCTTTTTCACTGCTTACCGACGCTTACCACACCGCACGCCTACAACTTGAAGTAGCTCGCCTCACCCAAGACTTCGACCCGGCACAAGCCCGGGCCTTGCTGGAAGCCGCAGCCCAGGTCTTTGGGCAGCTTGGCGTTGAAACCCTACGCCAGGAAGCACAAAAAACCCTTCGGGCCCTGCCTCACCATCCGGCCCTTCCTCCCCACGTTCCCGAAGCACAATTGGGGGCAGCTTTGGCCCATGCCGCGCTTTCGGTCGATCTGGTGGCAGAAACCTGGCTTCAGGTACTCGAACAGCTCTGGCCCGGCCACTGGTTGGCAGTTTACCGTTATCTTCCCGGCACAGGATGGCAGGCGCTCCAGCAACACGGAGACCCGCCGGCAGCACTGACCTTCCCTGAACCTGATCAGACGGAATGCTACACACCCCAGGTCGCATGGCTATGCCTGCGTCCGCTACCGGGCATCGCCTTTTTTATGGCTGTCGGACTTACGCCCCCAGAACAAGAAGCCTGGCAAGCCGTGCGCGAGCGCCTGAAACCTTGGCTTCCAGTGGTCATGTTAGCTTTTGAGCACGCCCTCCTGCGGGCTAACCGATTGGGAGAAGCGGGCAATGGCTTAGCCATCGAAGCCGCCGAATTGCCTTCTCCCCTACCTGAACTGGTCTATGCCAGCCCAGCCCTGCGCGCCTTAATCGGACAAGTCTACCGCATTCGCAACAGCCACAGTCCAGTTTTAATTACAGGCGAAAGCGGCACAGGCAAAGAACTCATCGCCCGCGCCGTCCATGCCACTAGCGACCGGCGGAACGCCCCGTTTGTAGCGTTTAACTGTGCAAACGTACCCCCAGAGCTGATCGATAGCCATCTTTTCGGTCACGAAAAAGGCGCTTTTACCGGCGCACTCCAGGCCAACCCTGGGGTTATTCGAGCAGCTGAAGGAGGCAGTCTTTTCCTGGACGAAGTCGGCGATCTGCCGCTAGAGGTGCAACCTAAGCTGCTGCGATTTTTGCAGGAAGGCGAAATTTTCCCCCTAGGCGCCCGACGTCCGCTGCGCGTCAATGTACGCGTGATTGCAGCCACACACCAAAATTTGGAAGAGTTAGTACGCCGAGGCGCATTTCGCGAAGACCTTTATTACCGGCTGAACGTCATTCCCCTGCATGTACCACCCTTGCGCGAACGCCGTGAAGACATTCCAGTATTGGTACGCCACTTCCTGAACATCCTACGCCCTCCAGGTGCTCCGGCTGTATCCATCACGGCACGCGCCATGGAAGCCCTCTTGCGCTATAACTGGCCCGGCAATGTACGCCAGCTTCGGAATGAAATCGAGCGCGCTTTGGCCTTTGTAGCTAGCGAACCAGCCCCCTTGATCGACCTTAAGGACCTATCCCCTGCCGTACGGCAAACCCTAATGGAAGTACCAGCGCGGCCGACAATCCCTCCACGCCCAGTGCCAATGCCCGAAACCAGCCAACCTTTAGAGGCCGTGTTGGCCGGTACCGAAAAAGCCTTGATCGAGCGCGTACTGGCCGAGCATCATGGCCGCATCTCGGCTGCCGCTCGTGCCTTAGGCCTAACCCGGCAAGGACTTTACAAAAAAATGAAACGCTTAGGCATTGATCCTGCCCGATTCCATCAAACTGCTGTCGCGAATGCAACCGCATCCGCATAGACTATCACAACCGACGCGCCATGCAACCTACGCGAAGCCCTGAAACTACGCTAGCCCTCAACGAAACGCGCTCCATCCGTCTGGACCATGCTGCTATCATGACCACCCAACTTGATGCAGCCATCGACTTTTACGTGCGATTTTTGGGACTCGAGCTGCGTTGCGTCGAAGAAGACCCGATTCGCCGGGGACGGCGCCGTGCATTGCTTACCGACGCCCATGACCGTGAAGTGCTCGAGTTGATCGAAATGCCCGAGCTGGCGCATCCCACTATCCCAGGCCGCGGTGGGCTACACCATCTAGGTTTTCGTCTACCCAGGGCCGACTGGCAGGCACTGCGCGCCCGACTCGATGCAGCCGGCTATCCCTATCAAGAAATGCAGCAACGTCTGTTTGTGCGGGATGCCGATGGCCTGGTGCTGGAAATCGAGCCTTTACCTTAAGCGTCGGGTGCCCCTCCCGACTGCCTTGTACGAATCCGCAGCGTATCGTCCAGTTCATTGACGTCGTTTGGACGTAGGGCCAAGCCATGCTCGGCCAGTAACTGACCACACCGGTTAATTGCCGCCACCAAACCGTCCACCAGTTGGCCTCGACGGATGCCTTGACGCACAAGATCTACCACCTCGGCCCACGCATCTGGTGCTACACGCTGATTAATTCCTGCGTCGCCCAACACTTCGACCCAGTGCTCAAACAGCGAGACAAAAATCACAATGCCAGTCCGGTCTTGGGTGCGAAACACCTCTTCTTCTACAAAGGCCTGCAAGGCACGCAAATGCACTTGCTCTGCGAAACGGGCTTCGCCCACAAGCCAGCGCTGAAAAGGAGCGACATAAGCAGCCAATAGTCCACCTACGCTGCCTGCTAGCAGCGTTAAAAGCGCCACGCCCCACCCGGTATGTAACCAGGTTGCCCCCCAACCAGTGTAAACAAAAACAAAAGCCAACGCCAGCAAAAGCACCGGCACCATAAACAACACTGCACCCTTCCAAAGAGCCTCAGGGTAGCTTCCGCTACGTGGCACGACTACAGGAACAATCTCACCTGCTGTCTGCTGCTCAGCTGCCGCTACAGCAGCGCGTACGCGCTCCAAATCTGCTTCGGAAAAACGAATCGACATCGTCTAGGGGGTTGAGGTTTGTAAGCGATGAATGATCTGCAGAATGGTATCGGCTTGGGCATAAAGGGGGGAGCGCGGTCCTACCAGTCGTTGTACTTTCAGAAATTGCGCCCGTGCCTCGTCAAGCCGATTAATTTGCAGCAGCATAATGCCTAGGTTAAAGTTAGCCTGCACGTGCGCTGAATCCTTAGCTAGCACCATGCGCGTCTGGTTGACGGCTTCCATTGGATTGTTGGGATCGTAGAGATACGCGATGGCCATATCAGCCCGCACGTCCAGGTTATCTGGGTCTTTTTCAAGAACACGCTGGTAAGCGGCAATCACGCGCTGTGCCAAGGCAGCTTTGGCCGGGCCATCGACCATTTCCATCCAGTCATAGAACAGATTACCTGTCCGGCGCCAAGCATCTGGCGTATCGAGCATCTGGGCCACCGCTTCCTGCACCAACGCTGCCCGGTCTGGACGACCAATGCCAATGAGCAAGTTGACCAGCGCCTGTTGTTTGGCCAGCCGTGCTGCACCTTCCAAACGGGCTATCTCGGCTTCCAGCGCAGCTACTTGATCGGCAACCTCAGCAGGAAGCGGTCCAGGCTCCGGTAAAGGCAAAAGCTCCGCCTGGGCCTTACTGGTCGGCGGCAATCCTCCTCGCCCTCCACTAACCAGCGTGATCAGGTACAAGGCTAAAACCAGTAACATTCCGCCGGCAAAAATGAACAAAACCTGAACTGGCTGCAATCCGCTGCGCGGACCATCTGCTGAGGCCGCAACTTTTTTTGGCGGCTGCTCCTGGGGTACCAGCGGCCGCACTTTAGGTAAGGTAGCTCCACATTGGTTGCAATAACGGGCCTCAGCCGCGTTAACCTGACCACACACCGGACAAACCCCAACCGCTACAACCCTCCGAACCGGCAACCCGCACAGATCACATACCTGCGCCTCAGGCTCAAGCCGCGCACCGCAACCTTCACAAACCGTAAACTTTTCCTCCATAACAGAAAATGCTTTTTTCTATCTCCCGCATGTCCTGAACGCCCCGATCCGCAGGGAGTTCATACTGCAAAAATTCCCGTAGTCCTATCTTTGAAGTACTTCTTGCTCGCTTTGCGCCCGCTTAACAAGCCTAACTTAACAACCCATGTTACACGCCGGACGCCTTACGGGAACTATTGCCTTCGGACTGTTTCTGGCCCTTCCCCTGCAAAGCCAGACTTCTCCGCTCTGGCAGCAACGCGTACACTATAACCTCAACGTCCGCCTGGATACCGAACGCCATCAACTCTATGGCACCAGCCGCATTACCTATTTCAACCGGTCTCCTGATACCTTGAAGCACGTCTTCTTCCACCTTTACTTCAACGCCTTCCAACCTCAGTCGATGATGGCCGAACGCAACCGGCACTTGCCCGATCCAGACCGGCGCGTTGTACCTAAAATCTGGCACCTAACTCCCCAAACACAAGGCTTCTATCGCATAGACTATTTAAGCCAGGAAGGCCAACCGCTACAGCTCCGCATCACCGATACCATCTTAAAAGCCGAACTGGTCCGCCCGCTGGCTCCAGGCGACTCAACGGTCTTCGAAATGTACTTCCTCGCACAGGTTCCGCTCCAAACGCGACGCAGCGGCCGCTCAAATGCTGAAGGCATAGCCTACTCGATGAGCCAGTGGTACCCCAAGCTTGCTGCTTACGATGGACGCGGCTGGCACCCGGATCCCTATATCGGCCGGGAGTTTTACGGACCTTTTGGCAGTTTTGACGTACGCATTACGCTGCCAGCGTGCTACACAATTGGCGCAACCGGCGTACTGCTCAATGCCAACGAGATTGGCCATGGCTACGATCGCATCTCCTCCCAGGAGTGGACGCGCTTTGATCCACGCGAGGCCAGACAACACTGCACGCCTGGCGACTCGCTCACTTGGCACTTTAGAGCTGAAAACGTGCACGACTTTGCATGGGCAGCTGACCCAAACTACATCCACGAAGCTTGGCGCGATGATAGCCTCGGCGTTGTCTACCATTTGCTCTTTCAACCCGACGTAGCCGAACGCTGGCGCCCCATGCGGCAATGGGTCCCCTGGCTCATCCGCTACTACAGCCGTCGTCTTGGCCCTTATCCTTACCCCCAGTTTACCGTGGTTCAGGCAGGCGACGGTGGCATGGAGTACCCTATGATCAACTTCATCACCGGACGCCGCAGTCCCTATTCCCTCTTTAGCGTTACGGCGCACGAAGCCGCGCACGAGTGGTTTTATGGCGTCCTGGCCTCTAACGAAAATGCCTATGCCTGGATCGATGAAGGCTTCACCAGCTGGGCCACAACGCAAGCCACTAGCCACTTGCTGGGTCAAAAGCCAGATCATCGAGAGGCAACCCTGAACGTAGTTCGGCTACAGCAACTGGGCCTGTACGAGCGCCTTAATACCCCAGCAGACTGGTTCGCCACAAACGCCGCTTACAGCGTAGCGGCCTACGCTGGAGGAGAAATGCTACTCGACCTTCTGGGCTACGTTATTTCAGATTCTCTAAGGGATGTATTTTTACAGGCTTTCTACCAAACCTATCGCTTTCGCCACCCCAACCCGTATGATATCGAAAAAGTAGCCGAGCACGTTAGCGGCTTGCGTTTGGATTGGTTTTTCGAACAACTGACCAATAGCACCTACACCTACGATGATGCGCTAGCAGGCATAACGCAGCAACCTACCCCAGAGGGTTGGCGCGTAACGCTCCGACTCTGGCGGAAGGGCTCTATGTTTTTACCCGTCGATCTGCGGCTAACTCTGGCTAATGGAAAAACACAATGGGTGCACGTACCCCTGGATCTTATGCAAGGCGCCAAGCCAGTCCCCGTCGACTGGATTGTGGCCGAACCCTGGCCCTGGACATTTCCGCATTATACCCTGACGCTGACGCTTCCAGCAAGGGTCGTACGCGCCGAGCTGGATCCAAACGAACGCACGCCTGATCACAACCGCCTAAACAACAGTTGGCCGTTTCCGCTCCGACTTTCTTTTTTACAGCCGCTTCCTTTTGACTGGTCCACCTATCAGGCTTCTTGGCGCCCGTTGGCTGCATATGCCTATGATTTTGGACCAGGCCTTGGCCTACAGCTTCGCGGCCGCTACTTCTTTGATCGCCACGAAGCGCTGCTGACGCTGAAACTGTGGCCAGAAGTGCTGTTAAGCAACAGGCAACGGCCTGCACGCCCCTGGGTCCAGAATCACAACGCCTGGTGGGAAGGAATCGATTATACCTTGTATTACAGTGATCCGCTAGGGCCCCGCACGCGTTGGCACCTGCAGCTCGAAAAACACTTGGGCGTGTTAGAAAACCGGCTTGGCCTTTCTCACACACTGGGCCGTTGGGCTGCCTTAGGACGTGACTATGGCCAGTTTATTTTGCAGTTGACGCACCAATACAGTCCTACAACCCGTACCTTTTCGTTTGAAGGCACTCCTGCTTGGACCCCTGGCATGCATTTGATATGGACACACTTGGGTTATGCCTTTAGCCGACCTAAAGGCTGGCTACATGCGCGCATAGAAACGGGCGAAGGATCCAATGGCAGTGGCGGAACCCTTGGGATAGTGGACTTTGGGTGGCGGCCCTCAAAAAAACGCTTACAGTTAACCTTACATGGGCAGATCGGCTGGGGCGACGGGCAACTGCCGAAAAGCCGTCTTTTTCGCCTAGGCAGCACACCGATTGAAATGTCCTGGCGCCATGCGGGCTTTCGGAGCATAGCAGCTGCGTTTTCCAATGCCCGAAAGGTGATTCATTTAATCCCACTGGAAGCACCAGGACCAGTCGCTTACTGGAGTCCTAAGATACGAGACCCATTACGGATCACCGGCAACGTACTCTTGGCCAGCAGCGTGACCCTTAGTTGGGCGCCGTTTGGACAAGGCGTCGGAAGACCCCTACGGCTCGAAGGATTTGGAAGCATCGGTCAGACGTGGTTCACCGAACCCACGTTAGCCAGCCGGTATACGTTCGCCTGGGATCGTTTTTTAGCCGATGCCGGCATCGGTATACACTATGCGCTTAACGATCTGCCTGCACTTAGCCGCTGGCGCGACCAGTCTGAAGTGCTGCGCGATTTGCAGCTGCAAATCCGACTTCCTGTGTGGATTAGTCACCCTGAGCTATTGGGTGAGCGCCGCATGTTTGGATGGCGCTGGATGCTGGGCATCACCTTGGCGCGCTAAACCACCTTATGTCTGAAAAACTACGGTGGCTATCATTTCCTCAATGGTGGTTTCTCCCATAAGAACCACCTCACGAGCGGCTTCTTGAAGGGTCTGCATACCCTCCCGGATTGCTTGCTCGCGCAGCGCATCTTCGTCGATTACATCGCGCGCTGAAACGATCATATGCCGAATAGCACGAGAAAACCAGAGCGTCTCGGTAATCGCCCGGCGACCCTTGTAGCCTACACCTTTGCAAACCGGACAACGCGGGTTATGAGCTGCCTTGTAAAAGGTTGTATGTGCGATTTCTTCATCTGTAAAGCCTAACCGCATCAACAATATAGGATCTGGATCAGGATCTGGAATGCGGCACTTAGGGCAGACTTTTCGGATAAGGCGCTGCGCCACCACCAGATTGATCGCATAAGCAATCAAAAACGGCTCAATCCCCATCTTGTAGAGCCGGCTTACCGC